>Ga0182742_1001306_pt1 | contig 32623 bp, 32 predicted proteins | sample eDN5th37CBELigMG_FD_128880 | JGI IMG/M metagenome (GOLD analysis project Ga0182742, IMG submission 128880) | Enriched Miracle-Growth compost microbial communities from Emeryville, California, USA - eDNA 5th pass 37_C BE-Lig MG (version 2)... ... | reverse complement strand
GCGGAGCTCACCGCCGCCCACCCGCACCCGGTGCGCGGTGGGAAACAGCCACGCATCCTCTTCGGCACACAGGCGGCGACCCGGCCGCCGACCTTCGTGTGCTTCACGAGCGGCTTCCTCGACCCGCAGTACCGCCGGTTTATCCAGCGGCGGCTCCGCGAGGTGTTCAGCTTCGAGGGCAGTCCGATCCAGGTGAATGTGCGGGTGCGGGAGCGGCGGGCCCGCTAGCGCGGTGGAGCCCCGCCGATTCAGCTCGGCTGCTGCTCCCGCGCGGCCTTCGCGGCCTCGTACTTGACCCGGACATCGTCCATGTCGAGGGCCTTAACCTGCTCGATGAGCGACTCGAGGGCCTGGCTCGGCAGCGCGCCGGGCTGGCCGAAGACGGGGATGCCGTCACGGTAAACGACGAGCGTCGGGATCGAGCTGATGCCGTACTCGGCGGCGAGCTGCTGCTGGTCCTCGGTGTCGACCTTGGCGAAGGTGATGTCGGGGTGCGTCTCGCTCGACGCCTCGAAGATGGGGCCGAACTGGCGGCACGGGCCGCACCACGCGGCCCAGAAGTCGATGAGGACGATGCCGTCCTTGACCGTCTCGTCGTGGGTGTCCTTGGTCAGCTCGATGGTTGCCATGCTCCAGTCAACCACGAGGGTCTCTGACGCATTCCCGGGGGTCGCGGTCGCCGCCAGCAATCTCGCGCGATCGTGCGGTACACTGCAACGCTGTCCACGTACGGGTGTCGTATCTGTCGATCTCGTCGGTGGTCTTCCGCCCAGCTTCTGAGGAGACGTCATGACCACCACCCCCACCGCATCTGTGCCCACGGTGAAGGCAGCACCGCTGATCGCACCTTCGGATATGCGGGTCATCTGGCTGCTGCTCGTCGCCGCATTCGTCGCGATCCTCAACGAGACCACGATGGGCATCGCGATCCCGCATCTCAACGCGGACCTCGGCATCCCGCCCGAGCTCGGCCAGTGGCTGACGAGCGCCTTCATGCTGACGATGGCGATCGTGATCCCGACCACCGGGTTCCTGCTGCAGCGCTTCACGACCCGCCAGATCTTCATCGCCGCGATGAGCTCGTTCACCCTCGGCACCCTGGTCTGCTTGCTGGCGCCCGGCTTCGAGGTGCTGCTCGCGGGCCGCGTGATCCAGGCCGGCGGCACCGGCATCATGATGCCGCTGCTGATGACCACGATGATGAATGTGGTGCCACCGGCCTCGCGCGGGCGCATGATGGGTCGTGTCGGACTCGTGATGTCCCTGGCGCCGGCCATCGGTCCGACGCTGGCCGGCGCGGTGCTGGAAGCCTTCAACTGGCGTGTGCTCTTCGCCATCATCCTGCCGATCGCGATCATCTCGCTTGCGACGGGGGCGAAGTGGATGACCAACCTCGGTGAGACGACCCGGACGCCGATCGATGTGGTCTCGATCATCCTCTCCGCGTTCGGCTTCGGCGGCATCGTCTACGGGCTCAGCCAGTTCGGTGGCGCGGCGGATTCGGGTGGGGCCACGATCGGCACCATTGCGCTGGCCGTCGGTGGCGTCGCGCTCGCGGTGTTCATCTGGCGCCAGCTCGTGCTGCAGCGCGCGGACCGGGCACTGCTCGACCTGCGCGTGTTCCGCGCCAGCAACTACACGATCGCGGTGATCGTGATGGGGATCGTCGCGCTGTCGATGTTCGGCACCCTCGTGCTGCTCCCGCAGTATCTGCAGAATGTCGTGGGCCTCGACGCGTTCCAATCCGGGCTCATCCTGCTGCCCGGCTCGGTGCTGATGGGACTGCTCGGTCCGGTGATGGGACGCATTTACGATGCGCGAGGCACCCGCACGCTGCTCATCCCCGGCACGATCCTGGTCTCCGCGGCTTTGTTCTTCTACTCGACGGTCGGTGAGCACACGGTCTGGTGGCTGCTGATGATCGCGCAGACGGCCATGTTCATCGGGCTCGCGATGTCCTTCACCCCGCTGTTCTCGGCCTCACTGGGATCGCTGCAACGCCGGCTGTACTCGCACGGGTCGGCTTTGCTCAACACGATTCAGCAGGTCGCCGGTGCCGCGGGTGTCGCGCTGCTGACGGTCATCTACGCGGCAAGTCTGCACGCGGGGGAGCAGGAGGGGCTGTCGATGGCGGTCGCAGGTGCGCCGGGGGCGCGGACGGCGTTCTTGACCGCGGCGATCATCTCGCTCGTCGCGGTCGCGCTCAGTCCCTTCATCCGCAAGCCGGCTGATGATCTTGGCGACGGTGCGCCCGGCGGCCACTGACGGCCTGGTCGTGGGAGGCTGGAGCGCGTGAACAACCCCATCCGCGTCGGCATCGTCGGCTACGGCAACCTCGGGCGCGGCGTCGAGACCGCGATCGCGGGGCAGCCGGACCTCGAACTCATCGGCGTCTTCACCCGCCGCGACCCGGCCAGCGTGGCGACGGCGGGCGAGGCGACCCCGGTGTTCCCGATGTCCGACCTCGACCGGGACCGCGACGACCTCGACGTGCTCGTGCTGTGCGGGGGCTCCCGCGATGACCTCCCCGAGCAGAGCCCCGCGCTCGCGGCCAGGTACTCGCTCGTGGACAGCTACGACAATCACGCCCGCATTCCTGCCCATTTCGATGCCGTCGACGCCGCCGCGCGCGCCGCGGGCACGACCGCGATCATCTCGGTCGGCTGGGATCCGGGACTCTTCTCGCTCAACCGGCTGCTCGGCGAGGCGATCTTGCCCGCCGGCGACACCTACACCTTCTGGGGCCGCGGGCTCAGCCAGGGACACTCGGACGCGCTGCGGCGCGTGCCGGGTGTCGCCGCGGGTGTCCAGTACACGATCCCGTCTGAGGACGCGATCGCGCGTGTGCGGGCGGGGGAGCGGCCGGAGCTGTCGACCCGGCAGCGGCACACCCGCGAGTGCTGGGTCGTGCTCGAGGATGGCGCGGACCCCTCCGTCGTGCGCGAGGCGATCGTCAGCATGCCCGACTACTTCGAGCCGTATGACACCACTGTGCACTTCGTGACGCGCGAGGAGCTCGACCGGGACCACGCGGGCATGCCGCACGGCGGCTTCGTCATCCGCAGCGCCTCGTCGTCACCCGGCGTCGGGCAGGTCATCGAGTACCGGCTCGAGCTCGACTCGAATCCCGAGTTCACCGCGAGTGTCCTCGTCGCCTACGCGCGGGCGGCGGCCCGACTGTCGCGCGCGGGCGACCACGGCGCGAAGACGATCTTCGACGTCGCGCCAGGGCTGCTCTCGCCGAGGTCGCCGGGTGAGCTGCGCGCTGGGCTGCTGTAGGTCGCGCGTCTCGTCCGCGCGTCGCGACGAATGCGGTGCCCTGGTCCACCGCTCACGTGACGACAGGTAGACTCGTACAGCTTTGTCACGGGCTGTGGCGCAGCTTGGTAGCGCACTTGACTGGGGGTCAAGGGGTCGCAGGTTCAAATCCTGTCAGCCCGACGTAAAAGCCCTGATGAGAAGTCATTTTCATCAGGGCTTCGTCATGTCCGGAGGCGGGTTTTTGTTGGTCCCCCTCTGGTCCCCTCGCCGAGGAGCCCGTGCGTCTTCCGGCATTCCGGACGGCTGCTTCGCGCGTCCGGACGGTCTCGTCTGAGGAAAAGGGGACCAAAAGGGGACCAGAGCGCCCGATCGTGACTCCGGGTCCCGCGTCACAGGGACCTCGACGCGTCGCGTCGGGTCGGCCTGCTGGCCTTGGCGGATCGGGCGAGGAAGGCGTTGGCCTGCTCGGCGGCTGATGCGAGGTGGCGGTCGTCGGGGTGGAGGCATCCGCGGGTGGTCTCGACGGAGGCGTGGCCGAGGATGCCCTGGAGGACGTGGAGCGGGATGCCTGCGTCGGCCATCCAGGTGGCTCCGGTGTGCCGGAGGCCGTGCCGGGTGAGATCGGGCAGTCCGAGGTCCTTGACGATCTGGTCCCAGTTCGTCGCGTCTCTGACGGTCGCGGTCGTGAGGGCGCCGCCTTTCGGGCCGACCAGAAGTCGGTCCTCTGGCTCCTTGCCTTCCGTGAGGCGTTCCAGGATCGGCCGGAGCGGGTCAAGGATCGGGACCCGGTGCTCCCTGCGGCCCTTGGTCTGCTTGGTGATGAGCCCGCCCTTGCCGGGGTAGGTCTGCCGGGCGATGACGACGATGTTCTTGTCGACCCGGACGTAGCCGGCCCGAAGACCCGAGACCTCGGAAGAGCGCGCGGCGAGGAGCGCGGCAAGCATGACGAAGTCCGCCGATCGCGGTGACAAGCTCGGTGAGCGTCATGGACACGTCCATGCCCTTGGCGGACGACTGCCGCAGCGAGTCGAAGAACTCGTGCGCTGCAGCCTCGTCGGCGACGATCTCGGAGCGGATGACGCGGCGTTTGCTGATCGGGTCCGTCCAGCGGGCCCGGGAGCGGATGCCGTAAGAACGGCGCTCCAGGTCGATGGAGATCTTCACGCCGGCCGGAGGCACTGGCTTCGGCTGCGCTTGCGGGAGCGGCTCAGCCTTCCGGGGCATGGCCGTGCTCCAGGCCCGCCAGCCAGGCGTCGACCGCCTCGATCCGGTACCGGGCGATCCCGCCCAACCGCAGGGACGGCGGCCCCTGACCGGCAGATCGCCATCTCGACAGCGTCGATTCGGACACGATGAGCCGCGTGAACTCGGTCAACCTGACCTCCGTGAGGAAGCGGATGGGCGAGATACCCGTGTGGACGGTGAACAGGCGTGTCAGCTGGGCGCGTGATAGCGCCACGGACTCCGACAGTGCGGTCACCGTCCACGGCTCATGCATGCGTTCTCTCAGCAGTCGCACGGCACGTCCCACGTGGCCGAGCGTCGCGGTGTCCGTGAGCCGTCCGCGAACCGGACTCAGTATCGGTCCCGCTGAAGGGGAGGCGCTATTCGCGACCTCGGGAGCGAGGAAGGCAGGTGCGACGATGCTCACCCAGCGCGCGAACAGTTCCACAGTGCGAGCGGCGGCAATCTCCGGGACGTGGGTGTCGTCGCGCAGGACGCTTATCTGCCGCCAGAGAGGTTCGAGACGTTGTAGTTGTGCGACGCCGGGGGTGAGTGACAGAGGTCCGCCGTCCCAACCACGCGGGTGAAGATCTCGCTGCACGCGGGTTCTATCGGGTAAGAGCAACGCCATCTGTGCGCGCAGGAAGGTCTCGTCCGCGTACACCGTCCACATGCGTACATGCGGGCGTGGACGCATCTGGCACCAGCGTCCTGCACCGACCGCAAGAGAGGTGCCAGGTGTGAGCGTATGTACGCCATCCGTCGTCTCGACCTCGACGGCGCCCTCCATGATGTGCATGATTTTGGCATCGTGGAACACGACTCGATCGGTGGGAAGGATGCGCGTCGACTCGAGAGCGATCAGCGGCGCCACCGGAACCACAGAGCACTGTCTGTGGCGCGCGTCATCCAGCCGCGACTGCTGCTGCTGCGCTCGCCGTGCTCGCGGCGGCGGGTGTGGTTCATGCGTGTGCGGGGCGTTGGAGCTCGGCGATGGAGGCCCAGTCATCGTCGCCGTGTCCCTGTGCGATGGCCTGGTCGAGCACGGTGCGCAGGGCTTCTCCGAAGGGAAGCGTGAGTCCTCCGGTCCGTGCGGCATCCAGGGCGAGGTGTACGTCCTTGCGTCCCAGGCGGGTGGTGAAGCCGCCGGGCTGGTACCGGCCTTCGGCGATCAGGGCGCCGTAGGAGGTGTAGACGGCGCCGGGAAACAGGGTCGTGGTGAGCAGGTCAACGAGCTGGGCTGTATGGACGCCGATCTGCTCGGCCATGTGCGCGACGGTCTTCACCGTGCCACCACCTCTCGTGCGGCGGTGAAGGCGTTTGCGGCGCGGATGACCGCATCGAGCGTGGCGGTGAGGGTGGAGCGATTGCGTCCGGCGGTCCAGGCGGGGCCCTCGGGCATGCGGTGTTCGATGAGGGTCAGGGCTTCGGCATCCGCGCCCGACCGCATCGAGCTCTGGTGCAGCGAGAGGATTTCCACCGTGATCCCCTGGGCGTCGAGAGCGTCGACGAGGGCTTCGACCGGGCCTGCGCCGTCCTGCGTGGAGCGGTGCTCGGCGCCGTCGATGTGGACGGTGACCTCGGTTCTGGCAGTGGCCTCGTCGACACGCAGCGTGCCCAGACGCACGGCGGCGTCGGGGTTCTCGGGCAGGTACACGGAGGTGAAGATGTTCCAGAGGTCGTCGGCGGTGACCTCGTCGCCGGTGGTATCGGTGTGCCGCTGCACGTGGCGGGAGAGGTCGATCTGGAGGCGTCGGGGCAGCTCGATGCCGTACTCGGTCTCCAGCAGGTAGGCGATGCCGCCCTTGCCGGACTGGGAGTTCACGCGGATGACGGCGTCGTAGCTGCGGCCGATGTCTGCCGGGTCGATCGGCAGGTAGGGGACCCGCCAGGCGATCTCGCTCTCGTCGCGTCCTTCGGCCGCAGCGCGGGCGCGATGCTCGGCGAAGCCCTTCTTGATGGCGTCCTGATGAGTCCCGCTGAACGCGGTGTGCACGAGATCGCCGACGTAGGGGTGCCGAGGGTGGACGTCGATGCGGTTGCAGTACTCGACGGTGCGGCGGATCTCGTCGATGTCGGAGAAGTCGATCATCGGGTCGACGCCCTGCGCGTGCAGGTTGAGGGCGAGGGTGGCGATGTCGACGTTGCCGGTGCGCTCGCCGTTGCCGAAGATGCAGCCCTCGACGCGCTGGGCGCCGGCGAGGACGGCGAGCTCGGCGCAGGCGATTCCCGTTCCCCGGTCGTTGTGGGGGTGAACGGAGAGGATGACGCCGTCGCGGCGGGCGAGGTGGGTGTGCATGTACTCGATCTGGTCGGCGTACACGTTGGGGGTGGCGATCTCGACGGTGGCGGGGAGGTTCAGGATGACGGGGCGCTCGGGCGTCGCATCCCACAGCTCGGTCATCGCGTCGCAGATCCCGATGACGTAGTCGGGCTCGGTGAGGTTGAACACCTCAGGGCTGAACTCGAACCGCACGTTCGGCAGGTCCCCGGCGAACTCCAACACGTCCCTTCCACCGGCGAGGATCATTTCCCGCAGCTCGTCGCGGTCCTTGCCGAGGACGGTGTCGCGCCAAGTCGGAGCAGTCGCGGTGTACATGTGGATCACGACCTCGTTGCGGATGCCGCGGATCGACTCGACAGTGCGCTCAATGAGGTCGCGGCGCGCAGGGGTGAACACGACGATCGTGACGTCGTCGGGGGCGATGTCGGTCTCGGCGATGAGCCGGACGAAGTCATAGTCGGTCTGGGACGCCGAGGGGTACCCGACTTCGATCTCGGTGTAGCCCATCCGCACCATCAGCTCGAAGAACCGGCGCTTGCGGTCGGGGTCCATCGGCTCCGCGAGAGCCTGGTTGCCGTCGCGCAGATCGACCGGGACCCACAGCGGCGCCTGGGTGAGCCGTCGGTTCGGCCATTGCCGGTCGGCTCCGAGGGGCACCTCGACGCGGGAGTAGGCGTCGGTGTAGCGGTGCGACGGCATGCCGGAGGGGCGCTGCCGGTTCCAAGAGGCGGCGATCGTGGTGGTCATGTCAAGCAGTCCTTCAGGGTCTTCGGGATGTAGACCGGCGCAGCGTTCGGCTCCACGGCGGGGAGCCGGTCTGGTTACGCCCCGCCGTGGCGGCAAAGAAGGAGAGTGAACGTGAGCACGGGTAGACTGTAACACAAGTCCACAGACAAGTAGAGGAGATGAGATGGCTCAACTCAGACGCGTCCCCTTGGCGGATCAGGCGGCCGATGCCCTGTTCGCGCGCATCCGCGCGGGGGAGTGGGCGCTCGGCGCCAAGCTCCCCGGCGAGACGACGCTGGCGCCTCAGCTCGGGGTGGGACGGTCCACGGTGCGTGAGGCGATCCGCCAGCTCGCCGGTCGCGGCATCCTCGATTCCCGTCAGGGGTCGGGCGTGTACGTGACGGCGCTGGAGGCACCCGAGGACTGGGAGCAGGTGCTGCGCCGCGCCGACATCGTCACCGTGATCGAGGCGCGTACCGCGATCGAGGTCGAAGCCGCATCCCTCGCCGCCACCCGCCGGACTCCGTCCGATCTGCGCATGATACGGCGGGCGCTGGCACTGCGCACGAGCCCGGGTCAGAGCGTGGAGGAGCATGTGGATGCCGATATGGCGTTGCACCGCACGATCGTGGTCGCCGCGCATAACGAGGTGCTGACCGAGCTGTTCGACGGGTTCGTGCCGCGGGTGCGGCGCGCGATGGTCGACATGCTCCGCATCCGCCCCGTGCTCGACGCGAGCGCGGATCAGGATGCGCACGCCGTCGTGGTGGACGCGATCGCCGACCGGATGCCGGATGCCGCCGCCCGCGCCAGCCGCGCCCACCTCGATGCCCTCAAGGCAGGCTTCGCGTGAGCGTCGAGCCGGTCGTGGTGCTTGACGAGGTGACGTTCCGCAGAGCCGGGAGAGACATCCTGAACCGGGTGTCGCTACGGATCAGTCCCGGGGAGCACTGGGTGCTGATCGGCCCGAACGGGGCCGGCAAGAGCACGATCCTCGGCCTCTGCGGCGCCCGCACGTTCCCCACCAGCGGCACCGTCGACCTTCTGGGACATCGGGTGGGTCGCGTCGAGCTGCTCGCGCTGCGTCGCCGCATCGGACACGTCGACCCGCGGCATCCACTGGAATCTCCGCTCACCATCACTGACGTCGTCCTCACCGGGGTCACCGGCACCACCGAGCTCATGATGCGCTGGCGGCCCACTACCGCCGACCGGCGCCGAGCCGCCGAGCCGCCGAGCTGATCGACCTGCTCGGCCTCGACGGGAAAGCCGAAGAGCGATGGCCGACCCTCTCCCAAGGTGAGCGGGGGCGAGTGCTCATCGCCCGCGCCCTGATGAGCGACCCCGCGCTCCTGCTCCTCGACGAGCCCTCGACCGGACTCGATGTCGCCGCAAGAGAGCAACTTCTGGAGACGATCGACCGGCTCGCGGCGACTCGTTCCGATCTCTCGTCCGTGCTCGTCACTCACCACCTCGAAGAGATCCCCGAAGCAGCCACCCACGCCCTCCTGCTCGCCCACGGCACCGTCGTCGCCGCCGGTCCCGTACACGACACGCTCACGACCGAGCTCGTCAGCCAGGCGTTCGAGCACCCCATCGCCGTCGACCACAGCGACGGGCGATGGCGCGCCCGCAGCCTTCGCTCCGTCCGGAGCGCCTGAGCATCCTCAGTCTGCGGCGACGCGGACGGGAGTGCCGTCGGTGATCGCGACGAGGTCGGCGAAGGTGAGCGGGAGCGTTGCCCAGTGCCCTGAGCTGCTGGGCTTGAGAAAGCCCGAGTTCGGGGTCAGTCACCGAACAGGCGGCTTGGGGAGTAGACCAGTCAGGTGACCAACAGCCTGCAAACACTGCAAAACGTGACGCGCAGCGCGCGCTCCTGAAACGCAAAATCCCTGGTCAGGTTAGCTATGCGGCCTATTCCTGGCACCTGGGGGTCAAGGGGTCGCAGGTTCAAATCCTGTCAGCCCGACGTTTGTGATTCGTCTGCTTGATGTTGTTGCCCAGCACCGGGTGCCCGCGAGTGTCCCCGCATTCTTGCTCGTGCGTACTGCACGAAGTACTGAGGAATGCGCGGAGTACTGACCGCAGCCCCGCATTCCTCAGTACTTGGGAGATTCCTAAGTACTTCGTGCAGGCGACCTCATCCAAAAGGCTGGCGACCCACGGTCCGCACGCGAGTAGAGTCCGGCAGTGACCACGCATACTGACCGCTACCAGCGGCTGCGCTGGTGGGGCCTTGGTGCCATCTCGCTCGGGGTCGCGCTCATCATCATGGACGCGACGATCGTCGCCGTCGCGACGCCAGACATCGTCACCTCGCTCGGGCTGTCGACGACACAGGTGCAGTGGATCCAGGAGGTCTACACGCTGGTATTCGCGGCGCTCCTCATGGTGTGGGGCGTGATGAGCGACCGGCTCGGCCGCCGCCGGATCCTCGTCATCGGGCTCGTCATCTTCATCAGCTCGAGCGCGCTGTGCGCCTTCGCGCCGAGCGGCGAGTGGCTCATCGCGGCCCGGGGGATCCAGGGGCTTGGCGGTTCGATGATCCTGCCGACGACGCTCGCGCTCCTCAACGCGACGTTCCGCGGCTCGGACCGCAACATCGCCTTCGCCGCCTGGGGCGCGACGATCGGCTCGATGGCCGCGGTCGGGCCCGTGCTCGGCGGGTGGCTCACCTCGGCGCTGTCCTGGCACTGGGCGTTCTGGATCAACGTCCCGCTCGGGATCCTCGTCATCGTCGGCGTCCTGCTCCTCGTCGCGGAGTCGAAGCAGCACGAGACCGGGCGCTTCACTGACTGGATTGGCGCGCTCGCCTCCGTGGTCGGCTTCGGGCTCCTCGTCTTCGGGATGATCGAGGGCCGCACCTTCGGGTGGTGGCTCGCGGAGGATGGCGCGGCGCTGCGCCTCGGCGAGTTCAGCATCATCCCCGTCGTGTTCGTGCTCGCCCTCATCGTGCTCACCGCGCTGGTGCTCCGCGAGCGCGCCCGGATCAAGGTCGGCAGATCGGTGCTGCTGGACATCTCGCTCTTCCGCATTCCTTCCTTCGCGAATGGCAACGTGACGGCGCTGACCGTCTCACTCGGCGAGTTCGGGCTCATCCTCTCGCTGCCGCTGTGGTTCCAATACGTCGGCGGGATGAATGCGCTGCAAGCCGGCCTCTCGCTGCTCCCGCTGGCCATCGGGTCCTTTGTGGCGAGTGCCGCGGTGCACCCGCTCTCCCGCTACCTCACACCGGTGCGCCTGGTGCGGCTCGGCATCGGGCTCGAGATCGTGGCGCTCGGGGTCATGGCGCTGCTCATCCGCCCCGACTCGACGGTGTGGGTCACGGGCGTGCCGCTCTTCGTGTACGGCATGGGCGTCGGCTTCGCCACCGCGCAGCTGACCCAACTCATCCTCCGCGACGTGCCGGTCGAGCAGTCCGGTCAGGCCTCGTCGACGCAGTCGACCGCGCGCCAGGTCGGGTCCGCGCTTGGCATCGCGATCCTCGGGACCGCGCTGTTCACGACCCTGCGCGCGGGCACCGAGGCGAGGCTCACGGAGCAGCTCGCCGCGGATCCGAGCATCGGCTCGCTCATCAAGCAGGTGTCGGACTCGGCGGGCGCCCTCATTGCGCAGCTCGCGGCACGCCCCGACACGGTGGCGATCGCCGATGCGGCGCGCCAGGCGCTCACCGATGGCGTCGCCGTCGCCGCGTGGGTCGCGGTCGGGGCGCTCGTGCTCGGCCTGCTCTCGACGCTGCCGCTCGACCGAGGGCGCCGACCGAGGCACGCTACGCCCCGGCGTATGGCTGCTCCTTGAGCACCTTTGCGAGGTGGGCGGCGTGACGCGCGAGGGTCTGCATGGTGACGGCGACCATCTTGGGCATCTCCGGGAGGTCTTTGTAGTCGGTCTTGTGCATGGCCTCGCCGTTCCAGTAGACGCCGCCCTGCGACGGGACGTTGTACCCGACGTCGACAAGTCCCTGGTAGGTCTCGGCAGTGATGTGGTGTGCGCCGTCCTCGTTGCCGAGAACGACGGCCACCGCGACTTTGCTGGCGAGGACCGGTCGACCTTCGTCATCGGTTTCTGCGATCTCGGCGTCGAGGCGCTCGAGCGCACGCTGCGCGACGCTCGACATGTGGCCCATCCACGTCGGGGTGGCGAAGACGAGGATGTCGGCGGCCATGATCTGGTCGCGAATCCCGGGCCACTCGTCGCCGTCCCCCATGTCGGCCTCGACACCCGGCCGTACGTCGTGGTCGACGAGTCGCACCTGCTCGCCTGAGACACCGTGCTTCGCGAGCTCGTCGAGGACCTGGCTCGCCATCAGCTCAGTGCTGGATTCGCCGGGGGATGGCTTGAGTGTGCAGTTGAGGACGAGTGCGCGGAGCATGACATTCCCTTCGTCGGATGCCCGCACACTATGTGATGGACGCCGCGAGGGGAGGCCCCTTGACAGATGCGGGATGAATGCGCTCCGCCGCGTCCGCGCCTGGGAGCCGAGCAGGATACCGTGCGTCGTCCGTGCTCGCCAGGTGCTGTGCGTATCGCTTCGGAGGTGCGAACGTGCCGGTGAGATCGAATGAGAGGGGTCAGCATGACCGAGACGGCGACCACGGCGACCTGTGACACCTGTGGCAACACGTACGACAAGACCTTCACGATCACGAAGGGCGACCGGTCGGGTACGTTCGACAGCTTTGAATGCGCCATCCACGCCTTCGCGCCGACGTGCGCGCACTGCGGCTGCCGTGTCCTCGGCCACGGTCTGGAGTCCGAGGACGGCATCTTCTGCTGCGCGCACTGCGCCAGGCTCAAGGGTGAGCATGAGCTCGTCGATCGCGTCTGACCCGCCCGGCCGGGCCAGAGCGGGAGGCCTCCTGGCGCGAGTGGTCGGCGGCGGATCCGGCGGGACCCGAAGTCGCCCCGGGAGTCAAGCCCCCTGCGCGACTCGACGGACGCGCGTAGCGTCGCGATATGACCGACAAGGAACGGACCGCCGACTCCCAACCGACCGCGACGGAGTCGGCGGAGGAGCAGCCGACCGGGGAACTGCCGGTGCCGGAGGTCCAGCCTGAGACGCAGGGGCAGGAGCCCGTCATCGCGGACCTGGGACCCGACGGCGAGGGCGACCTGCCGCCGGGAGACGTGTGAAGGGATATGACCATGCGTGCAGCAGCCGACTTCGACCGCGGCGCAGCGGCGGACCAGCAGGAGCAGCAGCGCCCGCTCGTTGAGGAGGGATTCGATCCGGAGCGGCCCGCTGCGGATCCCGTGCCCGATGCCGGCCGCCTGGACGCCGACCCGGCGGATGTGCAGGAGCAGGTGACGGAGGTCGGCCTCGACGAAGACGATCCGCCGTCGTGAGGTCGCCGCAAGAGGTCCCCGGCCCGGATGAGCCGGCGGTCCCGGAGCTCGAGGAGGACCAGACCATCCCGCCGCGCCCTGAGGAGGAGATCGCCGATGTCCTGCGAGCGGTGCCGGATGTCGCGGATCACCGCCGGGTGCGCCCGGAGACGACGGTGACCCGAGCGCCCGTGCGTCAGCCGCCCTCGTGAGCCGATGGCGCGATTGCTGCGGGCCCCTTCGAGCCCGCGGGATACTCCTCGAGCGGCACTTCGCCTCGTGCCCAGGCGTCCCGGACGGGCTGGAGGATGCGCCAGCATTCCTCCGCTGCCTCGGCCCGGACGGACAGTGTGACGTCGCCGTCGAGCATCTCGGACAGGACCTCCGAGTACGCGAGGAGCTGCCCGTCGCCGAGCGAGCTCGACAGCGTGTCGCGGCGGAGGTGGAAGGCGTCGGGCCCGCCGGTCGTATTGAGCTCGAGCCGCACCTCGTCGGGGCCGAGTGAGAACGTGAGCCGTCCGCCGTCGGGCACGCTCCCGGTGAACCCGCTCGCCAGGTGGCGCACGCGACGCAGCCGGAGCGTGACCTCGGAGCGCTTCGCGCCGAGCGCTTTCCCGGAGCGAAGTCGGAAGGGCACGCCGGCCCAGCGCTCCGTCTGCACCTCGCAGACGATCTCGGCGAAGGTCTCGGTGCCGCGCGTGGGGTCGACACCGGGCTCGTCGACGTAGGACACGATGTCACGGGAGCCCACGCGCCCGGCGGTGTAGCGGGCACGGCGCGTCGCGCGCACCGGATCGTCCTCCCAGATGCGGGTGGCCCGCAGCGCGGTCGTCTTCGCCGAGCGCAGCGCGATGGCATCCAGGGATGAGGGCGGCTCAAGCGCGACGAGGCCGAGGACCTGGAGCAGGTGGCTCTGGATCATGTCGACGAGTGCGCCGGCGTGGTCGTAGTAGCGGGCCCGGTTCTCGAGTGCGAGGGTCTCGTCGAAGCGGATGTCGACGGACTCGACATGCTCCGCGCTCCAGATCGGGGTGAAGACGCGATTCGCCAGGCGCACGCTGAGGAGGTTGAGCAGTGTCGAGCGGCCGAGGAAGTGGTCGACCCGAAAGATCTGCTCTTCGGGGACCAGGGTGTGCAGGAGTCTCGTGAGCTGCCGGGCGCTGTCGACGTCACTCCCGTACGGCTTCTCCATCGCGAGCACCGTGCCCTCCGGTAGTCCCGTCGTCACGAGCGCCTCGCAGCACGCGCGCGTCACGGCCGGCGGGAGCGCGAAGTAGATGACGAGCGGGCCAGGAATCCGTCCCAGCAGCCCCCGCAGGTCCGTCGCCGCCGTCACATCCGCGCGCACGTACGAGGTGTCGGCGACGCGCTCGACCTGGGCCCCGGCCCCCGCGGTCGCGAACGCTTCGGCAACGGTCTGTCGCCATCGTTCATCCGACCAGTCATCGGACCCAGCGCCGCGCAGCGCGAGCTCCCGGTCGGGCTCCCGGCTGAGCAGCTGGCCGAGGGCGGGCAGGAGCAGACGCGAGGTGAGGTCGCCGGATGCGCCGAGGATGAGCAGTGTCGTCGTCGCCATCCTCCCCACGGTAATCCGCGTGCTCGTCACCGCAAGCCCCTGGTGCGATGGACTGTGGCGTGCCAGCATCGAATGGATGGTGACGCCGATCGAGGACTACGCGCTGCTGAGCAACTGCCGCACGGCGGCGCTCGTCGATCGTGACGGGAGCCTCGACTGGCTCTGCTTGCCGCGGCTCGACTCGCCCGCCGCATTCGCTGCGCTGCTGGGGACCCCGGACAACGGTCGCTGGAGCCTTCGGCCGGTCGACGAATCAGCAGTCGCCACCCGCCGCTACGACGGGGACACCTTCATCCTCGTGACCCGGTGGGAGACGCCGGCTGGCATCACGGAGGTGCACGACTGGATGCGCGTCGGGCCCGACCCGCACACGGACACCGACCGCACTGACGTTGTTCGTCGCGTCGTCGGGGTGTCCGGTGTCGTCGAGTTCGCGACGGAGCTGCGGGTCCGTTTCGATTACGGACACGCGCTGCCGTGGGTGCGCCAGACGGGCACGGAGGAGTCGCCGGAGCTCGTCGCCATGGCGGGGCCCGACGCGATCGTCATGCGGGGGCTTCGGCTGCGCGCAGACGGCGTCCGGCACACGGGGGCGCTGGAGGTCAGTGCCGGCGAGGTGCACGATGTCACGCTCACGTGGTTCCCGTCGTACTGCCCGGTCCCGGACCGGCTCGATGTCGCGCGCGCGCTCGAGCAGACGCGGGGGTGGTGGCAGGAGTGGGCCGACCGCATCGAGCCGGGGGAGGTGCACCCCGCCGAGGTGAGGCGCTCACTGCTCGTGCTGCGGGCGCTGACGAATCACGACACGGGCGGCATCGCGGCGGCCGCGACGACCTCGCTGCCGGAGGAATTCGGTGGGGCGCGGAATTGGGACTATCGCTTCGTCTGGCTGCGCGACGCGGCGCTCACGCTCGAGGCGCTCCTCGCGCACGGCTTCCTCGGCCTCGCCGACCACTGGCGCACGTGGTTGCTCCGCGCGGTTGCGGGTGACCCCGCCGACCTTCAGATCATGTATGGCCTCGCCGGCGAGCGCAGTCTCCCGGAGCGTGAGCTCGAGCACCTCGCCGGGTATGCGGGTTCGCGGCCCGTGCGGATCGGCAACGACGCGTCGACGCAGTATCAGGCCGACGTCGTGGGGGAGGTGCTCGTGACCCTGGCGGCGGCGCGCGACGGCGGGCTCGACGACTCGGAGTTTTCCTGGCCGCTGGAGCAGCACCTCGTGCGCTATGCCGCCGAGCAGTTCGACCGACCCGACCACGGCATGTGGGAGATCCGCGGAGTGCCGCAGAAGTTCACGCACTCCCGCGTGATGATGTGGGCGACGTTTGACCGGGCGATCCACGCGGTTGAGGAGCATGGGCTCGACGGGCCGGTGGATCGATGGCGGGAGCTTCGGGCGCGCATTCGTGCCGAGATCGATGAGTATGGCGTGACGAACGGCCATTTCACCCAGCACTACGGGACGGAGGAGGTGGACGCCTCGCTCCTGCTGCTGCCGGAGGTCGGCTACTGCACGCCCGACGACCCGCGGATGCTCGCGACGGTCGAGCGGATCGAGCAGACGCTGCTGCGTGATGGGCTCGTCATGCGCTACCGCACCGACACGGGCGTCGACGGGCTGCCGGGGGATGAGCACCCGTTCCTCGCCTGCTCGTTCTGGCTCGTGGAGCAGTACGCCGGCTCGGGGCGCCTCGATGAGGCCCGAGCGCTCATGGATCGACTCTGCGCGCTCGCCAATGATGTCGGGCTGCTCGCGGAGGAGGTGGATCCCTCGGGCCCGAGGCACGTCGGCAATTTCCCGCAGGCTTTCTCCCACCTCGCCCTGGTCCGCGCGGCCGACGCACTCGCCGGGCTTGGTGCCCAACCGAGATGAATGCGCGGCTCGCGACGGGCGTCACACCTCCGTCGATCGTCACCGTCGGCCATTCGACGCACCCGATCGACGAGTTCCTGGGCCTGCTGCGTGACGCGGGCGTCACCTGCCTCGTCGACGTCCGGACGATCCGCGGCTCCCGGCACAACCCGCAGTTCGGCGAGGAGCTGCTCGGGGTGAGCCTCGCCGAGGCCGGCATCCCGTACGTCGTCGAGGCGCGGCTCGGCGGGCGACGACGAGCCAGCGGCGTCGACCCCGAGGTGAATGGGTACTGGGAGCACCCGAGCTTTCACCAGTACGCGGACTGGGCGCTGGGGCAGGAGTTCGCGGCCGGGCTCGAGGAGCTGCTGGAGCTGGCGGGCGAGGGCCGCGTCGCGATCATGTGCGCCGAGGCGGTGTGGTGGCGCTGCCACCGGCGCATCATCGCCGACCATCTGCTGGCGCGGCAGGTGCCGGTGTCGCATCTCATGCCGGATGGGCGCGTCGAGCCGGCGACACCGACCCCGGGGATGCGGGTCGCCACGGACGGCACCGTCACCTATCCGCGCCCGCCGGATTCGTAGCGGCGGTCATCGCGGTGCGTTCAGCCGTCGGTGGTGTCCGAGGCGCTCGTCGCGGCCTTGGGTCGCTTCTGCCGAAGGCTGCCGATGAACTGCCAGCCGGCGTAGCCAAACAACAGGATCGCGAGGCCGACGACGATCCACGACCGCTCGCCCCCGCCGACCGCGTTGTTGAGGTAGCCGATCCACGGCAGGCTGTACCAGACCTTCCCGACGACCTGCGGCTCGGTGACCGGGGCACGGTCCGGTGACGGGTTGTTGTCACCCTTCGTGATGAATGCGGTGCTGCCGTCCGTCGACTGGCTGATGGACACGATCCGGTGCGTCACGTAGGTGGCGACCCCGGATTCCTGCTGGTAGGTGATCGCATCGCCGATCCGCAGCTGCTGCGGGTCCGTCGGCTGGACGATGATGAGGGTGCCTTCGGGGTAGGTCGGGCGCATCGAGCTCGTCAGCACGGTCAGCGGCGTCGAGCCGGTCAGCATGGGGACGATGATGACGAGCACGCCGACGACGACGACGAGGAGCAGCAGGCCACCGGAGATCCCGGCGGCGAGATAGTGCCAGACGGACTTCTCCGTCTTGGTGTCCGCCTCCCGGGCAGCCCTCGCTTCGCGCCTCGCGCTCATCCCCGCTCCGCCCTCGATGCTTGATCCGGCACTCACGGTCGCGTCCCACGCTCGCGCTCGGCGAGCCACTTCGCGGCAGCGACCCGTCCGAGCATACCGAGCAGGGCGGCGCCGATGAGGAGGAGAATCGCGTACTCTTCGCACCAGCGCACCGTGTTGAAGAATGACCCGTCGAGCCCGATGACGCCCTCGACCGCGATCGTGCCGGCCGCAGCGGGGCGCTCGAACGCCCGAGGGCCGGTCGGGTCGCCCGCGCTGCCGCCCCCGGCCGCGTCGCGCCCGCCGGTGGTCGTACCGGGGCTGCTGCCGCCTGGGCTGCCTGCGCTGCCTGCGCCAGTGCCGCCCGCAGTCCCGGTCCCGCCCGTGCCGCCACTCCCGCCGCCGGGCGTGACGGTCACGCCGGGTGTCGGCACGAGGGTCGGGTCGGGCGGGCCGATGCGCGCGGTGTTCGTGCACAGCGGCTGGTTGACTGCATTGAGGTCGACGTCGCTCAGCTCGACGACGAAGGCGATCTGTGCGATTTCTCCCTGGGCGGTCGTCCCGCTCGTCGACGCGCGGAAGAGCAGGTCGGCCGAGACGAGCACGACGCCGCCGGGTGGGAGGGGGTCTTCCCGCTGCAGCAGGTCCGAGCAGACGACGCCAGGGCCGGCGAACCCGGCGGCGGTGCCCGACGCGCCACTCGGGCCGGTCCCGATCGTCGTGAGGCTGAGTGCCTGGGCGAGCGTCCAGTCGGTGACCGAGAGCGCGGAGAGGCCGACGCGGAGATAGGCAGGGACGTCGCGGTCGTTCTTCACATAGAACGAGCCCTGGAGGGAATCACCTGGGACCATCATTCGTGATGTGTCGAAGACGTTGCGGGACAGGCTCGTCGTCCAGGTCGTGCCATCTTGGCTGAGGAGGATGTCGTGCCCCGCGGCGGCCGCGGGCGCTGCTGCCAATGGTGACGTCACGAGCAGGGCACCGGCGCCGATCGCGACGGCGGAGCTAAGCCACCGGTGCATCAGCCGCATGTCACGTACGGGTTCGAGTCGCTGATGGTCATGGGACGCATCGCGGAATACTCCCAGTTGCCACCGCCGAGGTCGCGATACAAGCGCACCTCGGTGCCGGGCACGGTGCCGCCGTTGTCCTGGGCCCACTTGCGCACCGAGTTCTGTCCGGTCATCCGGAGCTCGAGGTACTGCTCGCCGCTCTGGTACCAGCTGTTGCTGATGGCGATCTTGCCGGTGGTGCCGGTCGGGTCGATCTCGGCCGTGCCCGGCTTCCAGAAGAAGACCTGCCAGTTGCCCCCTTGCGCGGTGGGGAAGTGGATGTGCAGGTAGGTGCCCTGTGTCGGCGTGCACCAGCTCGCGGGGAAGGCGATCGGTCCCGTCGGTGTCGGGGTTGGCGTCGGTGTGGGGGTTGGGGTCGCGGTGGGAGTCGGCGTGGTGGTCGGCGTCGGCGTCGGCGGCGTCCCGCAGAAGAGCCGGTTGTCGTTCGTGGCGACATGGTTGATCCACACGGGCAGCGGGATCGTGATGGGACGCCAGATCCCGAGCTCGGTGATCCGCTGCTCGAGGACGACCGTGAAGCCGAGCGTCGGGCCGCTGCCGTGCGCTTGGTACAGCGTCTCCAGCGCGGCGAGGCTCGGTGCGACGTTGAAGTTCGTGCTGTACCCGTTGTTGTGCTCGACCAACGTCGTCCCGTGCTCGACGGTCCGCAGCCGGTAGCGCACCTCGCCCTCGTAGCCAGTGCTGGCCAGCCAACTGAGGTTGCGGCTCCACTCGCTGCCGCCGCAGGTGAGCGGGTAGCCGTTCGGGTAGAGCCGGTCGCCGTTGCCATCGAGCCGCGTGCTCGGCAGCGGATAGCCGATCAGGTCGAAGCGGAAGCCCTGGGCTGCGACCGTGCCATTGCACGCCGCGACCCCCAGATTGGTGAGACCACCCCACAGCGGCCCGGCCGTCGCAATGCACAGCGGCTGGCCGTTCCCATCCGTCCGGCTATAGGCCTTGATCCGGTACGTCCCGTCGCCGCGACCCTCGATGATCCACTTCTGGTCCGGGTCGTCGTTGTCGGGGGACTCGTTGATGATCGGGTCACCGAGCCCGTTGACGGTCCACCGCGGCGTGTCCGGCTGCAGGTAGCTGTTGACGGCCCTGAGGATCCACCAGACGTTCGGCTGCCCCGGTACGGGCAGGAGGCGCCACTGACTGTTCCAGGTGTCCCCAGAGCACGGCCCGATGACGCCGTCGTGGCGCGCCGGCTGCTCGAGACCGCCGGCCTTGCAGATCGTGCCGAGACTCGTGAGCTGTCCGGTTGTCTGGTTGTAGTACGTGTTCGACACCCAGTAGCGACCGACTGGGTTGTCGAAGAGGAGGGCGAGGTCCTGTGTGACGACGTCCTGGCGGACCGTGAGGGTTTCGCCGACGGCGGAGCCCGTCGTCCAGGTCTGCTGGACGGCCGAGTCCGGGTAATCGGTGTAGCGGACCTGCCCGGTGATCGAGAGGTCGATGTAGGTGTTGCCGAAGTTCGTGATGTCGGCTTCGGGCAGCCAGGTCTCGACGCACACGAGCGCGCTCGCACCCGGGGTGAGCTTGGTGGGGGTAAGGCCAGTGCTCTGGATCGTGACCGCGCCGCTCGACAGGGTCTGGCTCGGCGCGGACGTCGGGAGGCAGTCGCCGGGTGCCGTGACGACGTGCGCATCGACGCGGATGACGTCGCGCAATCCGGTCACGCTCTGCTGGGCGACGGCCACCGTGACGCCGTACCAGGCATCGCGCGTCCCGGTGTTCGTGACTGTGACGACCCCGGCGTTCGCGAAACGGCTCTCGCCCTGGTTGTAGCCGAGTGCGAGACCGGTCGCCGCATTCGTCCCGTCGAGCGTCATCCCCATGTCCGCGGCGGACGCGCTGACCGGCTGCTCGGCACTCGCGCTCCACAGCGCGTAGGCGACGCCACCGCCCATGATGGTGAGGAAGGTGACGAGTCCGGCCAGAAGTGGGAGCGCGTGGCGCTTCACTGTGCCTGCACCCCGTCCAGCAGCATCGTGAACTCGACGCTGTCAGTTGGCTCGACCTCGGGCAGCGCCGTGACGACCGCGCAGACCTGGAGCTGCTCGGCGGCGTGGATGAGCGAGGGCGCTCCGGCTGGCGTGGCCGTCAACGCCGGGTAGATGCTGAGGTCGTAGCTCGCGCAGTTCTCCGCCGCGCCGATGATGAGGGAGCGCACCTGAAAGTGCCCGACGCCGGTGCCGGTCTCGGCCGACAGGCTCGTCGACACCGCGAGATCGACCGTGCCCGTGTTCTCGATCGAGAAGGCGTAGTGGCGCTCTTCGCCGGGCAGCGCATTCGTGAAGGGCAGCAGCGGTCCGCCGATGACGAGCTCGGCCGTGCCGACGCCGATGCTCCCGACCTGCGTCGTGACCTCGTCGGACCAGAGCGCGAGGGTGTTCTGGCCTCCGAGGACGCCGAGGATTCCCGCCGCGGTGATGGCCGCGGCGATCGCAAGCATTTGCTGGGCGGCGCGCGCGAGTCGTCGTCGACGGCTCGGCGTGTCTCCGATACCGCGGCGGTACGGTCGGGCTGGCTCGTGGACCCGGTCCGGGCACACCCACACCTGCTCTGCTTGCACCCCAACACCACCCGCGCGCGATGGTGCGCGGGTTGAGTGGGCGTGCCGAGCGGACATTCGGGTTCCTTCAGCTCACGAGAGGGGTGATGCGTAGCGGGTGCAGCGGGGGTGCCTGCTGCGGTGCGGGTTTGCGACCCGGGAGCGGCGCTACGCCGACGCTCCCGGGTCGCGGTCTAGTCACCCGCGGCGGGGGTCAAACTCACTGCTTGATGACCTGCTGGACGCTGATCGTCGCGGTGTCGAAGTTGATCGTGTCGTCCTGGTTGGCGGTGCCGCTGGCGTTGAAGGTGACGACGAAGCTCAGCGCGAGCGTCGCGGCGCTGTCAACGTCGGTGCCACCGTAGACGGTCGCGGTGGCAGAGGGGGTCGGCAGGAACGTACCGGTGGTCACCGTCGCCGGGAGCGAACCCGAGATGACCGTCGGCGTGACAGCGCTCGTCGTGTATCCGGCGGTGTCACCGGTTCCGGTCACGTTGGTGTCGAAGGAGAAGTAGAGCTCGCCACCGGTCGCCGTGAGTACGACACCGTCGGAGATGAAGATGAGCTTGTCACCGGGGACGACGAGGTAGGTGGAGGTGTCGACCGGGGTGCCGGACGTCGCGTAGTCAGCGATGTCGGTGATCGCGGGGTCGTAGTGGTACCAGGTGCCGTCGGCGGTGGTGGCGTCGAAGTTGAGCACACCGGAGGTGACCTCGCCAGCGGTGACGGTGGTGTCGGCGTTCCAGAGAGCGAGCGTGCCGCCGCCACCGAGGAGGAGGAGGACGCCGGCACCGATCGCAACGGCGCCCTTCAGGTTCTTGTTCATGTGCGTAGCATGTTCCTTTGCTGTTTTGGGCATGCGCGTGCGCACACCACTGATGGCCCCGGGTTGGGCCGGTGTTTGTGATCGGGTTGGTGCCCTGACGGCATTCGCCGCCCAGGTGCACGTTTACGATAATCGCTCACCTTTTGAATATGTGAAACTTGCTCACCCCCAGTGAGGGGGGTCCCCCTCCGGGGGTGGCCACTTCGCCGTCCGCGTCGAGTCGCCCGGGCAGCGTCCTCGGCGGCTGCCTCTGGTCCGAACGCGCTGCTGGGCGGTCAATGGCGGGGGCATGACGGCTCTATAGTTGATGCATGTCAACTGCTTCGTCGACCGCCAGTACGCCGACGATGCCGCCCGGCAAGGTCCTGCAGGCCATCTCGGGCATCATGGCCGCCTTCTTCGTGGTCATGCTCTCGAGCACGGTCGTCGCGACGAGCCTTCCGGTCATCGTCAGCGACCTGGGCGGCAGCCAGGGCGACTACACGTGGGTCGTCACCGCGAATCTGTTGACGATGGCGGTCACCACCCCGATCTGGGGCAAGCTCGCCGATCGGCTCAACCGCAAGGTGCTCATCCTCGTGGCGCTCGGCACTTTCGCCCTCGCATCGGCCGCCGGCGGCTTCGCCACCGACACGACCTGGCTCATCGTGTGCCGACTCGTGCAGGGCGCCGGGGTCGGCGGCATGGTCGCACTCGGCCAGGTCGCGATCGCCGACGTCGTCAGCCCCCGCGAGCGCGGCAAATACATGGGGGTCATGGGCGCCGTCATGGGGGTCGCCCAGCTCGGCGGCCCACTCCTCGGCGGCGTCGTCACGGACCTCATCGGCTGGCGGTGGAACTTCTTCCTCCCCGTGCCGATCGCGGTCGTGGCGGGCCTGCTCATCGCCCTCACCCTCCGCAGCCCTAAGTTCCCTCAGCAGGGCCGCTTCGACTATCTCGGATCCGTGCTCGTGCTCAGCGGCTTCGGTCTCCTGCTCGCCTGGCTCGGTCTCGGCGGCTCCGCATTCGCCTGGGACTCGGCCACGAGTCTCGTCCTCGGCGCGACCAGCATCGTCCTGGTCCTCCTGACGATCGGGTGGGAGCTGCGCGCCAAGGAGCCGATCATCCCGCTGGGCCTCTTCGCCCAGCGCACCTTCGTGCTCACCACCGTCTCCTCCCTCGCGGTCGGCGTCACGATCTACGGCGCCTCCGTGTTCGTCAGCCAGTACCTGCAGATCGCCCGGGGCTACACCCCGACCGAGTCCGGCTTCCTCCAGATGCCGCTCGTCATCGGTTCCCTGCTCACCTCGGTGCTGCTCGGGCAGCTCATCTCGCGGACCGGCCGCTGGAAGGCCGCGATGACGGCGAGCGCGGGGATCCTCGTCGTCGGCCTCGTGCTCATGGGCACGCTCCGCTACGACACCTCGATCTGGCTCGTCGGGGGCTACCTCGCACTCCTCGGGATCGGCGCCGGCGGGCTCATGCAGAACCTCGTCCTCGTGCTCCAGAACTCGCTGCGCGCCACCCAGCTCGGCGCCGGGACCGGGTCCCACACCTTCGTCCGCAGCCTTGGCGGCACCATCGGCGTCACCGCGCTGGGGGCGGTCCTCACTTCGGGCGTCGGGACCAGGCTGAGCGACGGTCTCGCGTCGCTCGGGGCGGAGGTGCTCGAGCAGACCGCCTGTGCGCCGGGACTCGAGGTCATCCGCTCGGGTGCACTGCCGAACGTCCGCGAGCTCTGCGGCCCCGTGCAGACGGTCGTCGAGAGCGTGTACGGCGATGGCATCGCCACCGTCTTCCTCTGGATCGTGCCGCTGGCCATCCTCACGCTCCTCGCCGTCGCATTCCTGCCGAATCGTCCGCTCTCGAAGAAGAATGCGATGCAGCAGCTTGCGGAGGAGCTGGACTCGGCGCCCATCGCCCCGCGCTCGGACGCGGCCGGCAGCACGGTAACCGCGAGCCCCACCGCAGGGGTGCCCGAGCAGGGGCAGCGTGACAATGGCTGAGGCCCGAGGCGAGACGATCGCGAGCCAGGAATCCATCGAGGCGCTCGAGGCGGCATTCATCCGTCTGCTGCCGCTCGTGCGCGAGCAGCTGCGGGCACTCGCCGAGCGCGTGCACCCCGAGATGCGGGCAGCAGGCATGCAGGTGCTGCGGGTCGCGCTCCGGGCCCACCGTCACGGCGAGGGGCCCGTCTCGGTCGGCGACATCATCACCCAGACCGCGCAGGACAAGTCGGTCGTGTCACGGCAGATCCGGCAGCTCGTCGAGTGGCGGCTCGTCACGACCCGGCGCGCCGAGCAAGACCGACGCGTCATCCTCGTCGAGCCGACCCCGCTCGCGCTCGAGCGGGCTGCGGCAGCCCGCAGATCGGTGCGGATGCTGAACAACCGCATCCTCGCGACCTGGCCGGAGGCGGATGTGCTCGAGCTCAGCCGCCTCATCGACCGGCTCGTCACCGACCGCACCGAGGCCTGAGCCCGGGGCCGCGGGCCGAGCTCACCGCCGCTGAATGATGCCGGCAGTGGTGAGCTGCTCCCAGAGGTCCGCGCCATTCGGCCCGTAGAACCACCTGGCGGGGGACTCGCGCTCCCGCACCGCCGCCTTCGAGCGACCACCCGCGAGCACGGCCTCACCGGCGGAGAGCTGCCGGATCGCGACCGCCGCGACATTGTTCGGGTGCGCGACGACGAATTCGCCATAGAGCTCCTCGTCGTGCTGCCCGTCATCGCCGAACAGCAGCCAGCGCACCTCCGGGAATTCGCTCGCGAGCCGCCGCAGCTGCTCCCGCTTGTGCTCACGGCCCGAGCGGAAGAACCGGTCGTGCGTCGGGCCCCAGTCCGTCAGCAGGAGGGGGCCGGCTGGGTACAGGTTGCGGCTGAGGAAGCGACGCAGCGTCGGCGCCACATTCCAGGCGCCCGTCGACAGGTAGATGAACGGCGTGCTCTGGTGCTGGCGACGAATGCGGTCGTACAGCACCGCCATCCCCGTCACCGACCGCCGGGCATGCTCGTCGACGACGAAGGTGTTCCAGGCGGCGAGCGCCGGCCGTGGCAGCGCCGTCACCATGACGGTGTCGTCGATGTCGCTGATGACGCCGAAGCGCTCGGCCGGATCCACGACGAAGATCTCCGCGGACGCCGGCATCGACCCCTCCGTGCGGAGCGTCACGAGATGGCGGCCCGGCGTCAGTGCCACCTCGACCCGGCCGTCGACCACGCCGCCGCGGTCGATGTGCAGCTCGGCGACTGTCTCGCCGATCGACACCTCGATCGACTCGTTCGCGGCCGGTACCGAGAAGAAGCTCCGCCACCCCCGCATCTGCTCGGCCCGCGAGGGACCCGTCTCACTCGGCCGCTCGACGACGACACGGCACAGTACCCGGATCCAGCCGGGGGCGCCGTAGCCGGCGTACGGGATGATCGTCGGCACCTGGCCGCGACGCTGCCGACGGCGCTGCCGACGTCGCTGGATCGCGTCCTCGATGCGGGCCGCGAAATGCCGCGCCCGCTCCTGCACCTCGGCTGCAGAACGGCCCGCGGGCGGGCGAGGCTCAGGCGTCGTCGTCTCCGGCATCGTCGACCAGTCTGCCAGGCTCTGTCGCGCGTGCGAGCAGGCGCTTGCCGACCATCACGAGCAGCACGAAGACGAGGATGACGCCGACGAAGACATAGCCAGCGAGGTGGAGGTGATCCGTCAGCGCGCGGAACGACTCTGCCGCGACCGCGCCGACCCCGACATACGCGGCTCCCCAGATGAGCGCGGCCGGTGCCGCCCAGGCGAGGAATCGGCGCAGTGACATGGCACTCATCCCGACCGCCACCGGCATGAGGGCGTGGAACACCGGCAGGAACCGGCTGATGAACACCACGATGCCGCCGCGCCGCTCGAGCAGCGCCGATGCCCGATCCCAGGAGGAGCCGAGCCGCCGCCCCAGCCGGGACCGGCGGATCGTCGGCCCCGCCAGGCGGCCGAGTAGGAAGCCGAGCGACTGCCCGCACAGCGAGGTGACCACCACGACGACCGTGAGGACCACGAAATGCACCGGATCACTGACCGCCGTCGCCGCCGCGACGACAATCGTGTCCCCCGGGACGATGAGCCCGACAAAGAGCGTCGTCTCGAGCAGCATGCCGACGCCCGCGATCACGGTGCCCCACACCGGGCCGACCGCCTCGACAAGATGCAGCGCCCACGAAATGACCTGGCTGAGCCAGGACCCGAGCGACTCAATCGGACCCACCGACACATTCTGACGGCACCGAAGTGTGCCGCCACCCAGCAGAATGGAGGAATGCGGGTCCTCACGTGGCCGATTCCCGGCGTCGTCGACCCCGAGGCCGTCTTTGCCGCGTGCTGGAAGGACGCGCCCGCCGCGTTCTGGCTCGACTCCGGCGGCACCGGGACCGGCACCAGCTACCTCGGCGCCGCGAGCTGGTCGATCACCGCGGAGGAGCTCCGCGAGGCCGGGCAGGACGTCTTCAGCTGGCTCCGCGCCGAGCGCACCCGCTGGGACGTCGACACCGAGGATGTCCCCGGGGGCTTCGCGCTCGGCCTTATCGGCTGGCTCGGCTACGAGCTGTATGAGGAGACGCTCGGTCTGAGCGCCCCGCACCCGCGACGCCACCCCGAAGCCCTCTTCATGCGGGTCGACCGAGCACTCGCCATCGACCACGCCACCGGGCAGGCGCGCCTCATGGCGCGAGGGCACGAGTGGGCGGGGGAGCTCGCGACGTGGCGCGACGGGGTGCTGGCGGCGATTGCGGGGGCGGGGGCCGCATTCCTCCCGGATGCCAGGAATGCGCCGGTCGACGCGGTCGTCCGGTGGCGACACAGCGATGCCGACTATGCGGCCCGCATCCGGGCATGTCAGCAGGCGATCGCCGACGGTGACGCGTACGTGCTGTGCCTGACGACCGAGGTCTCGGTGGACGGGGATTTCGACCCCTGGGAGGTGTACCGGCGGGTGCGGCGCACCAGCCCGAGCCACCACGGCGCGTACCTGCGGGCCGATGGGGTCGCGTTGCTGTCGGCGAGCCCGGAGCAGTTCCTCCTCGTCACGCCCGATGGCCGTGCCTCGACGAAACCGATCAAGGGGACGCGGCCGCGCGGCGCGACCCCGGAGGAGGACGCGGCGATCGCCGAAGAGCTGCGCAGGAGCGACAAGGAGCGCGCCGAGAACGTCATGATCGTCGACCTCATGCGCAACGACCTGTCGCGCGTGTGCGAGATCGGCTCGGTCGAGGTGACGAAGCTGCTCGACGTCGAGACCTACCCGCCCGTCCACCAGCTCGTGTCGACCGTGAGCGGGCAGGTGCGGCCGGAGCTCGATGCGGTCGATGTCATCCGGTCGTGCTTCCCGGCCGGCTCGATGACGGGCGCCCCCAAGCGCTCCGCCGTGTCGATCCTCACCAGGCTCGAGGCGCGCTCCCGCGGGGTCTACAGCGGCGCATTCGGCTATCTCGGCTACGACGGTCGGGTCGACCTCGCGATGACGATCCGCTCGATCGTCATCGACGCCGAGGGGGCCGTCATCGGCACCGGTGGCGGCATCACGGCGCTGTCCGACGCCGATGAGGAGGTCGAGGAGACGCGGCTCAAGGCGGCGGTGCTGCTGCGCGCCCTCGGCGTCTGAGGGGTCCGTCGCGAGCGGTAGTTGCCCAGTTCCGCCGGTGGTCGCTGCGCTCCACCAGCAGAACTGGGCAACCACCGGCTCCGGGTAGGCTGGACGGTCGTGACGGACGCGGGTGATCAGGAGACCTCGGACTACGACATTCAGTCGATCCAGGCGAAGTGGCAGGCCTACTGGGAGGCCGAGGGCACCTTCGTCACGCGCGACGACGACCCGCGGCCGCGCAAGTACGTCCTCGACATGTTTCCCTACCCGTCCGGGGACCTGCACATGGGGCACGCGGAGGCCTTCGCCTTCGGGGACATCGTCGCGCGGTACTGGCGCCAGCGCGGGTGCAACGTGCTCCACCCGATCGGCTGGGACTCGTTCGGACTGCCCGCGGAGAATGCGGCGATCCAGCGCGGCGCGAACCCCGTCACCTGGACGTACGACAACATCGCGCAGCAGCGGGAGTCCTTCCGCCGCTACGGGGTGAGCTTCGACTGGTCGCGCGTGCTGCACACGAGCGACCCCGAGTACTACAAGTGGAACCAGTGGCTCTTCCTCCGGCTCTTCGAGCGGGGACTCGCCTACCGGAAGGAGAGCTGGGTCAACTGGGACCCGGTCGACCAGACGGTGCTCGCGAACGAGCAGGTGCTCGCCGACGGGACGAGCGAGCGCACCGGTGCGCTCGTCGTCAAGAAGAAGCTGACGCAGTGGTACTTCCGGGTCACCGAGTACGCCGACCGTCTTCTTGACGACCTCAACCAGCTCGAGGGCGCTTGGCCGAGCCGAGTGCTGCAGATGCAGCGCAACTGGATCGGGCGCTCCATCGGCGCGGACGTCGACTTCGTCATCGAGGGTCGTGACGAACCGGTCACGGTCTTCACCACCCGTCCCGACACGCTCTACGGCGCCACCTTCATGGTCGTCGCGCCCGACTCGGACCTCGCGGCGGAGCTTGTGGCGGGCTCGAGCGATGAAGTCCGCATGGCCTTCGAGGCGTACCTCGAGCGCACCGGTCGACTCACCGAGATCGAGCGGCAGGATGCGGAGCGGCCGAAGACCGGCGTCCCGCTCGGTCGCTGGGCCATCAACCCCCTCAGCGGTGAGCGCCTCCCAATCTGGGCCGCCGACTACGTGCTCGCCGACTATGGGCACGGCGCGGTCATGGCCGTGCCCGCGCACGACCAGCGCGACCTCGACTTCGCCCGCGAGTTCGACCTCCCGGTGCGCGTCGTCGTCGACACGACGGCGCCGGTCACGGGGGCGGTCCCGGTCATTGTCACCGACCCAGCGACCGGGGAGCCGATGCAGCCCGTCGACCTCGCCGAGATCGACCCCGCGGTGACCGGCAAGGCGCTCGCGGGGGACGGCCGCCTCATCAACTCGGGTCCGATCGACGGACTGTCGAAACAGCACGCGATCACCCGGGTCATCGAACTCCTCGAGGAGCGCGGCACCGGCCGGGCGGCGAAGAACTACCGACTGCGCGACTGGCTCATCTCTCGCCAGCGTTTCTGGGGCACCCCGATCCCGATCATCCACGGCGCCGACGGCGAGCTCGTGCCAGTCCCGGAGGACCAGCTGCCGATCGTGCTGCCGCCGACCGACGGCCTCGACCTCAAGCCGAAGGGGCAGTCCCCGCTCGGCGCGGCGACCGATTGGGTCGAGGTACCGGACCCCCGCGACGGGAGCCCCGCTCGGCGCGACCCCGACACGATGGACACCTTCGTCGACTCGTCGTGGTACTTCCTGCGGTTCCTCAGCGCGACGGACGACACCCGCGCATTCGATCCGGCTGCGGCGGAGCGTTGGGCACCCGTCGACCAGTATGTCGGCGGCGTCGAGCACGCGATCCTCCACCTGCTCTACGCGCGCTTCATCACGAAGGTGCTCTTCGACATGGGCCTCGTCAGCTTCACCGAGCCCTTCTCCGCGCTCCTCAACCAGGGCATGGTCCTCGGCACCGACGGCAAGAAGCTCTCCAAGCGATCCGGCAAGGGCGCGACCTTCGCGGGCCAGCTCGAGGAGCACGGGGCCGACGCGCTGCGGCTGGCGCTCGCCTTCGCGGGGCCGCCGGAGGACAACATCCACTGGGATGACGTGCGGCCGGCCGCCGCGGCGCGATTCCTCGGCCGCGCGTTCCGGCTCGCGGCGGACGTGTCGTCGCCGCCGGAGGCCGTCTGGCAGGACGGCGACCTGGCGCTGCGCCGTGCGACGCACCGCTTCCTCGCCGAGGGCGCGCAGCTCGCGGAGTCGCTGAAGTTCAATGTCCTCGTCGCCCGGCTCATGGAGCTGTCGAATGCGATCCGACGGACGGTCGAGTCGCAGGGCCCCGCTGATCCCGCGGTCCGCGAGGCCGTCGAGGTGCTGACGATCGGCCTCTCCCTCTTCGCGCCGCACACGGCCGAGGAGATGTGGGAACGGCTCGGGCACGCGCCCTCCGTCGCCACTGCCGGCTGGCGCCGCCCGGACCCGGCGCTCCTCGTCGAGGACACCGTCACCGCGATCGTGCAGGTCAACGGCAAGGTGCGCGACCGGCTCGAGGTGCCCGCGAAGATCGCCGACGCCGAGCTCGAGGCGCTCGCCCGGGCGTCGGAGAACGTGCAGCGGGCAATCGGCGAGTCGCAGATCGTCAAGGTCATCGTCCGCGCGCCGTCACTCGTCAACATCGCGACGAAGGGCTGATTCCTCCACAGTGCCTCGTCGCGCGGTGCCAGCTGCGAGGTGCTGCTGACTAGCCTGCCGGCGTGACGCTCGAACTCGGCCCGCCGCCGCGGGGACGCCTGCGCATCGTGCTCGGCGCCGCCCTCGTGCTCGTCATCATCGGGCTCGTCGCGACCGTGCTCGCGGCGATGCTGCGCCCCTCCGGCGAGGAGGTCCTCGCGGCGCCGCTCGTGACGGTTGAGACGCCAGCGGTGACGGACGGCGGGGTGCTGGTCCACGTGCTCGGCGCGGTCGCGCGCCCCGGCGTGTACCGGCTCGACGCCGGTGCACGGGTCCTGGACGCGGTCGCCGCAGCCGGAGGGCTCAGCGCCGAGGCGGACCCGGCGGGCGTCAACCTCGCGCGGGTCGTCGCAGACGCCGAGCAGTTGCGCATCCCCAAGATCGGTGAGGTGATCCCAGGTGGAGCCACAGGAGGCAGCGGTACTACCGGGGCGAGCGGGCTCACCGGTGTCCGGGCGGACGGCCTCGTCGATCTCAACCAGGCCGATGCCGCAGGCCTCGAAACCCTGCCCGGGGTCGGCCCCGCCACCGCGGCACGGATCATCCGCTGGCGGGAGGCCAACGGCGGATTCCGGACGGTCGAGGACCTCCTCGACGTCAGCGGCATCGGTGAGCGCACCCTCGAGACGCTGCGCGACCTCGTGACGGTCTGAGCGATGCGCGCAGGCCTCCGCGACCTGCGCCTGCTGCCCGCCGCGCTCGTGGCCTGGTGTGTCGCGGGGCTGCTCGGCATGCCTGGTGCGGAGTCCGCCGCACCCCTCGTGGCCAGCGCCGCCTGGGCGCTCGCCGGCGCCTGCTGTGTGGCGGCGGTTGCGTTCGCGCGGCGGAGCAAGGTGGTTTCGCGGAGACAAGGTCCTGTGGCGACGGAACCACCTGGCCAGCGCGAGGACACCTTGTCTCGCGGGCGCGCACTCCTGCCCGCAACCGCCGTCGCCGCGGCCGCGGCGGCGTGGCCTGCGACCACCGTGGCACTTGGTGGCGGCACCGACTACGACAGCGCGCCCGACTGGGCGATGCTCGCCGAGCCGCTGCGCGAGCGTTTCCGGGAGCTCGTGGTCGATCTGCCGGGGGAGGGAGGGGCCCTGCTGCCCGGGCTGGCGATCGGCGACGAGACGATGGTCGGACCCGCCCTTCGGGAGTCGATGCATGCGACCTCGCTGACCCACCTCACCGCGGTCTCCGGGTCGAACTGCGCCCTCGTCGTCGGGGCCGTCACGGTCGGGGGCGCACTGCTCGGGGTCCCGCAGCGGCTGCGAATCGTGCTCGCGCTCGTGGCGCTCGTCGCATTCGTCCTGCTCGTCACCCCGCAGCCCTCGGTCGTGCGGGCCGCGGTCATGGCGGCGTTCGCGCTCGTCGGCCTTGCCGCGGCGCGCCCGCTGCGAGGGCTGCCGCTGCTGTGCGCGGCGATCACCGGCATCCTCGGGGTGGTCCCGGCGGCGGCGGTCGAGCTCGGCTTCGTGCTCTCGGCGCTCGCAACGGCGGGGCTCCTCGTGCTGAGCGGGCCGCTCGCCGATCTCGCCGCTCGCGTGCTGCCGCGGCGGCTAGCGCTCGCCCTCGCGGTGCCGGTCGCCGCGCAGCTCGCGGTGCAGCCGGCGATCGCGCTCGTGCAGCCCACCCTGCCGACCTATGGCGTCGTGGCGAATCTGCTCGCCGTCCCCGCTGCGCCCGTGGGCACCGTCCTCGGCATGCTCGCGTGTTTCCTCGCGCCCGTACTGCCGGAGGCGGCGCTGGGCATCGCGTGGCTCGGCTGGCTGCCGGCGCAGTGGATCGGCGCCGTCGCGACCACCTTCGCCACCTGGCCCGGCGCCGCACTGCCGTGGCCGGAAGGCCCGGTCGGGATGGCGCTGCACGCCGGCGTGCTCGCGGTGGCGGCGCTCACGCTGCTGACGACCGGACGGCGACGCCTGCTCGCCGGGATGCTCGTGCTTGGCATTGGGATGGCGTACACCGGTGCGCTCGCGGGGCCCGCGCTGGTCGCGGCGCTGACACGTCCGGCTGACTGGGTCGTGGCCATGTGCGACGTTGGGCAGGGTGACGCGGTCGTCGTGCGAGGCGGCGGTGCCGTCGCGCTCCTCGACACGGGACCCGACCCCGGCGCGCTTGCGGCCTGCCTCCACGATCTTGGTGTGGTCCGGGTCGATCTGCTCGTGCTCAGCCACTTCGACCGCGATCACGTCGGCGGGACGAATGCGGTGCTCGGCCGCGTCGACACGGTCCTGACGGGCCCCGCGGACGCCGCCTCGGCGGACGCCGTGCTCGCACCGCTCGCCGCCGGTGGGGCGCGGATCGTGGCCGGCGTCGAGGGGATCCGGGGAACACTCGGCGGGGCGCCGTGGCGGGTGCTGTGGCCACCCGCTCGCGGCTCGCCGCCGCCAGGCAACGACGCGAGTCTCGTGTGGCGAGTCGACCTTGACGCGGCCGGCACGAGTGC
>Ga0182742_1001305_pt1 | contig 32636 bp, 35 predicted proteins | sample eDN5th37CBELigMG_FD_128880 | JGI IMG/M metagenome (GOLD analysis project Ga0182742, IMG submission 128880) | Enriched Miracle-Growth compost microbial communities from Emeryville, California, USA - eDNA 5th pass 37_C BE-Lig MG (version 2)... ... | reverse complement strand
CCAAGGAGACGAGGGATACATTCGCTCGGATCAGGAGAGCGGGAGCCGGGATCCGGACGAGAGGCTCCGGCGAGTAGCTCGGCCGGGACCGCGCGGCGACGTCGTGCGGTCCCGGCAAACTCCCGGTTAACAACCGGCAAACCTCGCAAAAATGCCGTGTGACGTGCCCCGAAACGGGCGAACCCGCCGTTCTCACCTGCCCGGCCGTACGTACGATTCGAGACGTGAGTGTGTTGCAGAGCGTTCTGCTCGCCGGTTTCGCCGCGGTCGTCGGGGCCGCCGTCGGCGCCGGACTGATGTGGATCGCCCGGTCCCGCAGCAGCGGAAGCGGCGAGACCGAACTGACCATGGGGCAGGTCCTCGACCGCGTCGTCTACTCCGCCTCCACCGGCATCGCCGTCGTCGACAAGTTCCACGACGTGATCCTGTTCAATCCCCGCGCCGAGGAACTCGGACTCGTCCGCAACCGGCGCATCGACGAACGCGCCTGGGTCGTCGCCAACAAGATCCTCGATCGCGACCAGGTCATCGATCTGGACCTCGGCGATCCGAACCGGCGCGGCCGGGACGGAATCGCGGTGCGGTGCCGTGCCGGCCGCCTCTTCGACGACGATCCCCGCTTCGTCGCGCTGTACGCCTTCGACGACTCCGAGATGGTGCGCATGGAAGCGACGCGGCGCGACTTCGTCGCGAACGTCAGCCACGAACTCAAGACGCCGGTCGGCGCGATGGCGCTGCTCGCCGAGGCACTCCTCGAATCCGTCGACGATCCGGAGACCGTGCGCTACTTCGGGCAGCGGGTGCAGAGCGAAGCGCATCGGCTCGGCAACATGGTCACCGAACTGATCTCCCTGTCCAAGCTGCAGGGCGCCGAGAAGATGCCCGACCTCGACATCGTCGACGTGGACTCCGTCGTGAAGGAAGCACTCGAACGCACCGCGCTGACCGCGGAGAACGCGGACATCGTCGTCGCCACCGATCGGTCCACCGGCTACGAGGTGCTCGGGGACCAGAGCCTGCTCGTCACCGCGCTCACCAATCTCATCGAGAACGCCATCGCGTACTCGCCGAAGGGCTCGCCCGTCTCGGTGAGCCGGTCGCTGCGCGACGGGAAGGTCGCGATCGCGGTCACCGACCGCGGTATAGGAATCGCGAAGGAAGACCAGGAGCGGGTGTTCGAGCGGTTCTTCCGGGTGGACAAGGCGCGGTCGCGGGCGACGGGCGGCACCGGTCTGGGTCTTGCGATCGTCAAGCACGTCGCGGCCAACCACAACGGCGAGATCACCCTGTGGAGCCGGCCCGGAACCGGCTCCACCTTCACGCTGCTGATCCCGGCCCATTTCGAGCAGAGCGACGAGGACGAGGTTCGGGCGAAGCCCGAGGCAGGGGCCGGGCAGCGTTGAAACAACCTGTGAAGGAAGACTCTGCCGCACCTCGTGTGGCGAACCACGCGACCGTCGCGGTCGCGGACGACGAAAGGTACGGAGGCCCGCAGTGACGAATGTGCTGATCGTGGAGGACGAGGAATCGTTGGCGGACCCGCTGGCGTTCCTGCTGCGCAAGGAGGGTTTCGAAACCACCGTCGTGACCGACGGGCCGTCGGCTCTGGCGGAGTTCGATCGCGCCGGCGCGGACATCGTCCTGCTCGACCTCATGTTGCCCGGAATGAGCGGCACCGACGTGTGCAAACAGCTGCGCAGCCGCTCCAGCGTGCCGGTGATCATGGTGACCGCGCGGGACAGCGAGATCGACAAGGTGGTCGGGCTCGAGCTCGGCGCCGACGACTACGTCACGAAGCCGTACTCGGCGCGGGAACTGATCGCCCGCATCCGCGCGGTGCTGCGCCGCGGTGCCGAGAGCGACGCCGACAGCCAGTTCAACGACGCGGTCCTCGAGGCGGGTCCGGTGCGGATGGACGTCGACCGGCACGTCGTGCACGTCGACGGCGAGCAGATCACGCTTCCGCTCAAGGAGTTCGACCTACTCGAGTACCTGCTGCGCAATTCCGGTCGCGTGCTCACCCGCGGACAGCTCATCGACCGGGTGTGGGGCGCCGACTACGTCGGCGACACCAAGACCCTGGACGTGCACGTCAAGCGGTTGCGTTCGAAGATCGAGGCGGATCCCGCCAAGCCCCGGCACCTGCTCACCGTCCGGGGCCTCGGCTACAAAATCGAACCCTGATCCTCGTGCGTGGTTTCGGTAGCGGCTGCTACCGAAACCACGCACGGGTCACTTCCGGGCGGCGGTCGTGGCGGGATGCACTGCGATCAGGCCGAGGCCTTCGCGGCGCTTGCACAGGCGCGCGAGTTCGTCGTACGCGGCGGTGCCGAGCAGCTCCCGCAGCTCCGGTGCGTACGACTGCCACACAGGCCTGGATCCGACATGTGCGTCGGGGGAGCCGGAGCAGTACCAGTTCAAGTCGTGCCCGCCCTCACCCCAGCCGCGGCGGTCGTACTCGGTGATGACCGTGCGGAGGATCTCGGTGCCGTCCGGACGCTCGACCCAATCCTGGGTGCGGCGGATCGGCAGCTGCCAGCACACGTCGGGCTTCATCTCGAGCGGTTCGATGCCGCGCCGCAGTGCCATCTTGTGCAGGGCGCAGCCGATGCCGCCCTCGAAGCCGGGACGGTTCAGGAAGATGCACGCGCCCTTGTAGCGGCGGGTGCGCAGCGCGGGCTCGTCGTCGAGGTCGTCCTCCTCGAGGTAGCCCTTCTTACCGAGCCCCTTCTTCATGAGCTGCCAGTCGTCGGCCGTGAGATGTTTCACTGCCGCGTTGAGCTTCTCGAGGTCCTCGTCGTCCGACAGGAACGCACCGTGCGAACAGCAGCCGTCGTCCGGCCGGCCCTCGATGATGCCCTGGCATGCGGGGGTGCCGAACACGCATGTCCAGCGCGAAAGCAGCCAAGTGAGGTCTGCGGAGATCACATGTTCGTCGTTGTCGGGGTCGATGAACTCGACCCATTCTCGTGGGAAATCGAGGGGAACTTCCGGGGCCGGATCGAGCTTGGGTTCGCTGCCGGACATACCTGCTGTCACAGTGTCCGACGGTAGACCCAGTACCTTGTGTATGTGCGGCTTGGGGTACTCGACGTCGGAAGCAATACGGTTCATCTGCTCGTGGTGGATGCACATCGGGGCGGACACCCGACCCCGATGAGCTCGACCAAGGCAACCCTGCGGCTCGCCGAGAGCCTCGACGACGACGGCAACATCTCGAAGTCGGGCGCCGACCGGCTGGTCGAGACGGTGCACGACTTCGAGAGCATCGCCCGCACCTCCGGGTGCGGTGAGCTGATGGCCTTCGCGACCTCCGCGGTGCGCGACGCCTGCAATTCCGACGCGGTGCTGCATCGGGTGCGGACCGAAGCCGGCGTCACCCTCGACGTGCTCTCCGGCGAGGACGAAGCCCGGCTGACGTTCCTCGCGGTCCGCCGCTGGTACGGGTGGAGCGCCGGACGCATCCTGAACTTCGACATCGGCGGCGGATCCCTCGAGCTCGCGTACGGCGGCGACGAGGATCCCGACGTCGCCTACTCGCTGCAGCTCGGTGCCGGCCGGTTGACGCGCGACTGGTTCCGCGAGGATCCGCCGGGCAAACGCCGCATCTCGGCGCTGCGGGACTGGCTCGACGCGGAACTGGCCGCTCCGGCCAAGCACCTGCGCGCCGCCGGCGACCCGGATCTGACGGTTGCGACCTCGAAGACGTTCCGCACCCTGGCGCGGCTGACGGGTGCGGCGCCGTCGTCGGCGGGGATCCGGGTGCAACGGACGCTCACCGCGAGCGGGCTGCGTCAGCTCATCTCGTTCATCTCCCGGATGACCACGTCCGATCGAGCCGAACTCGAGGGCGTGAGTTCCGACCGTTCGGAGCAGCTCGTGGCGGGCGCCCTCGTCGCGGAAGCGAGCATGCGGGCGCTCGGTGTGGAGTCGGTCCAGATCTGTCCGTGGGCGCTGCGCGAAGGGCTTATCCTGCGCAAGCTGGACACGGAGATGGGGGGCGAACTGGTGGTGGCGCAATGACGGAGCACAAGCCCGACACCGGGCAGATCTCGGTTGCCGAACTGCTCGCGCGCAACGGTAAGAAGGTGGACACCCGCGCGGGTGGGCGACGGCGTCGTGGCACCAGCGGGGGTATCTCGGTCGCGGAACTGACCGGCGAGATTCCTGTCACGCCGGCGCAGCGGTCACCGGCAGAACCGATCGTCGAGGCGAAGGCCGCGCCCGCGCCTGCCCCCGAGCCGGTGGTCGAAACCCCGAAACCCGAACCTCTAGGACTCGAAGCCCCGCAGCTCCACACCCCGAAGCTCGAGGTCCCGGAGCCCGAGGCTCCTGAGCCCGAGGCTCCGAAGCGCGATACCCCGAAGCCCGAGGTTCCCGAGCGCGAGGTCCCGAAGCGGGACGTCCCGAAGTTCGACGCCCCGTCGCCGTCCCGCGCGGTGGTGGAGGCGCCCGCCCCGAGTGCGCCGAAGCCCGCACGGGTCACGGTCTCGAAGCCCGCACCGGTCACGGTCTCGAAGCCCGAGCCGGTCACGGCGAAGCCGGCACCTGCCGGTAAGGCGCGGACCGTCGCCGAGGACGCGCCGACCACCGCGGACGGCGCGAAGGTCGAATCGCCGACCGAGGTGATCCGCCCGTCCGCGCTCCCGCGTCGTGCGCGCGCCCACCTCGAGACGACCGCGGCTGCCGCCGCGATCGTGCCTCCTGCGCCTGTTCTCCCGCGGCCGGTCGACGGCCCGGAACCGCGGCTGCTGTCGGGACCTGCCAGCGACCTGCACGGAACCGGACCCGACGACGCGGACGCGCTCGAGGACACCGATCTGATCGGTGGCGCAGCGGTCGCCGATCCGAAGAAGGCGAACGCGAAGTCGCGGGCCGGTTCGAAGGACGCGAAGGACACGGCAGAGGACGCCGAGGACTCGAAACCGGGCAGCCGGAGCAAGCGCCGCCGCGACGCCGTCCAGGACGGTAAGGATTCCGACGCGGGTGAAGAATCCGACTCGGAGATCTCCGACGACACCGCGACCGGTCTCAAGCAGTGGGCGATGCTCGCCGGTGAGAGCATCGCCGCGATCGTCGCCGGCGCTCTGCTGTTCAAGGGCTTCGAACGCCTGTGGGATTCGCTCCCGTGGGTCGCGTTCGCGCTGGCGTTGCTGGTGATCGTCGGGCTGGTGGCGGTCGTGCGCATCCTGCGCCGCACCGACGACATCACCAGCCAGCTCATCGCGCTGGCCGTCGGGGCGTTCGTCACGTTCGGTCCGCTCCTGTTCCTGTTGCCGAACGGCTGAGGTCGCACCGGTATGGGGACGGCGCAACGGATCCTGGTGGGGTTGTCCACCGCGTCGGTGTATCCGGAGAACACCGAGGCGGCCTTCCGGTTCGCGGCGGATCTCGGCTACGACGGCGTCGAGCTGATGGTGTGGGCCGATTCGGTGAGCCAGGACGTCGGGTCGGTGCAGTCGCTGATCCGCAAGTACGCGATGCCGGTGCTGGCGGTGCACGCCCCGTGCCTGCTGATATCCCAGCGCGTGTGGGGCGCCGATCCCGCGGCCAAACTCGATCGGTCGGTCCGGACCGCCGAGAAACTGGGTGCGCGGACGGTCGTGGTGCACCCGCCGTTCCGCTGGCAGCGCCGCTACGCGGAGGGGTTCTCCGACCAGGTCGCGCGGCTCGAGGAGAGCAGCCACGTGTCGGTGGCGGTCGAGAACATGTACCCCATGCGGGCCGACGCCTTCTTCGGCAGCCGAAGCGTCGAACGGATGCGTCGTCGCGGCGGCCCGGGGCGGGCGGTGTCGGCGTACAGTCCGTCGATCGACCCGACGGACACCGGTTACGCGAACTACACGCTGGATCTGTCGCACACCGCGACCGCGGGTATGGATGCGGCGGCGCTGGCGGACCGGATGGGGGAGCGGCTCGCGCACCTGCATCTCGCAGACGGTCGCGGTGCGTCGCTCGACGAACACCTGCTGCCCGGTGACGGCACGCAGCCGTGTGAGGAGATCTGCCGCCGGCTCGCCGACAGCGACTTCGCCGGGCAGGTGGTACTCGAGGTGAGCACGCAGAGCGCCCGTACCCGGGCGGAACGGACAGTCCTGCTGCGGCGGTCGCTCGAGTTCGCCCGCGAACATCTGGAGCGGGCGCCTCGCCGGGCGATCACCGCGGGTCCGGTGCAGCCGCGTTCCGCGGCGATCGCGCGGATCGAGGCGGGTTCACAGAGCGGTGATGCCGGCGGCGAGGACCGCGACTCCTGAGACCACGAGTCCGGCGACCAGCGACGTCGCGCCGATCCACACCGACGCCATCATGGGTCCCGGGCGCTGTGGGTTCGGTCCCAGCACGGACAGGAAGAATCCTGCCGGGATGAAAATCGCTGCGGTGAGCACGGCGATCGCGCCTCCCGTCGCCCACCCGGGCGAGGCGCCGGCCACGTGGCCGAGCACCGCGACGAGCAGGCCGAGTGTGACGAGGACGCCGGCGTGCGCGTGGCCTGCCCGGAAGAACGTCTTCTGCAGGTCGTTCGCCGGAACACTGCCGTTTCCGACGCGGAGCAGGAAGGTGCCTCCGAAGGCGATGCCGACGACGGTGAGCAGGGTGATGCCGAGAACGATGGTGAGCACGGGATTCATGAGGGTTCCTCGCTGATCTGCCGAGCCGGGCATTCATTGGATAGTACTGCTATCCAATATTGGATAGTTATAGTATCCGGTGTCAAGGATCGGAGGTGAACATGCGAATCTCGGAACTCGTCGCCCGCACCGGAGTGCCGCTCGCGACCGTCAAGTACTACCTGCGCGAAGGCCTGCTCATGCCGGGCGAGACAACCAGCGCCACCCAGGCTCGCTACGACGAACGGCACGTGCGGCGCCTCGCTCTCGTCCGCGCGCTCGTCACCCGAGGGCTGCCGCTGAATCAGGTCAAGATCATCGTCGACCTGATCGACAACCGCGACGACCCGCTGTTCACCGTCCTCGGGCGCGCCATCGAAGCGCTGCCGCCCTATGCGCCGGACACCGAAACCGACGATCCCGGTACCCGCGACCACCCGCGGGCTAGGCGCGTCCTCGAACGGCTCGGCCAGATCTACGATCCGCGCTTCGCGGCCGTCGCCCAGCTCGAACGCGCGCTCGAAGCGCTCGAGGCCGCCGGGCTGTCGATGACCGACGAACGCATCGACGTCTACGGCCGGCACATCCGCGGAATCGCCGAGCTCGAGCTCGCGCTGCTGCCCACCGGATCTCGTCAGGACACCGTCGAGGCCGCGGTCCTCGGCACCGCTCTCTACGAACCGGTGCTGACGGCGATGCGCCGGCTCGCCCACCAGGACCTCGCCTCCCACATCTTCTTCGACGACCCCCACAACTTCGACGACCCCCGCAACCCCCAGGAGCAGCAGTGACCGAGCTCGGCCCCCATCCGTTCCGCGACCTCACCACCGTCGAGGCCCTCGGCGACGGCCGGTGGCGCGCCCACATCCATCCGACCTGGACGATCGGGCCCAAGGTCCACGGTGGCTGCATGCTCGCCGTGTGTGCCGCCGCCGCACGCCGGACGCTCCTCACGGACGACACCGGCGACAGCACGATCCAGCCTCTCGCCGTGAGCGCCTCGTTCGTGGCGGCACCGGACCCCGGGGACGTCGACCTGATCACCACGGTCCGCAAGCAGGGCAAGCAGGTCTCCCTCGTCGACGTCGAACTCGTGCAGGACGACCGCGTGGCCGTGCGGGCGTCGGTCACTCTCGGCCGTCCCGACGAGGGCGACGACGTGTTCGCCGCGGCGCAACCGGTCGCAGATCTGCCGGTCGAACCGACGCTCGGATCCACCCTGGTGACGCCGGAGCATCCGATGGGGAAGATCGTCAACGTGAGTGGCGGCGCGGACCTGTGCGTCGACGAGACGAGCGCGCACTTCCTCGCGGGGCGACAGGGCGACCCGGTTGTACGGATGTGGGCGCGTCCGCGACCCGAGGACGAGGCCGACCGGGACACTGCGGCGCTGTTCGCGCTCATGGCGGGGGACATCTCCGCGCCGGTCGCGATGAACCTCGGCCGGTTCGGCTGGGCGCCGACCGTGCAACTGACCGCATACCTGCGTCGGCTTCCGCAGCCGGGCTGGTTGCGCGTCATGGCGAGCAGCACAGTGCTCGGCAGCACGTGGTTCGAGGAGGACCACACCGTCGTGGACTCCACCGGTGCCGTCGTGGTGCAGAGTCGCCAGCTCGCGATGATGCCCCGGTAAGTAGGGGCTCTCCGCCCGGTAGGGCGGCCTAGGCCCGGTTCCGGCGGCGTGGCAGGCTTACGGCCATGACGAGAATTGCGGTGATCGGTGGCGGCAGAATCGGCGAGGCCCTCGTCTCGGGCCTGCTGCAGGGTGGATTCGCGACGAAGGACCTCGTCGTCTCCGAGAAGTTCCAGGCCCGAGCCGACACACTGGCGCAGGAGTACTCGATCCGCGTGACCGACTCCGTCGCGGACGCCGCCGAAGGCGCCGACGTCCTGGTCGTCGCGGTCAAGCCCGGTGACGTGGACGCCGTCCTCAACGACCTGGCCAACGCGGACCTCGAGGGTGATCGCGAACAACTGCTGTTGTCGCTGGCGGCGGGGATCCCCACCGCCCGGTACGAGAACAAGCTGCCCGCCGGCTTCCCGGTCGTGCGGGCGATGCCGAACACCCCGATGCTCGTGGGCGAGGGCGCCAGCGTCATCGCCGCGGGCCGGCACGCCAAGGCCGACCACCTCGAGCTGGTGCGCGACATCCTGTCGTCCGTCGGCACCGTCACGGTCGTCCCCGAATCCCAGATCGACGCGGTCACCGCGGTGTCCGGTTCCGGTCCGGCCTACTTCTTCCTGATCGCCGAGGCGATGATCGACGCCGGTGTCTCGCTCGGCCTCAGCCGCGCGGTGGCTACCGAGCTGGTCGTCCAGACGATGACCGGTTCGGCGGCGATGCTCGACCGCTCCGGCGAGAACGCGGCGGACCTCCGCGCGGCGGTAACCTCGCCCGGCGGAACCACCGCGGCGGCCGTCCGCGAACTCGAACGCCACGGGGTGCGCACCGCGTTCTACGAGGCGCTGACCGCAGCCCGCAACCGGTCGGCCCAACTCGGCTCAACCGGAGAGTAGAACACGGACGGATCGGACGGCGTATCAAATTCGTCGTCCGCACCGTCGCACAGGAACCAATCGTCACGCTAAGCTCGGATTAGCACGTGCGTGTCTGTTCCGCCGGAGGGGAAGCCGGCGGCGCGGGACGTGCCGGAGGTGTCCAATGGTTTCTGGAAACACACCGTCGAAGGGGCAACAGCCTCAGGACGGACAGTCGGTCCTCGCCGGCACCCAGTTCCTCACCGTGGCCGAGGTTGCGGCGTTGATGCGGGTGTCGAAGATGACCGTGTACAGGTTGGTCCACAGTGGCGAGCTGCCTGCCGTGCGCGTGGGACGGTCGTTCCGCGTCCACGCAAAGGCCGTTCACGATTACTTGGAGACTTCGTACTTCGACGTCGGGTGACTGTCGTCGGGCGCATCGACGAGCGGAGCGGACCTCGTTTTCGTTCGGCGGTTTCGCCCCGGTACGATTGCAAGTCGTCGTACCGGCCAGCCGGTGTCGTAAGGCGCTGCGCTCGTCACCACGGGGCCCAGCGTCGACATACAGGCGTACGTCACCGGCGTGCGCAGGACCGATAGAGAGAACGAGGGAAGCCCACCATGGGTTCTGTGATCAAGAAGCGCCGCAAGCGCATGTCGAAGAAGAAGCACCGCAAGCTGCTCCGCCGTACGCGCGTTCAGCGTCGTAAACTCGGCAAGTAATTCGACATTCCGGATGCCCGTCACCGTTTCGGTGGCGGGCATCCGGCGTTCCGGGGGCGATTCGTCCGTTGTGCGGACTTCGGGAGCAGTGTGGACCTCTGTGTAATGCGGTGTCGCGCAACTCACCGTATTGTTGGGACCCATACCGCGCGACAGTCGTTCCGTGATACGAGTCGACTCGGTGGACACGACGAGGGGTCGGTCCGGCCGACATGACGAGCGCCGGTTCGTCGGGCGCACGGGGCCGGAGAGCCGGTAGGTCAGGAAACAGGGGGTTGTGCGTGACTTCGACTGCCGACATCGAGCCGCCGAAGGTAGCTCTGGTGACCGGTGCCAGCCGTTTCCTCGGTGGATTCCTCGTCACCCGGCTCGCTCAGAATCCGGCGATCGAACGGGTCATCGCTGTCGACACCCAGTCACCCACCAAGGACATGCTCCGCCGCATGGGCCGCGCCGAGTTCGTGCTCGCCGACATCCGGAATCCGCTGATCGGCAAGGTCATCCGCAACATGGACGTCGACACCGTCGTCCATGCGTCCACGTTGACCAAGGCCCCCAAGTCGGGCAGCCGCACTGCCATGAAGGACATGAACGTCCTCGGTGCCATGCAGTTGTTCGCGGTGTGCCAGAAGGTGCTGTCCGTCCGGCGGGTGGTGCTGCGGTCGTCGTCGGTGGTGTACGGATCCAGCGCCAAGGACCCCGCCAAGTTCACCGAGGAGATGAGCGCCCGTCGCCGGCCGACCGGCGCCTTCGCCCGCGACATGATCGAGATCGAAGGCTATCTGCGGGGCCTGGCCCGCCGGCGCAGCGACATCTCGACCACGATCCTGCGGCTCGCCCCGACAGTCGGGAACCGGGTGCCCGGTTCGGTCTCCGCATACCTGACCTCACCGTTGGTGCCGACCGTGTTCGGGCGCGACGCCCGGTTGCAGTTGCTGCACGAAGAGGATGCGCTGGGCGCACTCGAACGGGCGACCGTCGCCGGACCCGCCGGGACCTTCAACGTCGCCGGGGACGGCATCGTGATGGTTTCGCAGGCCGTCCGCCGCGCGGGCGGGATCCCTGTTCCCATGCCGTACGGACTCTTCCGCACGGCGGGACACGCCCTCATGGGATCCGTCATGAAATCCTTCACCAAGGAAGAACTCGACTACTTCCACTTCGGTTGCGGACTCGACACCACCCGGATGCGTACCGAACTCGGGTTCGAGCCGCGCTGGACGACGAAGGACGCACTCGACGACTTCGCCCGCAGCGTCGGGCTGAGCCGCATCGTGAAGACCGAATGGGTCGATCGAGCCGAATCGATGGTGCTCTCCGCACTGGGAGAGAGGACGGAGGCGCGATGACGCAGGTTGCGAAAGTCATTCCGCTGCACGGTGGAGCGAATGCACAGCGCCGCGGCGGTGCGAGACCCGGCAGCGGTCATCCTGCCGGCCGCGACCTCGAGCCCTTCGATCTGCCGACGCAGCACACCCCGGCGGACGGCTTCCTCGACGACCTGCGCCGGACCCTGATCGACCAGGTCACGGGGACCGCCGAGTTCGTGCGCCGCCGCATGACGGGGGACTACGAGGTCGACGACTTCGGGTTCGATCCGCACTTCACCGAGAACGTCGTGATGCCCGTGCTGCGGCCGCTGTTCGACAAGTGGTTCCGCGTCGAGGTCCGTGGCATCGAGAACATCCCCGCCGATGGCAGCGCACTCGTCGTCGCCAATCACGCCGGTACCCTTCCGCTCGACGCGCTCATGACCTCGGTCGCGGTGTGGGACCAGGCGCACCGCCCGCTGCGGATGCTCGCCGCCGACCTCGCCTTCGACATGCCCGTCATCGGCACCGTGGCCCGCAAGGCCGGTCACACCCTCGCCTGCCACCCCGACGCCGAACGGTTGCTGCGCGACGACCAGGTGGTCGCGGTGTTCCCCGAGGGCTACAAGGGTCTGGGCAAACCGTTCCGCGAGCGGTACAAGCTGCAGCGGTTCGGCCGCGGCGGATTCGTGTCCGCGGCACTGAAGACGCGCGCTCCGATCGTGCCGTGCTCGATCGTCGGCTCGGAGGAGATCTACCCGAACATCGCCGATCTCACGTCGCTCGCGCGGGTGCTCGGCCTGCCCTACTTCCCCGTCACGCCGTTGTTCCCGGCCTTCGGTCCGCTCGGGCTCGTGCCGCTGCCGTCGAAGTGGTACATCGAGTTCGGCACCCCGATCACCACGGACGTGTACGACGATGCGGCCGCCGACGACCCGATGGTGCTGTTCGAGGTCACCGACCACGTGCGGGAAACCATCCAGCAGACGCTGTACAAGCTCCTCACCCGGCGTCGCAACGTCTTCCTCGGCTGAAGCGGCCCGGACGACGAACTGCGCTGCCGACGAACTGCGCTGCCGACGAACTACGCCGCGCGGTCCCGCCGCCGCCCGAGAAGGACCGCCAGCGCCCCGCCCGCCGCGCCGATCCCCAGCGCGGTCGGCACCCCGATCCGCGCGGCCTTGCGGGCGGTCCGGAAATCCCGGATCTCCCAGCCGCGCGTCTTGGCGAGTTCCCGCAGGTCGGCGTCGGGATTGATCGCGACGGCCGTGCCCACCAGCGACAGCATCGGCACGTCGTTGTGGCTGTCGGAGTAGGCGGTGCACCGCTTGAGGTTCAGGCCCTCCCGGATCGCCAGGGCACGCACCGCGTGCGCCTTGCCGAGCCCGTGCAGGATGTCGCCGACGAGCCGGCCCGTGAAGACGCCGTCCTCCGATTCGGCGACCGTACCCAGGGCGCCGCTCAACCCGAGCCGCTTGGCGATGACGTCGGCCAGTTCCACCGGGGTCGCGGTGACCAGCCACACCTGCTGACCCGCGTCCAGGTGCATCTGCGCGAGCGCGCGCGTGCCCGGCCAGATCTTGTCGGCGATGATCTCGTCGTAGATCTCCTCGCCGAGGCGGCGCAGTTCCTCCGTCGACCGTCCCTGTACGAACGACAACGCCTTCTCGCGGCCGCTCGCGACGTCGTTCGAGTTCTCCTTGCCGGTGACCCGGAACTTCACCTGCTGCCAGGCGAACTCGAGCAGATCGGTCTTGCGGAAGTAGTCCCGTGCGACCAGACCCCGGGCGAAATGGATGATCGAGGCGCCCTGCACCATCGTGTTGTCGACGTCGAAGAACGCCGCCGCGGTCAGATCGCGCGGCGCGGGGGTCACGGCTTCGGTTTCGATCCCGGCCTCGACCTCGGCCTCGGCGCGCGCCTCGTGCAGCGCCAATGCGGCGTCGGCGCTGGCCTCACCGGCCAGGTTCGCGCGCACCTCGGCCTCGCTGGGACCGAACTTGCTGAACCACCGGCGGCGTCCCGGTCGGATGAGGCCGGACAGAAACTCGCCGATTCCCCACCCGTACGGCAATGAACGTCCAGGCACTCGCACCTCCGTGTCACGACGGCCGTGTCGCCGCGGGCAACGGACGACGCGCCCAGCCTAGCCCGCGACCGGACCGCGTTCCGGGCGGGAGCGAACGCACGGACCGGGTGTGACGTTCATCTCGACCGGCGATGGCGCACAGTAGGGGAATGACAGAGCCTCGACAGGACGCCGCCGGCGCCTCCGCACCCGCCCACGAAGTCACTCTTCTCGTCCGCGCCGGCTGCGGCGCGTGCGCGCCCGCACGCGCACAGCTCGAGCAGGTGTGCGAGGAGTTCGGGCTCACTCTGACATGCATCGACGTCGATGCTGCTGCCGCAACGGATCCCGAGTTGCGTGCCGAATTCGGCGACCGGTTGCCGGTCGTTCTGCTCGACGGCCGCGAGCACAGCTACTGGGAGGTGGACGAGCCGCGACTCAGGGCCGATCTCGCTCGCTGACCACGGTCGGCGCGGTCCGTCGCGCAGGTAGCGAGCACATTCGGGCCCCTTCGAGCAACTTTGTGCATGGCTTCACAAGCGGTTACCGTGGTGTGAACGAAACCCCGGATCACCGTGAGGACCGACGTGTATCCGTCGGCCGGACGAGGAGCCACGAACGTGACAGAGCTGCACCCCCCGCAGGGCGACGACGCCCGCGACAACGCCGGGGGCGGCGGGGGTGCCTCTCCCGGAGTTCCGGTGCGCGACATCCCCCAGGCTACTGTGACGCGTCTCGCGACCTATCTGCGGGTCCTCGGTGGGCTCGCGGACGCCGGGACGCTCATCGTCTCGAGTGAGGAACTCGCCACCGCGTCCGGGGTCGGATCCGCCAAACTCCGCAAGGACCTGTCGTTCCTCGGCCCCAACGGGGTTCGCGGCGTCGGCTACGACGTGCTGCGCCTGCAGGCGCGCATCGAGAACGCGCTCGGCCTGGACCAGGGACACCGCGTGGTGCTGGTCGGCGTCGGCAATCTCGGTCGTGCGCTCGCCCGGTATCCGGGTTTCGACCGCCGCGGATTCACCATGGCCGGCCTGTTCGACTCCGATCCGCAGATCGTCGGCACCCGTGTGGGCGATCTGACCATCCGCCACGTCGACGGTCTCGAGTCCGGTGCCCGCGAACTCGGCGCGACCATCGGGGTCGTCGCGACCCCCGGTGACGCCGCCCAGCAGGTGTGCGACGTCCTGGTCCGTTCCGGGGTGCGCAGCGTCCTGAGCTTCGCTTCGACGCCGCTCGAGGTGCCCGAACACGTCGAGGTGCGCCGCGTCGATCTTTCCGTCGAGATGCAGGTGCTCTCGTTCAACAGCGCCCGCAACGACGAACTCGCCCACGCTGCCGGGGACGCGCGTCCCACCGGAATGGGGCAGCCGATGGGATCCCGCGCTACCGCGGTGAAGGCAACGAGCGCCCCGCACCGGGCCTCGTCCGGGAAGTCGGGCCCGCTGGGTTCGACCGTGACAAGAAACGGATCGGTGATCGCACCGTGAGTGTTCTCCTCGTCGGGATCTCGCACCGGAGTGCCCCGGTGTCAGTGCTCGAGAAGGTCGCGATCACCGACACCGACCGACCGAAGCTGACCGACAAGATGATGTCCTCCGGGCACATCTCCGAGGCGATGATCGTCTCGACCTGCAACCGGGTGGAGATCTACGCGGTCGTCGACGCGTTCCACGGTGCACTGGCCGACGTCAGCGCACTGATGGCCGAACATTCCGGTCTGACCCTCTCCGATCTGCATCGGCACGCCTACGTGCGGTACAGCGAGGCCGCCGCCGAGCACCTGTTCTCGGTCGCCAGCGGCCTGGACTCGATGGTCGTCGGGGAACAGCAGATCCTCGGACAGATCCGCGCCGCCTATGCCAGCGCGGACGCTCAGCAGGCCGCGGGCCGGGCACTGCACGAACTCGCCCAGCAGGCGCTGCGCGTCGGCAAGCGCGTCCACAGCGAAACCGGCATCGACGCCGCCGGCGCCTCGGTGGTGTCGGTCGCGTTGGACAAGGCCGGTGCACGGCTCGGCGGTCTCGCCGGTCGCACCGCCGCCGTCGTCGGTGCCGGTGCGATGGGCGGTCTCGCGGTCGCGCATCTGACCCGGGCCGGAATCGGGCGGATCATCGTGGCCAACCGCACGCGCGAGCGTGCCGAACGACTCGCCGAAACGGCCCGCGGCAACGGCGTCGAGGCCGAGGTGGTCGCGTTCGGCGATCTCGCGTCCGCACTCGCCCGCGCGGACGTCGCGGTGACCTGTACCGGCGCGGTCGGAACCGTCGTGACCCTCGCCGACGCACACCGCGCGCTCGCCGAGCCCGGCCGCGGACCGGACCGCCCCCTCGTCATCTGCGACCTCGGCCTGCCGCGCGACGTCGACCCGTCCGTCGCGGGTCTTCCCGACGTCACCGTCTTCGACATGGAGGCGCTGCAGAACGATCCCGCCGCCGGCGCGGCCGCATCCGACGCCGAGGCCGCCCGCGGGATCGTCGCCGCCGAACTGTCCGACTACCTGACCTCGCAGCGTCTCGCCGAGGTCACCCCGACCGTCACCGCGTTGCGGCAGCGCGCCGCCGAGGTCGTCGAGGCCGAACTGATGCGTCTCGAATCCCGGCTGCCCGATCTCGACGAGGGGGAACGCGGCGAGGTCGCGCGCACCGTCCGTCGCGTCGTCGACAAACTCCTGCATGCGCCGACCGTGCGCGTGAAACAGCTGGCCTCCACTCCCGGAGGCGACCAGTACGCCGAGGCATTGCGGGAACTGTTCGAACTGCGCCCGGGGGCGGTCGAGGCCGTCGCCATGCCCATGGTGAAGGAACCGGGTGCCCTGGCCGAGCCGGTCGGAACCGACCTGTCCGCAGCCCTCGATCCCGCCCTCACAACGGAGCTGCGGACTCCACGAAAGGACAGGCAGGCATGAGCGCCGAGGCCGCATCGGTCACCCGGAGCGACGACCGGGCCGGCAGCCGCACGTTGCGTATCGGAACGCGCGGCAGCCTCCTCGCGACCACGCAGGCGGGCACCGTCAGAGACGCGCTGATCGCCGCCGGGCATCCCGCCGAGCTGGTGATCATCACGACCAAGGGCGACGTCACCGCAGGCCCGGTCCAGCGGATCGGCGTCGGCGTGTTCACCGCCGAGCTGCGTGAGGCGTTGCTCGCCGGCGAGGTCGATCTCGCCGTGCACTCGTACAAGGACCTGCCCACCTTCCAGGATCCGCGCATGGTCATCGCCGCGGTCCCGCCGCGCGAGGATCCCCGCGACGCGCTCGTCGCACGGGACGGCCTGGTGCTGGGCGAACTGCCGCCCGGGTCGAAGGTGGGCACGTCGGCGCCGCGGCGCCGCGCGCAGCTCGCCGCGCTCGGTCTCGGCCTCGACATCCAGCCGCTGCGCGGCAACATCGACACCCGGCTCGGCAAGGTCGAATCCGGCGAGCTCGACGCGATCGTCATCGCCCGCGCCGGCCTCTCCCGCATCGGCCGGACCGACCGCATCACCGAGTCCCTCGAACCGGTGCAGATGCTGCCGGCTCCGTCGCAGGGGGCACTCGCCGTCGAGTGCCGCGCCGACGATCCGGAGATGATCGCCGTGCTCGCCGAGCTCGACGACCCGGCCAGCCGCGCCGCCGTCGACGCCGAGCGTGCACTGCTCGCCGAACTCGAGGCCGGGTGCACCGCGCCCGTCGGGGCGCTCGCCGAGGTCGTCGAATCCCTCGACGACGACGGCCGGGTGTTCGAGGAGCTGTCGGTGCGTGGCTGTGCCGCCGCACTCGATGGTTCCGACTCGATCCGCGCGAGCGCGGTCGGACCACTGGAGCGTGCCGCCGAGCTCGGTCGCGCCGTCGCCCGAGAGCTGCTCGACCTCGGAGCCCGCGACCTCATGGCCGCCGACGAAGGTGCCGGCAGACCGGCCGAAGAAAGTGCAGCAGATGTTTGACGCCCTGCCTTCCCGTTTCCGATTTCCCGATACCGCAGATTTGATCGCACTGGAGAATCACCGATGAGCCGAGTCCGCAAGCACACTCCCGGACGGATCCTGTTCGTGGGATCGGGGCCGGGCGACCCGGCGCTGCTCACCGTGCGCGCACGCGACGTGCTGACGAGCGCCACCATGGCCTTCACCGACCCCGACGTGGACAAGGCCGTCGTCGCGCTCGTCGGCCGCGACGCCGGCAGCGACCCGGAGACCGGGGAACCGATCGCCGAGGTTCGTCCCGCGCTGGGCGAGCCCGCCGAGGTCGCGAAGACGCTGGTCGCCGAGGCCAGGAACGGCCACGACGTGGTGCGTCTGGTCGCCGGGGATCCGATGACGACCGATTCGGTGATCGCCGAGGTCAACGCGGTGTCCCGCACCCAGGTGGTGTTCGAGGTCCTGCCGGGCCTGCCGTCCGGCTCGGCCGTCCCCAGCTACGCCGGCATGGCGCTGGGTTCGTGCCATACCGAGGTCGACGTCCGCGGGGAGGTGAACTGGGCTGCGCTCGCCGCCGCGCCCGGCCCGCTCGTGCTGCACGCGACCTCCGGTCACCTGGCCGAGACGGCGAGTGCTCTCGTCGAGCACGGTCTCGCGCCGCAGACCCCGGCCGCGATCACGGTGCGGGGCACGACGCGCCAGCAGCGCACCGTCGAAGCGACCCTCGCGACCCTCAACGACGCCGGATCGGAGCTGGTGGGCCCGCTGATCGTCACCGTCGGCAAGGTCGTCTCGCACCGCAACAAGCTGTCGTGGTGGGAATCGCGCGCCCTGTACGGCTGGACGGTGCTGGTGCCGCGCACTAAGGATCAGGCCGGTGAGATGAGCGATCGTCTCGTCACCCACGGTGCGATCCCCATAGAGGTTCCGACCATCGCGGTCGAGCCGCCGCGCAGCCCCGCTCAGATGGAACGGGCCGTCAAGGGCCTCGTGGACGGTCGCTACCAGTGGGTGGTGTTCACCTCCACCAACGCGGTGCGCGCGGTGTGGGAGAAGTTCGAGGCGTTCGGTCTGGACGCGCGTGCGTTCTCCGGTGTCAAGATCGCGTGCGTCGGTCAGGCCACCGCGGACAAGGTGCGGTCGTTCGGTATCACCCCGGAGCTGGTGCCGACGGGGGAGCAGTCCAGCGAGGGCCTGCTCGCCGAGTTCGCGCCGTACGACGACGTGTTCGATCCGGTCAACCGCATCCTGCTGCCGCGCGCCGACATCGCGACCGAGACGCTCGCCGAGGGACTGCGCGAACGCGGCTGGGAGATCGACGACGTCACCGCATACCGCACCGTCCGGGCCGCGCCGCCGCCGGCCGAGACCCGCGAGATGATCAAGACCGGTGGTTTCGACGCGGTGTGCTTCACCTCGTCGTCGACGGTCCGGAATCTCGTCGGTATCGCCGGTAAGCCGCACGCGCGCACGATCGTCGCCTGCATCGGTCCCAAGACCGCGGAGACCGCGATCGAGTTCGGTCTGCGGGTCGACGTGCAGCCCGAGACCGCGCAGGTCGGTCCGCTGGTCGAGGCGCTCGCCGAGCACGCCGCCCGGCTGCGCGCCGAGGGCGCTCTGCCGCCGCCGCGCAAGAAGTCCCGAGCCCGGCGCTGACTCCACTCGTGCGCGGTTTCGGTAGCCACCGCTACCGGAACCGCGCACGACTCGTATCGGAAGGTGTGAACCGTGTATCCGGAATTCCGTCCCCGCAGGCTGCGTACCACCCCGGCCATGCGGCGACTCGTCGCCGAAACCTCGCTCGAGCCACGACATCTGGTGTTGCCGATGTTCGTCGCCGACGGGATCGGCGCCCCCCGCGAGATCTCGTCGATGCCCGGCGTCTTCCAGCACACGTTCGATTCGTTGCGGGCCGCGGCGACTGCGGCGGTCGAGGCCGGCGTGGGCGGTCTGATGCTGTTCGGTGTGCCGCGCGCGGAGGACAAGGACGCGCGCGGATCCGGCGCCACCGATCCCGACGGCGTGCTCAACCGGGCGCTTCGGGATCTGCGCGACGAACTCGGTGACGCGACGGTGCTCATGGCCGATACCTGCCTCGACGAGTTCACCGACCACGGGCACTGCGGTGTGCTCACCGAGTCCGGGCGGGTCGACAACGACGCGACGCTCGAGCGCTACGCGGAAATGGCTGTGGCGCAAGCGGAGTCGGGGGCGCATCTGCTCGGTCCGAGCGGAATGATGGACGGGCAGGTCGCGTCGATCCGCGCGGCTCTCGATGCGGCCGGCTTCCAGGACGTCGGACAGTTGGCGTACGCGGCCAAGTACGCGTCGGCGTTCTACGGCCCGTTCCGCGAGGCCGTCGGATCGTCGCTCGAGGGCGATCGCCGTACCTACCAACAGGATCCGGCGAACCGGCGCGAGGCGCTCCGTGAGGTCGACCTCGATCTCGCCGAGGGGGCGGACCTGGTGATGGTCAAGCCCGCGATGTCCTATCTCGACATCCTGCGCGAGGTCGCGGATCGTTCGGACGTTCCTGTTGCGGCATACCAGATTTCGGGGGAGTACTCGATGATCACGGCCGCCGCGCAGAACGGCTGGATCGACCGTGACGCCGCCGTCCTCGAGTCGCTGACGAGCATCCGTCGCGCCGGCGCCGACATCGTGCTGACCTACTGGGCCGCCGAGGCTGCGGGCTGGCTGTCGTGACCGGGCCGATGCCGATGCCCACGCCGGGGCAGGGACCGGTCGGTGAACCGCGTCCGATGCCCGTCGACGTCGGAACGGCCTATCAATTGTGGTGTGGCGTCCTGATTCTCGGGATTGTGTCGACGGTCACAAGCCTGGCCGTGATGTGGCGGGATCGTCAGGCGTTCGTCGATCAATTGATGGATCAGATGCCCGAGATGTCCGGGTCGGAGGCGATGACGCGCGACGATTGGCTCGCGCTGATTCCGTTCGGTCTGGGCGCGGCGGCGGTGGGCAGCTTCGTGATTCTCGGGTTGCTCTATCTCGTCGTGCGACAGATGCGCCGCGGAAAGAACTGGGCGCGCATGCTGTTGACGCTGGTCGGGGTCTTCATGACCCTGTCGACGGTGCCGACGTTGTTCGGTGTGGGCGCCGGTGCGGGCGTCGAAGGCTGGGTGCTCGGAATCGTCGGCATCCTCCAGGCAGTGCTGACGGTGGGCGCGATCGTACTCATGCATCGACGCGAATCAAATCTGTACTTCCTTCGGATTCCTAATAATTGAGCTTACGGCGCGGGTTTCATCCGGCTATTTGACCTTGCGCGCGTAGGGAGTACGGTGGGCTCGACCAACGGTCTGTGGCCGTACCCGACGAGCGTGAGGACTCATGCAGGTGGAACACCCGTACGTGGAACCGCGACCCTACAGCCGTCGACGTGAGGCGCTTCTGATCGGCCTCATCGCAGTCCTGGGTCTCGTGACGCTCGTGCTCCTGGTCGTTCCCGGCACCTTCTCGGCCTGACGGACTGCTGCACCTCGACGGACGGCTCACCTTGACCGACAGCTCACGTTGAACGACAGCGCATCCGCGCCGCTGTTCCACGAACCCGGCGCCCGCTGGCGGGCAGTGGCGTTCGGTCCGCTGTTCTGCCTCGTCGCTCTGCTGATCGAAGTGGCGACCGGTCCGGTCGTGCACTGGTTCGCGCTGCCGGTGATGGCGGTGGTGCTCGCCGTGTTCGCGTACATCATGGTCGTGGCCGGCCGCCGGCACGTGAGCGTCGAACTGACCGAGACGGTGTTGCGGCAGGGGACCGAGGAGTTGCCCGTCGCGGACATCGAGGCGGTCCTGCCGCCCGCCGATCCTGCGGCGGCGGACCCGGCTCGCTGGGAGAACGCACGCACCCTCGGGGAGCTGTCCGGCGTACCGCGCAAGCGCACCGCAGTCGGATTGCGGTTGCGCGGTGGCACGTTCGTGCGGGCGTGGGCAAAGGACGATGCGGAGCTGCGCAGGTGCCTCGACGGCCTCGTGAGCGGGCGTGCACGCTAGACGGATCGGGTGGCTGACGTACCGCATGACGGGTGGTACCCCCTGGGGGTATCGTCGGTGGTGATGTCGAGACTCGAAGGAGCCACAATGCAGAACACCTACCGTGTCGAGGGCATGACCTGCGGACACTGCGTCTCCGCCGTGCGCGAGGAGATCTCCGCGATCCCCGGCGTCTCCGAGGTGGACGAGAACCTCGAGACCGGCACCGTCGTGGTCACCAGCGACACCGAACTGGACCCGCAGGCCGTCGCGGATGCCGTCGACGAAGCCGGATACGCGCTCGTCGCCTGACCCCATGGCTGCGCCGAATTCGTGACCGCGCCGGAATCATGAGCAGCAGACTGCGCAGGACCGCCGCGTCCCTCCTGGCCGCCGCCACATTCGTGTGTGCGGCGGCGTCGTGCACGAACACGGAACCGCCCAGGACACCGGGGGCCGAGCCGCCCGGAAACACCGTGGCGCAGCCGCCCGGGGACACCGTGGCGGAGCCGCCCGGGGATACGGGGCAGGAATCCTCCGTGCCGGTCCCCGCCGTGAGCGCACCGCCGTCGGTCACCGTCGAGACACTGGTCGACGGGCTGGACCATCCGTGGGACGTCGTCCGGGCTCCCGACGGCACGCTTCTCACCGGCGAACGCGGCGGGCGCTTCGTCGTCCGCCGCCCGGACGGGCAGGTCACCTCGCTGGAGGCCGACCTGTCCGACCTCTACGCGGTCGGGGAGACCGGCCTGATGGGGCTGGCCCTGTCCGACGACTTCGCCACCGACCGGACCTTCTACTCGTGCCAGGGTCACCGCGACCCGGACGACGTGCGCGTGCTCGCCTGGACCGTCGACCCCGACTGGACTACCGCCACCCGGGTGCGCACCGTGGTCTCCGGCATGCCGGTCGCCGCGGGCGGCCGCCACGCCGGCTGCCGGATCCTCGCCCACCCGGACGGCAGCCTCTACGTGGGCACCGGCGACAGCGCCCGCCCCACCGTCCCGCAGGACCGTGCCAGCCTCGGCGGCAAGGTGCTGCACCTGAACCCCGACGGAACACCCGCCGTCGGCAACCCCGATCCCGGCAGCCCGATCTACACCCTCGGCCACCGGAACGTGCAGGGACTGGCACTGCAGTCCGGCACCGGGCGCATCTACGCCGTCGAACAGGGCACCCGCCGCGACGACGAGGTCAATCTGCTCGAACCCGGCGGCAATTACGGCTACCGCCCGGACCGGGAACCCGGCCGCTACGACGAGTCGGTGCCCATGACCGACCCCGACCGGGTGCCCGGCGCGATCGGTGCGGTGTGGAGTTCCGGGTCCCCGACGATTGCGACACCGGGCCTCGCCTTCGTCACCGGCGATGCGTGGGGACCGTGGTCGGGAGCCCTCGTGGTCAGCAGCCAGCAGGCGGCCCGGCTGATCCTGCTGAAACTGTCCGAGGACGGGCGCAGCGTCGTCGATTCCGCGACCCTGCTCGAAGACACCTACGGCCGGCTGCGGTCGCTGACCCCGCTGCCCGACGGTTCCCTGCTGGTGACCACGGACAACGGAGACGACGACCGCATCCTCCGGGTGATTCCGAACTGAGACTCAGACCCGGCCCGCGTCGGTTCCCGGTCCGTCGAGCATCGCCGACCCCAGCAGGAACTCGGGCACGCCGAGCCCCTCGACGAGCGTCGCCGCGTGCGGGCGCAACGACCGGCACCGCTCGTTGATGCCGCGCAGCACCGCCTTCGCCCGTTCCACGGACAGGTGCCGATGCTCCATGAACCACGCCTTGTCGTCCTCGATGACGCTCAACGCGTACAGGTCGCACACGTCCGACAGCAGTTCCCTGGCCGTCTCGTCCTCGCACGACTCGATCCCGGCGACGAACGCCTCGAGCACGACCCGGTCGATGTGTGCGCGGGCCGCGTGCAGCACGTGGTCCTGCACGAAGTTGAACGCGTCGAACTGGCTGTCCTCCCGCTTCGACGCCGCCTGCAGCCGCCGCGCCGCCGTCGAGAGCAGGTACTGCTCGCGGTCCTCGAACATCGTGAGCTGCGTGCCCCGGTTGAACAGGCTGCCGTCCTCCTCGTTGTCCTGCCGGGTGTCGACGAGCGTCTGGATGATCTGCTGCGCCGCGGTGCGCTTCTTGACGATGTCGGAGACGGTGGTCGCGGCGAACCGCATCCACTCGACCGGGCTCATGCCGCGCACCTCGTCGGCGTACGCGGTGAGCAGTTCCTTCGCGACGAGCTGGGTCAGGACGTGGTTGTCGCCCTCGAAGGTGGTGAACACGTCGGTGTCCGCCCGCAGCGACGTCAGCCGGTTCTCGACCATGTAGCCGGCGCCGCCGCACGCCTCCCGGCACTCCTGGATCGCGCGGGTCGCGTGCTCGGTGTTCGCGACCTTCAGGCCCGCCGCGCGGCCCTCGAGCTCGCGCTGCTCCTGCGGGTCGACGTCCTCGACGGGGGTGGTCTGGATACGGTGCATCGTCGAGATCAGCTCGTTCTGCGCGAACCCGAGCGCGTACGAGCGGGCGATGAGCGGCAACAGCCGGCGCTGGTGGACGAGGTAGTCGAGCAGCAGCACCTCCCGCTCGTCGTTCGGCGCGGAGAACTGGCGGCGCTGCAGCGCGTACTGCGTCGCGATCGTGAGCGCGACGCGCGCCGCGGCCCCGGCGGACCCGCCGACCGTGACGCGGCCGCGCACGAGGGTGCCGACCATGGTGAAGAACCGGCGGTTCGGGTTCTCGATGGGTGAGTGGTAGGTGCCGTCCGGGTCCACGTCCGCGTACCGGTTGAGCAGGTTCTCCCGCGGCACCCGCACCCCGTCGAAGCTGATGCGGCCGTTGTCGACGCCGGGCAGCCCGCCCTTGTATCCGCAGTCGGAGGTGGTCACGCCGGGCAGGTCGTTGCCGTGCTCGTCGCGGATCGGCACGACGAAACAGTGCACACCCTCCGTCGCGCCGCCGGTGATCAGTTGCGCGAACACCGCCGCGACCGTGGCGTGCTGTGCCGCCCCGCCGATGTAATCCTTGCGCGAGGACGGGGTGGGGGAGTCGATGACGAATTCCTGCGTGGCCGGGTCGTAGGTCGCGGTCGTCTCGAGGGCCTGCACGTCGCTGCCGTGGCCGGTCTCGGTCATCGCGAAGCACCCGAGCAACTCGAGGTCGATGAGCGGGCGGATGTAGCGCTCGTGGTGCCGCTGCGTGCCCAGGTTCTCGATGGCACCGCCGAACAGGCCCCACTGCACGCCCGACTTGACCATCAGCGACAGGTCCGACATCGCGAGCATCTCGATCGACGCGACCGCGCTGCCGGGGTCGCCGGTGCCGCCGCTCGCCTCCGAGAAACCGGCCGACGCGTAGCCGGCGTCGGCGAGCAGCCGCATCTGGTCGAGGACGGTCGCGCGGGCACGGTCCAGGTCGGGAATGTGATGGGGAGCGAATTCCTCCCGTGCCAGGTCGGTGCGTGCCCTGGAGCGGGCCTGCCGCCACGCGCCGTCGAGAGTGTCGCGGAGATGATCAGCTGTGGTCGCCATGAATCCGACCCTAGGGCGGTGCCCCTGTTGGTGCTGCGGTTCCGGGTGCGGCACGCCGTGAACCGGGTGCCGTGAATCGGCGTTCCCGCCGGACAACCGGGGGTTCCCGCCGGACCGAGACGGAGGTCACGCATGCCCGGGTGCCTTTTGGCAAATCCGCCGAAACTGGGACACTGGAGGTCGTGACTGCGACCCCCGATGCCTCCCGCACCCACGACACTGCTTCCGCCGCCCTGTTCGACCGGGCGTCGAAGGTGACGCCCGGAGGCGTCAACTCGCCGGTTCGAGCGTTCGGTTCGGTCGGCGGAACCCCCCGGTTCATCGCCTCGGCCTCGGGCAGCACGCTCACCGACGTCGACGGCAATTCCTATGTGGACCTGGTGTGTTCGTGGGGGCCGATGATTCTCGGCCACGCGCATCCCGCGGTCGTGGAGGCGGTCCGCACCGCCGCGACGTCCGGTCTGTCGTTCGGTGCACCGACCGCCGGTGAGGTCGAACTCGCCGAGGAGATCGTGGCGCGGATCGCGCCCGTCGAACAGGTCCGGCTCGTCAATTCCGGGACCGAAGCGACGATGAGTGCGGTGCGTCTGGCGCGCGGATTCACCGGCCGCAGCAAGATCGTCAAATTTTCCGGGTGTTATCACGGTCACGTCGACGCGCTGCTCGCCGACGCAGGCTCCGGTCTCGCGACCTTCGGCCTGCCGACGTCCCCGGGCGTGACGGGCGCGCAGGCCGAGGACACCCTCGTGCTGCCGTACAACGACCTCGAGGCCGTCCGTACCGCGTTCGCCGCCAACCCGGGGCAGATCGCCGCCGTCATCACCGAGGCGGCCGCCGGCAACATGGGTACCGTCCCGCCGCTGCCCGGGTTCAACGAGGGGCTGCGGGAGATCACCCGCGAGCACGGCGCGCTGCTGATCATGGACGAGGTGATGACCGGGTTCCGTGCGAGCGCCACCGGCTGGCACGGCATCGACGGGGTGGCCGGCGACCTGATGACCTTCGGCAAGGTGATGAGCGGTGGCCTGCCCGCCGCCGCGTTCGGTGGCCGCGCCGACGTCATGGCCCGTCTCGCCCCCGCCGGCCCGGTCTACCAGGCCGGCACCCTCTCCGGTAACCCGGTCGCGGTCGCCGCGGGTCTCGCGAGCCTGCGCGCCGCCGACGCCGACGTGTACGCGGCCCTCGACCGCAACGCCGCGACACTGGGCCGGCTGCTCGACGAGGCCCTCACCGCCGAAGGCGTGCCGCACCGCGTGCAGAACGCCGGCACCCTCCTCAGCGTCTTCTTCACCGACGCACCGGTGACGAACTACGACGAGGCGAAGGCCGCGCAGACCTGGCGTTTCCCGGCGTTCTTCCACGCCCTGCTCGAGCACGGCGTGTACGCCCCGCCGAGCGCTTTCGAGACCTGGTTCGTCTCGTCCGCCCTCGACGACGACGCCTTCTCGCGTATCGCCGACGCCCTGCCGCACGCCGCGAAGGCCGCCGCGGCGGCGACCGCCCCCTGACCCGCCCAGACCCCGCCTCCATCCCCGATCCGCTGACGCCCGACGCGAGGAATACCCACGTGACCGAAACCGTCCCGTCCGAGAAGCGCACCATCGTGCACGTGCTGCGGCACGGCGAGGTGCACAACCCCACCGGCATCCTCTACGGCCGGCTGCCGGGCTACCGGTTGTCCGTCACCGGTGAGTCCCAGGCACGGTCGGTGGCGGCGGTGCTCGCCGACCACGACATCGCGCACGTCGTCGCGTCCCCGCTCGAGCGCGCGCAGCAGACCGCCGCGCCGATCGCCGAGAAGCACGGACTGCCGGTCCTCACGGACGACAACCTCATCGAGGCGGGCAACCAGTTCGAGGGACTGAAGGTCGCGGTGGGCGACGGCGCGCTGAGCCGTCCCCGGCACTGGTGGAAGCTGCGCGACCCGTTCACCCCCTCGTGGGGCGAGCCCTACCTGCAGATCGCGCATCGCATGCTCGCCGCCGTCAACGCCGCGCGCGTCGCCGCGGTCGGCCGCGAGGCGGTGTGCGTGAGCCACCAGCTTCCGGTGTGGACGCTGCGCCGATTCCTCGAAGGGGAGCGGCTGTGGCACGACCCGCGGAACCGGCAGTGCAGTCTCGCGTCTCTGACGTCTCTGGTGTACGACGGGGACACCCTCGTCGACATCGTGTACTCGGAGCCGGCCGGGGCCTCCGACCCGAATGTGCACGGCGCATGAGAAGGATCTTCGTGGTCGTCGCGGCGCTGCTGTGCAGCGTCGCGGCCCTGACGTCGTGCGCGACCGGAGACGACGCCGTCGCCACCGGCGGCACGTTCGATTTCGTCTCCCCGGGTGGTCAGACCCGCATCTTCTACGATCCGCCGTCCGAACGGGGCACCCTCGGCGCCCTGTCCGGTGAGGACCTGATGAACGAGGGGCAGACGCTCTCGCTCGCCGACTACGAGGGCAAGGTCGTCGTGCTCAACGTGTGGGGTCAGTGGTGTGCTCCCTGCCGCAGCGAGGTCGGGGACCTCGAGCAGGTGTACGAGTCGACCGAGGACCTGGGCGTGCAGTTCCTCGGCATCAACGTCCGAGACAACCAGCGTGACAAGGCGCAGGACTTCGTCGTCGACAACAACGTGGCCTATCCGTCGATCTACGACCCGGCGATGCGGTCGCTGCTCGCGCTGGGCCGCAACTATCCGACCTCGGTGGTGCCGACGACCGTGGTGCTCGACCGCGACCATCGCGTCGCCGCGGTGTTCCTCACCGAACTGCTCGCCGAGGACCTGCAGCCGGTGGTCGAGCGGATCGCCGCCGAACCGGCCGGACAGCAGTGATGTCGAGTACGGCAGTGACGACGAGTACCGCAGCGTTCACCGCGACCGGCGCCGACACGGTGCTGGCGTCCGGTGTGGGCGACACCTTCCAGTCGCTGGCCGCGAGCGGGCCGCTGCTGGTCGCCGCCGGTGCGTGCCTGCTCGCCGGTCTCGTCTCGTTCGCGTCGCCGTGCGTGGTGCCGCTTGTTCCCGGCTATCTGTCCTACCTGGCCGGGGTCGTCGGTGCGGAAGCGCCGGCGGTCACCGAGGCACAGGCGCAGGCCCGCACGACGACGCTGCGCAGCGACGGCCGGTTGCGGGTCGCCGGCGCCGCGGCGCTGTTCGTCGCCGGATTCACCGTGGTGTTCGTCCTGGCGACCGCGTCCGTCTTCGGTGCGATCTCGTTGCTCTCGGTCAACCGTGACGTCCTGATGCGGGTCGGCGGGGTCGTCACCATCGTCATGGGCCTGGTGTTCGTGGGCCTGATCCCGGCGCTGCAGCGCGACACCCGGCCCGAGCCGCGCCGTCTGTCGAGCCTGGCGGGTGCACCGCTGCTCGGCGGCGTCTTCGCGCTCGGCTGGACCCCCTGCCTGGGGCCGACGCTGGCCGGGGTGATCTCGCTGGCGGCCGGCACCGAAGGCACGACGGCGGCGCGGGGTGTCGCCCTGATCGTCTTCTACTGCCTCGGGCTGGGTCTGCCGTTCGTGGTGCTGGCCCTGGGGTCGGCGCGCGCGTTGCGGGGGGTCGGCTGGCTGCGGTCGCACGCCCGCACCGTGCAGATCTTCGGCGGCATCATGCTCGTCGCCGTGGGGGTCGCCCTGGTCACCGGCGCGTGGGACATGTTCGTGTCCTGGGTGCGGGACGCCTTCATCTCCGAGGTGACTCTGCCGATCTGACGGCAGAGGTCGCCACAAGTTCCGAACGTTTCGAGAGGCAGTACATGCAGCCCGATCAGATGGTCCCCGCGGGCAACCCCGGTGCCCCGGCAGGAGGGCACCGGTGACCGCGACCGACACCCCGACCACCGCGCCGCAGCCGGTGCCGCCTCGGCAGGGTCCGGCAGGGCGCGCCGTCGCGTTCGTGCGCAACACCTGGCGCGGGCTGACGTCGATGCGCACGGCGCTGGTGCTGCTGTTCCTGCTCGCGCTCGCCGCCATCCCGGGTGCCCTGCTGCCGCAGCGCAGCCTCAACGCCGGCAAGGTCGACGAGTACATCGCGGCGCGGCCCACCCTCGGACCGTTCATGGACAAGCTCGAGCTGTTCGACGTGTTCGGCAGCTTCTGGTTCACGGCGATCTACGTGCTGCTGTTCGTCTCGCTCGTCGGGTGCATCCTGCCGCGTTGCGTCGAGCACTTCCGGGCATTGCGCACCCGCCCGGTGGCGGCGCCGCGGAACCTGGGCCGGCTGCCGCACCACGCCGAGACGACCGTCGGCGGGAGCCCCGAGGAGGTCCTCGCCCGGGTCCGCGGGCAGCTGAAGGGCTGGCGCATCGCCGAACGTGCCGGGGGACCGCGCGCGAAGGACGGCGAGCTGACCCTGTCCGCCGAGAAGGGCTATCTGCGCGAGTTCGGCAACCTCGTCTTCCACATCTCCCTGGTCGGCCTGCTCTTCACCGTCGCCATGGGCAAGCTCTTCGGATACGAGGGGCAGCGGATCCTCATCGCGCACGGGGAGGAGTTCTGCACGACCTCCCCGGCGTCGTTCGACTCGTTCCGTGCCGGTGTCACCCTCGACGGCACCGGTCTGAACCCGATGTGCATCCGGGTGAACGATTTCGAGGCGGACTACCTCGACAACGGCCAGGCCGAGATGTTCACCTCGAACATCGACTACCAGTACGGCGACGACATCACCTCGAACACGTGGCGGCAGGCCGAACTGAAGGTGAACCATCCGCTGCGCGTCGGCAGCGACCGCGTGTACCTGCAGGGTCACGGATTCGCGCCGACGTTCACGGTGACCTGGCCGAACGGCGAGACCCGCACCGAGACGCTGCAGTTCGCCCCCGACGACGCGAGGACGTTCCTGAGCAGCGGCGCGATGCGGTTCGACCCGCCGGGCGGCATGTTCCCGGACGCCGACGAACGCCGCAAGAACCAGATCGCGATCGAGGGCCTGTTCGCGCCGACGGCCGCGCTGCACGGGTCGCTGCTGTCGTCGGCATTCCCGAAAATGCTGGATCCGGCCGTCGCGATCGACATCTACAAGGGCGATGCCGGCCTCGACACCGGCAGCCCGCAGTCGCTGTTCTCGCTCAACGGCGAGCTGATCAACCAGGGTCGCCTGGTCAAGCAGGACCGGGTGAACCTGCGTCCCGGCGAGAGCGCCACGCTGGCGGACGGCACCCAGGTCCGCTTCGACGGCGCCACCGACTTCGTGAACCTGCAGGTCTCGCACGACCCGGCGCAGCAGTGGGTGCTCGTGTCGGCGCTGGCGATGATGGCGGGACTGCTCGTGTCGCTGCTGGTCAAGCGGCGGCGTGTCTGGGTCCGGGTGTATCCGGCCGGTACAGTGACAGGCGGCGAACGACAAACCGTAGTAGAGCTCGGTGGTCTGGCCCGTACGGATCAGGCCGGCTGGGGTGACGAGTTCGACCGTCTGGTTGCGCGCCTGCTCGGTCACGACGCTGCCGGTTCGGCAGAGGAGAAGAACAGATGATTGCTCACGAGACGATCGCACGGTACAGCGACTGGGCTTTCGAATCGGCATTCGCGGTGCTGGTGCTGGCGCTGGTCCTGCTCGTCGCCGAGTACGCGACCCACCGGGCCGACCGGGTCGCCGAACGCGAACTCGTCACCGCCGGTGCCCCCTCCGGGGGAACGCAGGTCCCGGGCCGCGTCGACGGCCCGCCGACCCGGACGCTGTCGGAGCGGCTCGGCAACATGGGTCGCGCCCTCGTGGTCGTCGTCGCTGCGCTGATGGTCGCCTCGATCGTGCTGCGCGGGTTCGCCACCGAGCGTTTCCCGCTCGGCAACATGTACGAGTTCGTGGCGATGGCCTGTACCGCCGCCGTCCTGTTCGGCCTGGTGGCGCTGCGCAAGCCCGCCTACCGCATCATGTGGGTCTACCTGCTGGTGCCGGTGCTGATCCTGATGTTCCTCGCCGCGACCGTCCTCTATGCGGACGCCGCGCCCGTCGTGCCGGCTCTGCGTTCGTTCTGGTTGCCGATCCACGTGACGATCATCAGCGTCGGCAGCGGCATCTTCCTCGTCTCCGGTGTCGCCAGCCTGCTGTTCCTGCTGCGCATCCGATTCCCGAAGGACGCCGAGGGGAGCGGTGTGCTCGGCCGAGTCGCCCAGCGACTGCCGGACGCGCAGACCCTCGACCGCCTGGCCTACCGCACGACGATCATCGCCTTCCCGCTGTTCGGTGCCGGCATCATCCTCGGTGCGATCTGGGCCGAGGCCGCGTGGGGCCGGTTCTGGGGCTGGGATCCGAAGGAAACCGTCTCGTTCATCACCTGGGTCGTCTACGCGGCGTACCTCCACGCCCGCGCGACGTCCGGTTGGCGCAACACCCGCGCGGCCTGGATCAACGTGGCCGGGTTCGTCGCCATGCTGTTCAACCTGTTCATCATCAACATGGTGGTGTCCGGTCTGCACTCGTACGCCGGCCTGACCTGATCCTGCTATCGTCTCCGCGATCGTTGGTGGGGGCGAGAACAGGGGGAACGGGCGATGCCGGACGGGACGAAGCGGGGGCCGTCGGCGCAGGATCTCGATGCGTCGCTGCTGGTGCGGCGGGTGACGCCACCCCCGGCGCGGGGCTGGCGGCGCGCGCTCTACCGGGGTACGGGCGGTCGCATCAACGTCGGGGAGAACGGCCGCGACCGCAGCCGGGTCGAGCTGGCCGATCAGGTCCGGCAGCCGCTGCACGGCTGCTACCGCATCGCGCTGCTCAGCCTCAAGGGCGGGGTCGGCAAGACCACGACGACGGTCACGCTCGGCTCGACGTTCGCGGCCCTGCGCGGGGACCGGGTGATCGCGGTCGACGCGAACCCGGACCGGGGCACGCTCAGCCAGAAGGTGCCGTCGGAGACCCCGGCGACCGTGCGCACCCTGCTGCGCGACGAATCACGCGTGCGCACCTACGGCGACGTCCGCGCCTACACCTCCCAGAACCGGCACCGGCTCGAGGTGCTCGCCTCCGACAGCGACCCGGCGGTATCCGAGGCGTTCAGCGCGCAGGACTACGAGCAGGTCCTGTCGACGCTCGAGCGGTTCTACAGCATCGTGCTCACCGACTGCGGAACCGGGCTGATGCATTCGGCGATGCGCGCGATCCTCGAGAACGCCGACGCGCTGATCGTCGTGAGTTCCGGTTCGGTCGACGGCGCGCGCAGTGCCTCCGCGACGCTGGACTGGCTCGACGCGCACGGCTATCGGCAGCTGGTGGCGGAGTCGGTGGCGGTGGTCAACGCAGTGCGGCCGCGGTCGGGCAAGGTCGACATCGATCGGCTCGTCGGGCACTTCGCGCAGCGCTGCCGCGCGGTCCACGTGCTGCCCTTCGACCCGCATCTCGAAGAGGGCGCCGAGATCGATCTCGATTGCCTGCACGCAACCACCCGCCGCGCGCTGCTGGGGCTCGCGGCGGATGTGACCGCGGATTTTTCGCGGCGGTCGGGGAATCAGTCGCCGGGGTCCTGATCGGGGGCGGCCGGCCCTTCGGTGCGACGCCGGTGTACCTCGCGATCGACCTTCCATAGGAATTCGGGATCGTCGTCCGGACCGAGAGCGCGTCCGGATTGCGTGTGCATTGCCGGACCGAACGCCTTCCACAGCAGAACCGCGAGTGTTACCGCACCGATGAATGCCAGAAGATAGAGCACGATGCACCTCCTTGCCGTGGACGCGCCCCTTGTCGGTCCGGACCGGGCCGTGGGCGACTCTTCCACCAGTCTATGCGCCCCGACCAGCGGGGACACGGTCAGGCGTCCCCGACGCCCCCGGCGACCCGAGGTGCCGGGTTCGTCCGAAAGGTCGGAATGCGACTCTCGGTGTGGTGTCGAGAAGAGGTGCTGTCAGCGGGTCGCCTCGGTGGTGAGCGAGCGGAGCAACGCCAGGACCTCCGATTCCCGGAAGCGGCGATGTCCGCCCGGGGTGCGCAGGGAGCCCAACCGGCCGGCGTGGGCCCACCGGGTCACGGTCTTGGGATCCACGTGGAAGAGGGCGGCGACCTGACCGGGCGTCAGCAGAGATTCCTTGGCGCCGTTGAAAGCGGGTGCACTCAT
>Ga0182742_1001303_pt1 | contig 32648 bp, 30 predicted proteins | sample eDN5th37CBELigMG_FD_128880 | JGI IMG/M metagenome (GOLD analysis project Ga0182742, IMG submission 128880) | Enriched Miracle-Growth compost microbial communities from Emeryville, California, USA - eDNA 5th pass 37_C BE-Lig MG (version 2)... ... | reverse complement strand
CTGCCGGCTCCGGCAGCGCTGCGCAGCCTGGCGGCAAAGCTGTCGCAGACGGCGAACGGCATCATTGTTTGCGGCCCGCAGGATGAGCCGGGGTTTGCCGAAGCGGTGACAGGGCTTGCGGAGGTGCTGCAATATCCGGTTCTCGCGGACCCGCTGTCGCAGCTGCGAAGCGGATCTCATTCTCTCGAATACGTCATAGACAGCTACGACGCCTTCTTGCGCGATGAATCGGCTATAACGCTGCTGCAGCCGGAGGTGATCATCCGGTTCGGCGCGATGCCCGTCTCGAAGGCGCTGCTGCAATACATACACCGGTACCCGCAAGCGCGGATGATCGTCGTGGAAGAAGGCGACGGCTGGAGGGATCCGACGCTGCTTGCCGCGGAGCTGATGAACGCGGATCCATCGGAGCTGTGCCGCGCGCTGACGGTCTGCGTCAATGAGGCTGTGCCGAAACGGAATGCGTTTCACGCCGGATGGGCCCGAAGATGGCGGCGCATCAACGCAGAAACGCGGAGGCTGCTGCGGGAAGAAAGCCGGCGGTACGACGAGCTCTTCGAAGGCAGACTTTTCGTGGAACTGGAAGATCTCCTTCCAGAACGTTCGACGCTGTTCGTCGGCAATTCGATGCCGATTCGCGATTTGGATACATTTTTCGGAAATAACCCGCGGTACGTTCGCGTGATGGGCAACCGCGGCGCCAACGGCATTGACGGCATTGTATCTTCGGCTTTAGGGGCTAGCATCGGGTCTGAGCATACCGTGCTCGTCATCGGGGACTTGTCCTTCTATCACGATATGAACGGATTGCTGGCCGCCAAGCTGCATGGACTGAATATGACCGTTATTCTGGTGAACAACGACGGCGGCGGCATCTTCTCGTTCTTGTCCCAAGCGCAGCTGCCCGAGGAGCGGTTCGAGCAGCTGTTCGGTACACCGATCGGGCTTGATTACGAGATAGCGGTTCGGCTTTACGACGGCGCGTTCACGCGCGTACATCATTGGGAAGACTTTCGGGAAGCGTTAGGACGCTCCTTCACGGAAGGCGGGCTTCAAGTCATTGAGCTTCCGACGGACCGGGACAGCAATGTAGCGATGCATCGCGGCATCTGGGACAAGCTGTTTTCGCGGCTTTCCGCCTTATTGTAAAGGAGGAAGCGCGGATGTTCATTGAAGTGAACGGCTTGAAGCTGCATGTTGAAGTGACGGGCGAGGGCGAACCTCTGCTTCTGTTGCACGGATTTACGGGCAGCGTTCGAAATTGGGACCGGTTCGTTCCGGGTTGGAGCCAACGTCGTAAGGTCATTGCGGTGGATCTGATTGGACACGGTGAATCCGATGCGCCGGATGATCCGGACCGCTACACCATGGAGCATGCCGCGGACGACTTATCGGCCCTGTTGGATGCTCTGGACCTGGAATCCGCCGCGGTGCTCGGGTATTCCATGGGCGGCAGAGTGGCCCTCTCTCTTGCCGTGATGCGGCCGGAGCGGGTAAGCGCGCTGCTCTTGGAGAGCTCCTCCCCGGGTCTCGCCGGCGCCGAGGAACGGAAGGCCCGCGTTGCGGCAGACGAGGCGCTTGCGGCGCGCATTGAGAAGGAGGGCGTTGCGTCGTTCGTGCGGTATTGGGAGAACATCCCGCTGTTCCAGACGATGCAAGCGATGCCCTTAGATGTGCGGGAACGCATCCGTGAGCAGCGGTTACAGAACCGCGCGCAAGGGCTCGCGCATTCGCTCCGAGGCATGGGGACGGGCCGGCAGCCTTCCTGGTGGGACGCGCTGCCGCGGTTAACGATGCCCGTGTTGATGACGGCCGGCGAGCTTGACGAGAAGTTTATCGGCATCGCCCGAAGGATGGAGCCGCTGATTCCCGACTGCCGATTTGTCCCCGTTCGCGGCGCAGGGCATCTGGTGCATGTGGAACAAGCTGAAACTTTTGATAAAATAGTTAGTGAGTTTCTTTTTACATAGCAGAATACGACCTTCCACGAAAGGATGAAAACAAGCAATGGCAGTCGTCCCATGGGAACAAACACGGAAATATGAGGATATTATCTACGAAACATACGGCGGCATGGCGAAAATTACGATCAACCGCCCGGAGGTCCGCAATGCGTTCCGTCCGAAAACCGTCATGGAAATGATGGACGCCTTCGCGGCGGCGCGCGATGATTCCAGCGTTGGGGTTATCATTCTTACAGGTGCGGGAGATAAAGCGTTCTGCTCCGGCGGCGACCAGAAAATCCGCGGCCACGGCGGTTATGTCGGCGAGGACCAAATTCCGCGCCTGAACGTGCTTGATTTACAGCGGCTGATCCGCATGATTCCGAAGCCGGTTATCGCAATGGTGGCGGGCTACGCCATCGGAGGCGGACATGTGCTGCACATTATTTGCGATTTGACGATTGCGGCGGATAACGCGATCTTCGGCCAAACCGGACCGAAGGTCGGCAGCTTCGACGGCGGTTACGGCGCTGGCTACCTGGCGCGTATCGTCGGACATAAGAAAGCCCGCGAAATTTGGTATTTGTGCCGCCAATACAACGCGCAAGAAGCGCTGGAGATGGGCCTGGTCAACACCGTTGTTCCATTGGAGAAGCTGGAAGAAGAAACGGTGAAGTGGTGCGAGGAAATTTTGGAGAAATCCCCGACAGCGATCCGCTTCCTAAAGGCGGCCTTCAACGCGGATACCGACGGTCTTGCCGGTATTCAGCAGCTCGCCGGAGACGCGACGCTCCTGTACTATACAACAGATGAAGCGAAGGAAGGGCGGGACGCGTTCAAGGAGAAGAGACGCCCGGACTTCGGCCAATTCCCGCGCTTCCCGTAATGCCAGCGGCCAATGGGTAAGGAGGTGCGGCAGATGCGGATGAAGAACTGGCTGGACAAGAGGTGCGACCTGACCCCGAACCGTATTGCGTTGATTGGGGCCGGGGAGCAGCTGACCTTCGGCGAGCTGCGCCTGCGCGCACGGCAAACCGCCGGCAGATTGGCGGCGCTCGGCGCGGGGAAGTCGGACCGCGTCGCCCTGCTGTGCCGCAACGGCTTGCATGTGCCGGAGCTTGTCCACGCCATTCACTACTTGGGCGCGGTGCTCGTGCCGCTGAATACAAGATTGACGCCTCGGGAACTGGAATACCAGCTTCAAGATGCTGCCTGTGTCTGTCTGATTTATGATGAGGCATACCGTGCGCAAGTCGAAGCGATTCAAGAGCAGCTGCCTCAACTGCGCTGCGTTCGTACGGATGAGCTGCAGAGCGTCGGGAGCTCCGGCGTTCCGCTGCAAGCCGAGATCGAAACTGAGGATTTGCACACGATCATGTACACCTCAGGGACGACGGGCAACCCGAAAGGCGTCCTGCTTAGCTATGATAATCATTGGTCCTCTGCGGTAGGCTCTGTGCTAAACCTTGGTTTCACGGAGCACGACCGCTGGCTCGCCGCCGTCCCGCTGTTTCATATCAGCGGGCTTTCCATTTTGATGAGGAGTGTCATCTATGGCATGACTGTCGTCATTCACGAGCGGTTCGATCCGGCGGCCGCCAACCGCGCGATACAGGAACAAGGGGTGACGATTGTTTCTGTCGTCAGCAATATGCTCGCCCGCATGTTGGATGAGCTGAACGGCAAGCGTTATCCTGACACCTTCCGCTGCATGCTGCTCGGAGGCGGTCCCGCGCCGCGGCCGTTGCTTGAAGCGTGCCGGGACCAAGGGATTCCCGTGTTTCAAACCTACGGCATGACCGAAACCTCTTCCCAGATTGTAACGCTGCCGCCGGAGTTTAGCTTGACGAAGCTCGGCTCCGCCGGGAAGCCGCTGTTTCTGTCGGAGCTGCGCGTCATGAAGGATGGAACCGCCGCCCCGCCTTATATCGAAGGGGAAATTGAGGTGCGGGGCGCGAATGTGACGAGGGGCTATTTGAACCGGCCGGACGCGACTGCGAAGGCGATCCGGGACGGTTGGCTTGCGACGGGAGATATCGGCTATGTCGATGAAGAAGGCTTTCTGTATGTGCTGGATCGCCGGAACGATCTGATCATCTCCGGGGGCGAGAATGTGTACCCCGCGGAGATCGAAGCCGTTCTCCTGAGTCACCCGGCCGTCGCGGAAGCGGGTGTGATCGGGATGGAGGACGATACCTGGGGCCAAGTGCCTGTCGCCTTTATCACGCTGCGAGGCGGCGTTGTGCAGCCGAAGGAGGAAGAGGTGCTCGCATTTTGCAGGGAACGGTTAGCGAGATACAAGGTTCCTTCAAGGGTGTACGTGGTTGAGGCGCTGCCGCGCAACGCATCCAATAAGCTGCTCCGAAGGGAGCTTAGCAAGCTGATTCCAACGGGAGAGGAGTAGACGGCTCATGCGAGTGGAACGAATCACATTGCACTTGGTCCGGATGAAGCTCGTCACTCCTTTCGCGGCGTCATACGGGACTCATACCGAACGCAGCTCAATCCTTGTTGAAGCAACCGACGCTTCGGGGGTAACCGGCTGGGGCGAATGTACAGCCTTCGAGGAGCCGTGGTACACGGAAGAGACGGTAGGGACCGCTTGGCTGATCATGGAACAATGCCTGATTCCCTCTCTTCTTGGCAAAGAGCTGACGCACCCTTCCGACATCCCGGGGCTCTTCGCGCATGTGAAGCGCCACCCGATGGCGAAAGCGGGATTGGAGACGGCGGTCTGGGATATGTACTGCAAGCAGCAAGGCATTCCGCTCTCCCATGCGCTGGGCGGCGTCCGCACGGAGGTGGCGAGCGGCGTTGCCGTCGGGTTGCAGAAGTCGGAGGCGGACCTGTTCCGCATGATCGAAGGTTATCTGGAGGACGGGTACCGGAGGGTGAAGGTCAAAATTAAACCGGGCAGCGACATCGAGGTCATTCGTTCCATCCGCAGCCGCTTTCCCGAGCTCCCGTTGATGGCCGACGCGAATTCAGCATACGGATTGGACGATATCGAACATTTAACCCGGCTTGATGAATACCAGCTGCTTATGGTCGAGCAGCCCTTCGCGTCCGACGATATTGTGGATCACGCGAAGCTGCAGCGACGGATTCGCACGCCGGTGTGCCTTGACGAAAGTATTGTTACGTTCGACGACGCGCGCAAAGCGTTGGAGCTTGGCAGCTGCGGCGTCATCAACGTGAAGCTGAGCCGGGTCGGCGGCCTTGCCGAATCGCTCCGGATCCACGATTTATGCGTGGAGCGCGGCGTGCCGTTATGGTGCGGCGGCATGCTCGAGACGGGCATCGGGCGGGCGCATAATATTGCCCTCGCGAGCCTCGCCGGCTTTACGATTCCAGGGGATATTTCCGCTTCTTCCCGGTATTGGGAGCGGGACGTGATTCAACCTGAGGTGACGGTGAAGAACGGCAGCATTGCGGTGCCTGCAGGGGCCGGCATAGGCTACGAGGTCGACAGGGAGTTTATCGCATCGGTAACCGAGCGTACGAGTACATATCGCAAATAGCGATGTTGGCAAGCGGATATGAATCGGATCGAAAGGAGCGCGTATTTATGGAGCTTGGATTGCAAGGCAAAGCGGCGTTAGTGACAGGCGGAAGCAAAGGCATCGGTTATGCAACGGCGTTGCTTCTCGCGAAAGAAGGCGTCCATGTCGGGATTCTTGCCCGCAACGGGGAACAGCTTCGCGCCGCAGCGGAGCGCATTACAGAGCAAACCGGCGCCGAAGTGATGATCATCGAAGGCGATGTGACGAAGGAAGAAGATTGCAAGCGGGCGGTCACATCGGTATATGAGGCGTACGGCCGGTTCGATATTTTGGTCAACAATGCCGGAACGTCAGCGGGACAGCCGTTCGAGCATGTTGAGACGGAGCAATGGACCCATGATTTGGACCTGAAGCTGTTCGGCGCGATTCATTGCTCTCGTACGGCCATCCCGTATATGCGGGAAGCGGGAGGAGGCGCCATCGTCAACGTGACGGCCTCCATAGCGAAGACGCCGCAGGCGTCGTCGCTGCCCTCCACGGTAAGCCGCGCGGCGGGCATGGCGCTCACGAAGGCGATGAGCAAGGATTTGGGTCCATATAATATCCGCGTCAATACGGTGTGCATCGGACTTATTCGCAGCGATCAAATCGAGAAGCTGTGGAAGCGGACCGCGCCGGAGCTAACATGGGAGCAATTTGCGACGAATCCGAATCACCGCATTCCCCTCGGACGGATCGGCGATGCGGCAGAGGCCGCCAATGTCATCGCATTCCTCGTTTCCGACGCGGCATCTTATGTGACCGGCACCTCCGTCAACATCGACGGCGGTGCCGCCGGAGCGTTATAGGCAAGCAAACAAAAAGGTACAGGCGCATGATTACGCCTGTACCTTTTTGTTTTACGATTTCGCAGCAGCTTCCGTCTTGACAGGCGCGTTCCCCGCCGTTTCCTGCTCTAGCTTCGCGACAGCCGATTTGCTGACGTCGACGCGGCGCATGAACAAGGACAAGAGCAGCGCGGCAACGCTGATGAAGGTGGCCACCAGGAATGACAACTGGATCCCTTCGAGCAAGGCAAGACGCTGCAGCTCCGCGAGCTGAGCTTGATCGGCCTTTGCCGGATCGATGCCGGCCATCAGTGCGGCGGCGCTCGATTTCATCCGTGTGTTCATGATCGTAACGAAGATCGCGGTGCCTAAGGATCCAGCTACTTGCTGCACGGTATTGTTGATCGCCGTTCCGTGAGGATTCAAGCGCGTCGGCAGCTGGTTCAAACCGTTGGTCATAATCGGCATCATAACCATCGACATGCCGAGCATCCGAAGCGAATAAAGCAGAATGATGTAGTTGTAGGACGAATCGATCTGCAGCATCGACAGCATATAGGTCGTACCTGCTGTAATGGCCAATCCGACGAAGGCGAGCACCCGAGGGCCGAATTTATCGAACAGCTTTCCGGTGATCGGCGACATGACGGCCATCACCAACGCGCCGGGCAGCATCATTAATCCCGAATCCAGCGGGGAAATCCCGCGAACATTTTGTACGTAAGCAGGTGTCAGAATCATCCCCGAAAACATCGCGGCGGAGGTGATAATGGAGATGATCGAGCTTAATGCGAACATTGGATACCGGTACGCCCGCAAATCGAGCAGCGGCTCCGTCAGTTTCAGCTGCCGGAAGACAAAGAGGACTAGCGCGATGACACCGACCGCGATTGTGCTGATGACGACCGGATCCGACCAACCGTCCGAGCTGGTGGAACTAAAGCCGTACAGCAAGCTGCCAAAACCGACCGCAGACAGCAGAATGGACAGATAGTCCACATGCGTTTCCTTGGTTTCCATCACATTTTCCAATTTCCACAGGCCCAGAAGCAAGCTTAGGACGGCGAACGGAATAATCATCTCGAACAATACGCGCCAATGGTAAAACTCTACAATATACCCGGATAATGTCGGTCCGAGCGCCGGGGCTGAAATCATCGCAAGGCCGAATACCCCCATGGCCGCGCCCCGTTTTTCCCTAGGAAAGCTCACGAGCATGATGTTCATTAAGAGCGGTGACATCACGGAAGATCCGGCTGCCTGGATCATGCGCCCCGCAAGCAGCAAGGCGAAATTTGGAGCAACCGCGGCAAGAACCGTGCCGGCCGTAAATAAAGACATGGCAGTAAGAAATAAAGCCCGGTTCGTAAACTTCGTCAGCAAGAAAGCCGACACAGGAATCAGAATCCCGCTGACCAGCATATACCCGGTAGCCAGCCATTGGACGGTGCTGTAATCGATATTCAAGTCCGTCATAATCGACGGAAGCGCCACGTTCATCAGCGAGTTGTTAAGGAAAGATACGAATGCGCCGAAGAACAGAATCGCAAGCATTACGTAAGGTGGTTTTTTTGCTCTCATCTCGCTATCCATAGTTGTTGCTAACTCCTTTTTTTATATATGAATGTATGGTTACCTGAATGATTTTATACCAAGGGTACAATATTATCAAATAATATATACTGGCAGTTTAAAATGATTGCGGTACGAAGTGAATTGAAGGTATACTTTAGATATCAATTCTATCGGAGGAGCCATGAACAAACGGAAACAGAAGATTGTGGAGCACGCGCTTGCTTTATTCTTAGAAAAAGGCATCCGCAACACATCCATACAGGATATTATCGAGCGGGCCCGCATTTCCAAAGGAACATTTTATAATTACTTCTCTTCCAAGAATGAATGTGTCGGCGCGCTGCTCGAGCAGCTTCGGTACGAAGCCGGCCTGCACCGCAATGAACTCTTGGTCGGCAAGGACCCGAAGGATTTGGACGTATTGATCGATCAGATCGCCATCCTTTCGGAGCTGAATCAGAAGCGGGGAATGGCCGCCGTTTTTGAAGAAATTTTTTATTCCGGCGATAAGGAACTGAAGAAATTGGTGCTGCATTACCGCATTTCGGAGCTGAAATGGCTGTCCGAACGGTTGGTAGACGTGTACGGGGAGGAGCTGCGGCCGCACGCGCTTGAAGGGTCGGTCATTTTTTACGGCATCATGCAGCATCTCTTGTTCGCAGGGAAAATCCTTCATCAGGATTCGGTGCAACCGAGGGCTGCGGCGGCTTCTGCCTTTCACTACATGGGATTTATTACGGATGCGTTAATTCACAGCAACACCGCTGTATTAGATGTAGAGAGCTTCAAGGCGTTCAATAAAAATCTGAACCGGGAACAACTCGACATTAATGACAGCATAAAGATGCTTAAGGAGCTGTTGGAAGACCCCGATGTAACGAAGGTTCAGGAGGATTTGACTAACGCCTTGCTCAGCGAGCTTGAGCGGGATGAGCCGCGCGAAGCGGTGATTCAAGCGTTGCTCCAGCCTTTCATTGAGAGCTATCAAGATTCCAGCCGGCATCACATCGTGAAAGAAATATCCGGTTTAATATGGTATTCCGTCAGACAAAGGTAAATATCTTCGTAACGAGCGGGAGGGTGTTCCTATGGGGAAGCGGCTCGAACGGGCGCGGCAGCCTTACGGCAAGAAGCTAAAGCTGCTGCATACTTGGAACGGCTGGATCACAGCCGTTCTCGCGTTGACAGGACTTCTTCTGGCGATTGGGTTTTGGCGAGCCGTGCTCGGCGAAGGCCGGGTGTGGCTGAAGTGGTTTCATACGGCTGTCGGCATCGTCTCGGTCATCCCCATTTTTTACTACTTCCTGCTGGCGGGCAAACACTGGAAGCTGTTGAAGCGAAAGCCGTGGCAGCGTGTGAACGTGATGGTTGTCCTTGCGCTTCTGCTGGGTTGGCTCATCTCCGGCATCTTCTTATGGCAATACCGCGCGGCCGGCCCGCGCATCGCCAATCTCGCGTTAACGGCGCATGATCTGTTGACGTGGATCGGCCTTCCCCTCATACTTTATCACTCGATTATTCGAGCCCGTTGGCTGAGAGATCTTTCCCGTCGGTCGGTGAAGACCGAGCCGGAGGAAAAGGACATGGTTTACACGCCGGAGCCCGTCTATACGCGCAGAGAGTTTATCCGCGGCGCGATCGGCGCGGTGATGGCTATCGTGTTTGCTCCTTCGTTTCTGCAATGGCTGAATGAAGCTGGAAATGTGGACAGCAGCGAAGCGATGGCCCGTATTTTTGATAATGACAAGAACATGCTGCTGCCCCCGCCTTCCCCGTCTGCGGATTCGGTCCTGCCGATTGGAGGAGGCGCGAAGGGGCATTTTCGCGTTTATACGGTAACCGCGATCCCGAGCTTTACGAATGAGAATTGGCTGTTCACCGTTGACGGGCTTGTGGAGAAGCCGCTCCGGTGGACTTGGGAGCAATTCGTGGAGCTGGAACGTTCGGTACAGGTCAGCGATTTTCACTGCGTCACAGGTTGGTCCGTATACAGCAATACATGGGAGGGGATCCCGTTAAAGCGGCTTCTTGCACTAGCGGGGGTGAAGACGGAAGCGCGAACCGTTAAGCTTTATTCCGCGGACGGGGTATACACCGATGAACTGAACCTTGAGCAAGCGATGATGGACGATGTGATGGTGGCGCTGCTGCATGACGGCAGGCCGATTCCAAGCGATCTTGGAGGTCCCGCGCGGCTGATCGTTCCCCGTATGTATGCCTACAAATCGGTCAAGTGGCTGCACCGAATCGAGCTGATTCCAGGCGAGCATATCGGGTATTGGGAAGAGCGCGGCTATCCGAAGGATGCATGGGTCTCCAATCCATAGTTCCTATAGAATGGTTCTTTTAAATCATTTAGGGTGGTTCTTTAAAATCATTTTTTAAAAAATAAAAGGAAAATTGTTAAAATTATCGAATATATACGTTTAGTAATATTTGTTATTGGTCTTAATGACCTAGTACATAAGGAGCATACCGATGGAGCATACATTTAATTGGATCGATTTCCTTTCGGCGCTTATTCTCCTTTTTCTGTTAGTGTACGTTTTATTTAAGAATGAAATCCGCCAAATGCATAAGGTTTTCTTTTTATTCCATCTTGCGATGATGCTTTGGCCCTACGGCATGTTTTCGATGTCGATGGCTGTAAACGAGAGCTCGCAGTGGTTTTATTTAAATATTTCCTTTATTGGCATTTCATTCTTAGGCTATGCATGGCTCATGTTTGCGGTCATGCTGACTAGGGGAACGTATAAAGTGCAGAGGCGGCGTTGCATCCTTTGCGGTTTGCCGGCATTCCTTATGGCCGTGCTGATTACATGCAACCCGCTGCACGGGCAGTTCGCATCTTCGCATGGAGACTGGGTGACGAACCGTACCTACGGTCCTATATTTTGGGTTGTTGCTGCGGTCAGCACTTCTTATTTGCTGATCGGATGCTTTATCTTGGCTCGCAAATATGTGTCCACGCGCGAAGCTTCGCTAAGGGGACAAATCTTTCTATTCCTGCTGGGGCAGTTTATCATGCTGTTCATGGCGCTGGCGGATGCGGTGCTGTCGATGCTTCCGGAGGGTAATGGGATGAAAGGCATCGTCGGGCTCACCTCGTTCGGAATCGTGATTTCCGATATTTGTTTTATTGCCGCAATCCGCAGCAACCAATCGTTCCGCGTCATTTCTTTGGCATTAAGGGAAGTTGTCGACAGCATGGATACAGGAGTTGTTATTCTGGACGAGCGCCACAATGTGCTGGATTGCAACGCCGTCTCGAAGCGGTACTGTGACACGGTTATCGGCATGCCGTTTCCGGTCGAACTGCTGTTGAACGGGGCGATCGAACCTGGCCTCGGCCGGGAATTTCTAATGTCTTATTACCAGGAGACGAACAAATTCCTCAATACCGAGGTGTTGATTCGGGAGGAACCGCCGCTTTATGTCTCCGTTCGCATCTCGCCGGTCTATTATGATAACGGAACCTTTGCCGGGCGGATCGTCATGCTGCAGGATGTAACGGAATGGCGGAGCCTGGTGTACGAGCTGCATGACCGGAATGCGGTGCTGACGCTCCGCAACCGGGAGTTGACCGTTGTGCAGGAGGAGCTTTCCGCAGCGAATCAGCAGCTGGAGCTGCTCGCGACGACAGATCCGCTCACCCTATGCTACAATCGCAGATATTTGTTTCAAATGTTAGAATATCAATTAGCAGTTGAACAAAGATATAATGTGCCATTCTCGCTGCTCATGTTCGACGTCGACTATTTTAAGCAAATTAATGACACCCACGGGCATCACGTCGGAGACGAGGTGCTGCAACAGATGGCGCATCTGATTCGCGGGAGGCTGCGGGAGAGCGACATCTTCGCGCGTTACGGGGGCGAGGAATTCATTGTATATCTCCCTCATACGGAAGAGGAGGACGCGCTCCGGCTGGCTGAGAGTCTGCGCCGCATTGTCGAATCGAAAGAATTCCGCACGGAACGGGTAGACATCAAGACGACGATCAGTGTCGGCCTGATCAGTATTCAAGGCGGAAGCTTCAAGACCGGCAACGCAAAGCAATTCTTAATGGAAGTGTTGAAAATGGCGGACCACGCGTTGTACAAAGCGAAGAAACAAGGGCGCAACCGCGTCGTCGCAGCGAACGCGTAAGCGAGAATAGGCGGATAGGAGGAGCTTGTGTCACAAGTATTGGTAGGCATCGATATTGGCACGACGAACAGCAAGGTCGGCGTCTTCTCAACGGAGGGCCGGCAGCTTGCTGTGGTCAGCCGCCCAACCGAAACGCTTCGGGATGAGCGATTAGGCATGTCATATTACGATCCACAGAAGATGTGGGAGTCGTTATTTTCTGCGCTGCGGGAAGCGTTGGAGCAAGTCGGGGACGTTCAGGTGCGCGCGATCGGGATTGCTTCCATGGCGGAGAGCGGCCTGGTTGTCGAACGGGAAACGGGGGTGCCCCGTTCACCGTTTCTGCCGTGGTTTGACACCTGTTCCGAGCCTCAAGCCGCTCTTATGAAGCAGGAATCGGATCCGTTCGAGCGGTTCCGGCGCTCTGGGCTGCACGGCAGCTTCAAACTGGGCTTGGCAAAGCTGCTATGGATTCGCGACCATGTGCCGTCCGCACTCTCCGGCGGTGACCCCGTTTGGCTGTCCGCATCAAGCTGGATCGCGTACAAGCTTACCGGACGGATGGCTTTTGATTACTCCCTTGCGGCGAGGACTTATGCGTACCGCATCGACCGCAAGGAATGGGATGCCGAGTGGATCCGTCACTTCGGCTTGCCGCCGTCGCTGTTTCCGGAGGCGGTTCCTGGCGGGAGCCCGGTAGGAACCTTCAAGGCGGATTTGGATGCGCCGGGGTGTACCGGTGAGACCAAAGTCGCCATCGCAGGGCACGATCACGTGGCCGCGGCGCTTGCCGTCGGCGCCATTGAACCCGGCGTCGTGTATGATTCTATGGGGACCGCGGAAACGCTCGTCGGCACATTGAACAGTCGGGAGCTGACGAAGGAGGATTTCGCCGCAGGACTTTCCTTCGGCGTTCACATTGCGGAGGGCCGCTATTTCTGGATGGGCGGGCAATCGTCCTCGGGTGGCTCGGTGGAATGGCTGCGGGAGCTGCTGGGCGATCCGGTGCTGTCATACGAGCAGGTTTTGGCGCTGTCGGCCGCTGCGAAGGAAGGGCCGACCGGCGTGCTGTACTTCCCGTATTTATCGGGAAGCGGCGCACCGATGCCGGATTCCGGCGTCAGGGCATCCTTCGTCGGTCTTTCGAAATTTCACGGCAAGAGCGATCTGTTGAAGGCGGTGCTTGAAGGCACAGCCTATCAGTTGACCTTCATGAAGCGGAGCGCCGAGAATCTTACAGGCAATCCCATCAGAAGACTGTCGGTTGTCGGCGGCGGCACGAGAAATCCGCTGTGGCTGTCGGTGAAGGCCGATATCAGTGGATGCGAGCTTGTGCTTCCGGGCATTCCTGAAGCGACGCTGCTCGGAGGCGCGTTGGCAGCCGGCGTCGGGGCGGGCGTCTATGCCGATGCCGCGGAGGCGGTGGAAGCTGCGAAACGGGGGATGGCCCAGGACGGCATCGCAACGCGGGTGATCGCTCCGGATGCTAAGCGGCATGACCAGTACCGCACATTATATGAGCAGGGTTTCGAACCGCTGCAAGGCCCGCTGCGCTCATTTCGAGGGCTTTAGACGCGAAAACAAGAAGTTTGCAGGTTACATTCCTGCAAATTTCTTGTTTTTTTTCTATTTTTCATGTTCTTTTTCAAAAAAAAGACTAGAATCTATTTGCTTTGAATGGTAAAATTTCCTATAGAGGAAAATCGGACAAGCTCCATTAGAAGAAAGGAAGAGATCAATTGCTGCACAATGCTTCTCGCAAAGGAGGGACAATGTGAATATACCTCCATTATGGGTGTGGATCGGCGGCACCATTGTAATCATTATTTCGATTATTCTGGAAATTAAGACTCGCAGAAATATGAAGAAAGAACAACAACAGCAACAGCAATAAGCATACCGCCAAGACCGGGCCAATTTTATCCGGCGGCGGTCTTTTTTTTGCCCTTTTCGTTAATATCGGAACGTCTTGGAGAACATGATTAACGAGCGGTTTTACATTTATGGTTGCGCCGAAAGGTCCTGTGATATAATGGCGGAAGATGCAAATTGGGTTTCCGGGAGGATCTCCGATGAAATTATTCCTCTTCGCTTTATTTTGGTTCATTTTCGGCAATCCGGCGGCAGCCGTCATCTTTCTTTTGCTTCTGCTATATTTCGTGGATCGGCGGTTCATTGGCATTTTTCCGAGTGTTTTCCGTCCGTTTCAACGAAACCGCCGTTTGGCGAAAGCGCTGCAGGACATCCGCGAGCGCCCCTTCGATATTTCGGCCAAGCAGGAAGCAGCCCGTTTATACATGGAGAAGCAGCGTTGGCAGGAAGCTCTGCATCTGCTGATGGAGATTGAGCCCAGCATGGAGCATTCCGCCGAGGTGCAGTGCGATCTGGGAATTTGCCTCTTGAAAACAGGGCACACGGAGGAAGGCGAACGCCGCATATGGCAAGCGCTCCGATTGAATCCGCGCGTCCGGTACGGTGAGCCTTATCTCAGGTTAGCGGAATCGCTGGCCGCGACGAATCAAGAGAAAGCCATCGAAGCTTTGAGGCAGCTACGGGAATCGCATTCGTCTTCGTGCGAGACGTATTACCGTCTCGGGCGGCTGTACGAATCGTTGGGACGCCGTCAGGAAGCGAAAGAGATGTATCGCGAGACGCTTGATGTATATAGAGCTTTGCCAAGATATAAGCGAAAGACGGAACGGCGCTGGGCTTTGTTTGCTGCCGTTCGGCAGATGATTTCATGACGGAGCGATGGAAATAGAGACATCAATACGCGGAGGAATGCAACATGGATTCTACGGTCAGTGAAGCGGCTTTAATCTTGCTTGTCGTGATTTTTACATTTTTCATTACCTTGACAACTTTGAAGAGAAAAGCGAGAAAGAAGAGAGACCATTAAAAAAGAAGCGGGAACCCGCTGATTGCTAAGGGAGTACGGAAACGATGTATTACGTGGATCAGAAGCAGATTAATGCAAGATTGCATTTCATACCTGTCATCGCGGAGGCTCTTCGGTCTTTGGGCGCGCAAGCGGACAAGCATTCGCTGATAGCGCATTTGGCCCAGGAGCGGGCGCTCTACCTGGCGATCGAGGTCGTGACAGACGTCGGCAGCTTGATGATCGACGGGTTTATGATGCGGGATGCCAGCAGCTATGAGGATATTGTGGATGTGTTGAAGGGCGAAGGCGTCTTCTCCGATGACTTGGCGGAACAGTTAAGCGAGTTGGTTTCCCTGCGGAGAATGTTGACGCAAAACTATATGGAGATGGACCGGACTGTCCCGCTGCGGGCGGATTTGGAAGGGATTGCGGAGCAATTGGAGCGGTTTGCCGCGGCGGCGGCCGCATTTATAGAGAAGGAATTGGAGCCTTTCGCGGCATCGGAATGAGCGGTAATTTAGAAGGGGGATTAGATGGAAATGCAAGAGATCAAAGAACCGATTAAATTAACATCCTTAACGACGAAAGGGGGCTGCGGCTGCAAGATCGGCCCCGGACAACTGTCGAGCATCTTACAAAGCTTGCCGCAAGGAGAGCGTGACCCGAATTTGCTTGTCGGCACGGAGACAAGCGATGACGCGGGGGTATATAAGCTGACCGATGATTTGGCGATTGTGCAGACGGTCGATTTTTTCACCCCGATTGTGAATGAGCCGTACGCCTTCGGGCAAGTGGCTGCGGCGAATGCGCTGAGCGATGTGTACGCGATGGGCGGGACGCCGCTGACCGTGCTGAACATTGTCGCATTCCCGATCGGCCGCCTCGATGATGCGGTATTGGCGGAAATTTTGCGCGGCGCGGGCGATAAGGTTCGCGAAGCGGGGGCGACGCTGGTTGGCGGACATTCGATTGATGACAACGAGCCGAAATTCGGGCTTGCGGTGACCGGGACGATTCACCCTGCGAAAGTGCTGACGAACGCCGGCGCGAAGCCGGGAGATCGGTTGATCCTTACCAAGCCGATCGGAGTTGGAATTTTAACGACGGCGATCAAGCGGGAAAAACTGGCCGACGAAGATGTGGAACGGGTGACGGCGGTCATGTCGACACTCAACCGCCGCGCGGCTGAAATCATGGCGAATTACAACGTTCACGCATGCACCGATATCACCGGCTTCGGCCTGCTCGGCCATACGTTGGAGATGGCGAAGGGCAGCGGCGCGGGCATCGTGATTCATAAACGGAAGGTGCCGGTTCTGCCGCGCGCGAAGGAGCTGGCGGCGGAAGGGATCATTCCCGGGGGCACCAAGAACAATTTCAAGCATGTGGAAGGTTCGGTTCAGTTTGCGCCGACGATTGACGAGCTTGATCGGTATGTATTGTGCGATGCGGTTACGTCAGGCGGGCTGTTGATCGCCGTTGACGGCAACGAAGCGGACGCGCTGTATCACGAACTCCTGAAAGCCGGGGTAGAAGCGGCGATGATCGGCGAGGTTACGGCGGATCACCCGGGAACGATTGTTGTCCAAGATGGGGAGGAAGGCTGACCCTTGATCGAAGACATCAATGTGGAGCAATTCGTCACGCTGCTTGCCGAAGGCGATGTGACACCTATAGACGTTCGTTCTCCCGGCGAATTTGAAGAAGGCACGGTGCCCGGAAGTGTGAATGTGCCGCTGTTCAACAACGAGGAGCGGAGCGAGATCGGGATCATCTATAAGCACCAAGGCGTTAAGGCGGCGAACGACCGCGGCTTAGAGATCGTATCGGCGAAGCTTCCCGGTTTTATACGCGAGCTGCAGTCATTGAACGGGAGAAAGGTGTTCTTCTGCTGGCGCGGAGGCATGCGCAGCAGAACGTCCGCAACGCTGCTGTCGCTTGTGGAGGGCAAAGTATACCGTTTGCAAGGGGGCATTCGCGCTTACCGTCGTTGGGTCGTTGAGACTTTAAACAACTATAAGCTGAATATCCCGATTGTCGTCATTAACGGGTACACCGGATCAGGGAAGACGAAGATACTGCGGTCCCTTCATGAGAAGGGCTATCCGGTATTGGATCTCGAAAGGCTTGCGGCGCACCGCGGTTCCATATTCGGAGGCGTCGGCCTCGAACCGAACAACCAGCGCACCTTCGACTCGCTGCTTGTGCATGAGCTGATCCGCCTGCGCAACAGCCCTTGCATCTTGATGGAAGCGGAAAGCCGGCGCGTCGGGAAGGTCACGCTGCCTCCTTTCCTCATCGAGGAGAAGGAGCGAACCCCGCAGTTGTTCTTGGAGCTTCCGACGGAAGTCAGAGTGAGAAATATATTGGAAGATTATGAACCGGAGCTGCACAAGGACGCTTGCCTTGAAGCTTTCTCTCGAATCGAGCGGCGAATTCATACGCCCGCGGCCAAGGACATCCGGAGAGCGCTAGAATCCGATGATTTTGCGGAAGGGGTAAGGCTGCTCCTCGAATATTATTATGATCCGTTGTATGAGCACACCATTTCCGCTTTTAGAGAGAACAGCACAACGATCCGCGCGGCGACGATGGAAGAAGCCGAAATGAAAATTCAAATGTATCTCAAAAAAGCCTCCCTCCGAGCATAATCGGAGGAAGGCTTTGTATGTAATAAGGGTTTAAGAACTCAGAAGGCTCGGTTTAGACAAGAGAGCTTCAAACTCGTTGGCAGGCACGGGCCTGCTGCAGATGTAGCCTTGAACGTCGTTACAACCCTTCTCCCGAAGGAAATGAAGCTGCTCCGGCGTCTCCACACCTTCCGCGAGAGAGCGCATCTTCATCTGCTGGCTCATCGCGATGAGCGCCGTCACAATGGCGGCATTATCTTCATCCGTCGTCACGTCCCGAATAAAGGAGCGATCGATCTTCAGCGTATGAACCCGGAACCGTTTCAAATAGCTTAACGAGGAATATCCGGTTCCAAAGTCATCGATCGAAATGCGGACGCCGATCCGCTTCAATTCTTCGATGGTGTTCATAACGTAGGTGACATTTTTCATCGCGACGCTCTCGGTAATCTCCAAGGTTAAATATTCGGGATCCAGCCCCGTCTCCTCCAACGTTTCCTGTATCATTCGAATTAATCCGGAGTGCTGGAATTGCTGCATCGAAATATTGACAGCAACCGAAAGCTTGTAACCCATGTCATGCCATCGTTTATTATCCTTGCAGGCAGTATGCAGCACATAATGCCCGATCGGAATAATGACGCCCGTTTCTTCGGCAAGCGGCACAAACTCTTGGGGCGAAATTAAACCCAATTGCGGATGGTTCCAACGGACCAACGCCTCCATACCGAAGATGCGTCCTGTTGTCAGATCGACCAAAGGCTGGTAGTGCACCATGATCTGATCTTGGCTTAACGCCTTGCGCAGATGATTCTCCAAGTGGAGCCGCTCCAAGGAACGGAAATTCATATCCGGATGATAAAACTCGAACCGGTCACCGCCCTTCTCCTTCGCTTGGTACATCGCCGTATCGGCGTGCTTGATCAGTGTGTCCGCATCCGTGCCGTCATCGGGGTAGAAGCTGACGCCGATGCTCGCGGTCACGAACAATTCCTGGCCGTTGTAGTTGTACGGCGCATTAATGATTTCCGCGATTTGCCGGGCGCGGTCCGCCGCCTCTGACTTGTCATGAATATGCGGAATGAGCCAGATGAATTCGTCCCCGGAAAAGCGCGCCAGCGTCTCACCAGGCTTGAGGATTTCCTTCATCCGATCCGCCAGCACCAGCAGCATGGCATCCCCTACGTGGTGACCCAGCGTATCGTTAATGACTTTAAACCGGTCCAAATCGAAGAACAAGATGACAGGCTTATTCCCTTTTTCTTTCGTCAGTTTAAAAGCTTCCGCCATGCGCTCTTGAAAGAGCGTGCGGTTCGGCAAATCGGTAAGGGAGTCGTGATAGGCCAAATGATTGATTTTCTCTTGGGACAATCTGCGCTCCTCGGCGATTTGCATAGCTGTATATGACCGTAAAAAGAGAGGATGCTCTTCTTTGGCAACCAATTCGTTCATGACAGCCAGTTGGCCGCGCCCTCCGTCATTCCGGTCTTTCGAAGTGCTGTTCGCTTTTCGAGCCTCCAGCATCTTAAGGATATTCAAGACGTGCTGTTTATGGATGCGTGCCGCTGTTGCTGTCTTTTGGACTTTATCCAGCTCTTCACCAAGGCCGATTCTCCCGTTCTCTTCGTCATAAGCAACAATAGAGTTAACGTTCACAATATTAAAAACATCCAGCATCCGGAAGCCGTCTTCATACAACCACTCTTCGATCGCTTCGAATGATAGATTGAGATAATACTGGTCTGTCGAAGTATGTACAATATACTGATTATTTCTATGTTTATCGATTTTTACAACTTCGGAAGAGTCGATCGTAAAGACATTTCCTCTTCTCAAGTCTCGTGTGACTGGAAGTCTTTGGACCAAAATGATCATCTCCGTGCAAGAGTAGGAACATCCCTAATTATAGTATTGTACCAGTAAACCAAATAATATGGTAATAGTAATCTTGTCCTGTTTTCAACAAGTTTCGACAAGCGTTATACTAATGGAACCGGGAAAGAAATAGGTTACTAGTTGTGACCGATCAAGACCCCGATACATATCCTGAAATTACGTTCAGCAGGTTATCATATTACGAGGGAAGCGTTCCATAGTGCCAAGTGAACAAGCAATCGCGATTTTAGACTCGGGTGTCGGAGGATTGACGGTCGCAAAGGAAGTCATGCGCCAGTTGCCTCAGGAAAACATCATTTATTTCGGCGACACCGCCCGAGCGCCGTACGGGCCTCGCCCTCCTATGGAAGTTGTCGGTTTGACGATGCAGATTGTCGAGTACTTGCTTCAATTTAAGCCCAAGATGCTTGTGATCGCCTGTAATACGGCAACGGCTGCCGCCTTGGAGACGGTTCGCGCGCGCGTGGATATCCCGGTTCTCGGGGTGATTGCGCCTGGCGCAAGAGCCGCGATTAAAGAAACCCGCAACGGCAATATCGGCGTCATCGGCACCGAAGGAACCATTAAGAGCTCCGCGTATGAGACGGCTTTGCGACGAATCGCGCCGAATGTGAACGTCGTCAGTTTGGCTTGCCCTTCTTTCGTTCCATTAGTAGAGAAAGGGTTATTTCGCTCGGAAGATTCGCAGCGAATCGTATGCGAAACCTTAGAGGACCTGGCCCGCCAACCGATCGACACATTGATATTAGGGTGCACGCATTATCCTTTCCTGGCCGATTATATTCAACACTGCATGGGTCCTGATGTGAAGCTGATCTCCTCGGCGGATCAGACGGCTAGGGAAATTAGCACTCTGCTTTATCACAATCACCAGCTTGCGCCGCCCGGTCAGCAGCCGGTTTACCGGTTTTTTTGCAGCGGGGACCCGAAAGTGTTTCAGCAAATTTCGCAGATGTGGTTAGGGGAGCATATCAAGGTCAATCCATCAATCTGGCAGGTGCCTAAGCTGATTTAAGGAGGACGACCGCGGACCTGGTGGAATTCGTTAACAGCAACTGATAAAATAGTGGACATGATGAAGAAATGGCTCAAACTTAACACTTGGGTAAAACTTGTCCAACGAACGTTTCTTTACTTACGTTCGCCGATTGTACCGTTGTGGGAGAAGATGTTGCTGGCTGCGCCGGCAGTCCTGTATTGGGTGCTGCCGGACGTGCTCCCTTATCTCCCTTTCGACGATATCGCCGTAACGGTAATTTTGGCTAACTGGTTTATGAATCGAATCGAGAAGAAGTACCCTCAAGTAAAATATCCGCATAACAAGAAGGAGTATTGATGACAGATGAAATGTAAAATTACGCGCAACGCCGCCAAGAAACTGTTACAGGAGATGGAGTCGGAAGAAAACAAAGAGTTGAAGCTGCGGGTGTACGTAACGCATGCTCACGGGGATCACGCCCACTACGGGTTAGGATTGGACAAGCCTACGGAGGAAGACGAGGTTGTGCAGACGGATAAAGGAATTGAAGTGATTTTGAAAAAAGGCGATCCGTTCCTGGATGGTGTGAAGATCGATTACTTATACCTTCCTGAAGAAGGGTTCGTGATCACGAACCCTTCGTTTGGAGAGCACAATCATTAAGCCACTTGGCATAGCGAACAGGCCTTAACATGGCGTCCGCGTAAGCATCCTTCCCGGAAAGCGCGCGGACGATTTTTTTGCCCGGTTTCACGTTCACCTCGATGATCCGAACGGCTCCTCCTTGCTCCACCGCGAGGTCAATGCCTAATTCGGCGAAAGGTTTTTGATACAGGCCTTCAAGTTCGGAAGGTAAAGTGAGCGCAATGTTCCGGCATTCTTCTATGATCCGTTCCGCTGCCTCTTCGCCGTACAGCTCCGGAAGGAACGATTGGATGCTCTTGACGGAGCCTCCCCTCGTAACGTTGGAGGCGATATGTCCGACTTGGCTTAACCGGACGCCCATCTCCGTCAGGATCCATCGTTCACCGGGTTCCTTCTGGACTAAGGCGCGAATGTCGAACACTTGTCCCCGCGGGTTCCGGATGTCCAACCACCGTTGAACGACCGCTCCGAAAGGTTTGCAATCGCGGCGAAGCTTGCGGATCAATTCCTGCCGCGGCAAATACAGCTTCGGTTGGCCGCTCTGCTGCCATTCATAAGGCTTGACAGCTTGATCTTCATGGAATGTAAGTTTCACGATGCCGCGGCCCTGCTTCCCGTTGATTGGCTTGAGCATAATGGAGCCGTAGTTTTTTAAGAAGTTCAGCGCGGTTGAAGGTGTGCGGTACAGCTCGGTTTCCGGCACGTATTTTGAAAAACTGCTTTGCATTAGCCGGTTATGGATATGCCACTTATTTCCCAGCCCATATCCGGTAAACTTTACATTGGACTTGTAACGCTTCACTAAACGAATGGACTTCGCATCCGTGTAGAATCCCACATCATGGGCAATGGAAGGATATCGGCAGCGGAGCCTCACCCAAGATCCTTTGTGGTAACATAAAGCCCTTATCGTGCGGGAATGGAAATCAACATCGTTCGGAGTAAAAAGAAGCGTCCGTTCAAATCCCATTCGTTCGGCTTCCTTCGCAAAGAGCGTGAAGCGGGATAAATTCCGGATGCCATCCGTCATTAAACCGAAACTAGGCATGACTCATCGCTCCTTCCGAGCGTGTTTGTAGGTATCATATGCAGCAATGTCATATTTCGTCAGAGGAGGCGCCGTAATATGAGTGTAGAACAGTATGTGGAAGGTTTGTTTTCAACCCGGGAAGACCCTGACCTTGAGAGGGTGCTGGTCTCCATCCGTGAGCACGGCATGCCCGAAATCTCCGTTCACCCGAGCTACGGGCGGCTCCTGACCTTGTTGGCCGGCGCATCGGGCGCGGTGAACGCCCTTGAGATCGGGGCGCTTGGAGGATACAGCGCGATTTGCATCGCAAGAGGGCTGCAACCCGGCGGCTCATTAATTTCACTGGAGCTGAAGGAAGACTTTGCGCAGCTTGCCAGAAGCAACGTTTCCGCGGCCGGCTTTGGCGGCATGGTGAGCTGGCGAATCGGAGAAGCGCTGCACAGCTTGACGGAGCTGGAAGCGGAGGGGAAAACCTTTGACTTCTTCTTTATCGATGCCGACAAAGGGAATTACCCCAACTATTTAGATTGGGCGCTGAAGCTCGGCAACCCGGGCGCCATTGTTGTTGCCGACAACACTCTCTTGAAGGGCCGCGTCGCCGATCCGGCGAAGGATTCCCCGTCCGTTCTTGCCATGCGCTCCTTCAACGAACGAATCGCCTCGGACCCTCGCCTCCAGGGCGTTATCCTCCCCGCATACGACGGTCTCGCCATCGCCCGGATCCTATAATCCGGGCGATTCACCGTCAATACACCGCCAAACACCGTCACCACATTTTCAGTCGATTCACCCCCCAATTCACGTACCTATTCAACGCTCACCACACTATTTCGCCCAACTTTTACGTAACTCAGGAGAAGCCGTTCTAAGGAGGAGAGCTTTTTTTTCAAGAAGATTAAGGATTGCAAAAGAAGGGTCAGTCAAGGGCTGCTCCTGAGTAATATACAAATGAAAAATTGACACGATGGTACCCCTGGAAGAGTTGGAATTCTTTGACGCAGGAACATATGTTTGGTATAATTTTAATAGAGCAATTTGAATGGCAGGGAGTGAGTTTGCGTGGCCGGGAAGGCAGTTCCAGTGGAAATGGATGCGGATACGGCACTGCTTTTTGCGTTGGCGATCGATGATTGGGATGTGTTTAAAGGCGACTTTGATATAGAACGTTTCTTCCCGAATGAAGAGGTGTGCCGGCAATATTTGATTCGAAAACGTTGGCCACACGGATACCAATGCCCGCGGTGCTTCCATCCGGCGGGGTATTTTATCGGGGAACGGCAGCTGATGGAATGCGCTAGACCAAGCTGCCGATATCAAGTGTCGATAACGGCTGGAACGATGCTCCATCGCACCCGGCTTCCGATCCGGACTTGGTTTATGGCAATTCAGATCATTACCAAGCTTGATTGGGTGACGGTGGCTTATTTGGCGAAACAGTTGAAGGTTACTTACAAGACGGCGTCGTTGTTAATGGTGAAGATCGATAAGGCAATCCAGTATTTCGGGAAGGAGGCGGCTTCGGAATTCAGGCACCCGTTAGAGGTGATCTTTACACATCCGGAGGATGAGGAGGGAGAGGACTTTCCGAAGGAGGCGGTCATGGCGCTGGAATGTACGGACGGGGATGCACCGGCGGGGGACCTCCCTTCGGAGGAGGCCGCCAGGAAGGCGTTCTTAGCCGCCGGTCTGTTTATACATAAGAAGATTCCAAGGGCGGAATGGGAGAGGCGGCATCAATTGAAGCGGCTGTGGTTCTCGTTACGGATCATTACTTTTCTCCCCGGCTTGATTTCGTGTGTTCATGCTCCGCCTTTGTACTCGATCCTCCGCCGCCGGCAGGAGCGCTTGCTCTGCGGCGCAGCGTAGTCCATGCCCAGACGGAATTGAGGAGCAGCAGACAAGTAGCGAACAGGAAGATGCCGCGAATGCCGATGATGCCGGATAGGGCGCCGCCGAGCACAGGACCTGCAATGTTGCCTAAGGCTAAGAAGCTGCTGTTAAATCCGTAGGCGCGGCTTTCCATGCCGTCAGGCGTAAACTTCCGCAGCAGCGCATTCACGGAAGGAAGCATTCCACCCATGAAGATGCCCAGCAGGAACCGGCTCGCGAGAAGCTGCCAGATATTATCCACGAACGCCTGAGGGATGAAGGACAGTGCCGCTCCAATCAGGCTTGCAGTCAGCACTTTCGCGTGCCCGATCCGGTCGGATAATCTTCCTAAGAGCGGGGAAGCGAATGTGTTCGAGAAGCCCGTGACGGATCCGACGAGGCCTGCGTAGAAAGCAAGCATATGTAATCCATGAAGCTCTTGTACAAATAACGGAATGAGCAGCATGGAGCTGAGCATCGACACTTGAATCCCGACGGTGACGGCGTACAATGCAGGGATCTGCGGAATTTTCACAAGCTTGCGAAAGCTCGCTATTAAGTTGATGTTATTTTGGCTCTTTGCATCGGCCCTCTTGAACTGTTCCTTCACGGTGATCAGGGCTAGCAGCGTAGCGAGCAGAATTAAGGAACCTGTAATGTAGAAGATTGGCCGATACCCCACCCATTCGGCGAGCAGCCCGCCGATGAACGGGCCGAGGATCGTTCCGGCGACGGCGCCGGACTGCAGTGTACCCATCGCGAAGCCAATGCGTTCTTTAGGGGCTGTGGCCGACATCAGGGCTGTGGCCGCCGGCACATAGCCTGAGACGACACCGTTAAGAATGCGGAGGGCAAGCAGCTGCCATGCGCTCGTTGAGAACCCCATCAGAATCATGACGATGGACATGCCGAATCCGGAGCGCAGCAGCATGATTTTGCGTCCGTATTTATCGGCGACACCGCCCCATAACGGTTGAAAGATGAATGAAGTGATAAAATTGCTGGCAAAGATGAGGTTGGCCCACCACCCCACCGCAACGGGGTCGGTTACGCCCAAATCCTGCTGCAAATATAAGGAGATGAAAGGGATAATCATGGTCATGCCGGACATGACCAGAAATTGGCCGAACCATAATACCGCGAGATTGATTTTCCATCGTTCCATAAGTAGCCGCCCCCCGATGATTAGTCCATAGCATGTATTATACACAATTCGGGGAATCCGTTTTTTGTGCTATAATGTCAATTGCTAGAAACCGTAAGGAGAATCAGAATGAACCTTTCTAGAAAAGAAGCCGCAAGGCGGCAGCGAGCCAAGAGAAGGCGTAAACTTATCGCAGCGAATATGCTGCTTATTGTGGCTATTGGTGCAACAGTCATATGGAACCTGGCAACTTCGGATGCGGATCCGGGAGCGGCCGTGGACGAAATTGCGGAGGGGGCTGCCCCCGGAAACGCGAACGAAGGAATTGGGAACGGAGAGAACGGCGGGCCGGTTACGGATCCGGGACATAACCATCATGATGATCCTGGATCAGGCCAGAACGGTGAGATGGTACCTGGGAAGGAACAATCTGAGGACGGTGCAGTACGATTGGCCTTTGCGGGGGATGTGTACCTTGGCGGAAACGTAGGTGTCCTCCTTGAGAAGAATGGGTATGATTATCCTTATAAACATGTGAAGGAAATCCTCCAACAAGCCGATATTGCCGCGGCGAATTTAGAGACATCTGTAACATCACTGGAGCTGGAGAAGCCGAATTTGAAGACTTACGAATTCCGGAGTGATCCTAAGGTGCTGCCGGCGTTCCGAGACGCGGGATTTGACGTCGTGAGCTTGGCGAACAACCACTCGATGGACTACGGACCGGAAGGGTTGCGGGACACGATGCGGCATCTTAGGGATCATTCTATTGATTATGTCGGAGCCGGCGAGAATCGTGCGGAAGCGTTCAAGCCGGTGTATTTCGACAAGAACGGTGTGAAGGTGGCTGTTCTTGGATTCAGTCGGGTCATCCCTATCCCTGAGGAGTGGGATTGGAAAGCCGGGGAGGACCGGATTGGTCTAGCGGATACCTATAACCACACTTACCCTGTTCAAGTCATCGAAGCAGCTAAGAAGGAAGCCGATATCGTTGTCGTGTTGGTCCACTGGGGCAATGAGCTGGATGAGGAACCGGATTCTGCGAAACAGGTCGATCTTGGCAGGCGCTACATCGACGCGGGAGCGGATTTGGTGATCGGTTCCCATCCGCATGTGCTTCAAGGCATCGAGTATTACAAGGGGCGCTGGATTGCGTATAGCTTGGGAAATTTCATTTTTACGAAGTCTTCGAATCCGGCAACATACGAAACGGGCTTATTGGAAGCGAAGTGTGAGAAGAGCGGGGAATGCAGCCTGCAAATCTCCCCTTACAGGGTAGATACGCCTCAACCGGTTCCGATGGATGACGAGAAGGGCAAGGTGCTGCTTGAAAGGTTGAATAAGCTTTCCATAGGAGCTTCCGTAGACGAGCGGGGCAATGTGACCCCGCAGCCGTCGGAATGATCATGCCGTTAATCGGCATCTACATCTTTGTATGTATCACGTATGCGAAGAATATGAGGCAGCTGCTCGAAGAACGCATCCACAACACGGGGATCGAAGTGTTGTCCGCGTTCTTCTTGCAATAGATTCAGAATGCGGTCCAGTTCCCAGGCTTTCTTGTACACCCTGTCGCTTGCAAGAGCGTCGAACACGTCGGCAATGGCAGTGATGCGGCCGTAGATGTGAATCTCTTCCCCTTTCAAACCTAGCGGGTAACCGCGGCCGTTCCATTTTTCATGATGCTGTGACGCGACGATCGCCGCCGCCTGCATAAGCGTTCGCCGGGAATTTTTCAGAAGATTGTACCCGATCGTCGTATGCTGTTTCATAATGTCAAATTCTTCATCCGTCAGCTTGCCGGGTTTCTTCAGAACGGAATCCGGTATGGCTACCTTCCCGATATCGTGCATCGGAGAGGCTATCTTTAACAGCTCCGCCTCTTCTTTGGACAGGCCAAGCCCAAGGGCTACGATATAAGAATATTCCGCGACTCGTTTCACGTGGTTGCCGGTTTCCTTCGAACGGCTTTCACCGATTTCACCCATGGTGAATATGATCTCTTTTTGCGTTTCCTCGATCTCGTTTTGCAGCATGACGGATTCTATAGATTTGCCGGAATAGTTTGCCGCAAGGGTAAGATACTCTAAGTCTTGGCGTGAGAATACGCCGGCTGCAGTCATTTTATTGATCGCTTGGTACGCTCCGATGACGCGGCCTTCGTTGTTGCGGAAGGGAACGACCATAAGCGCCTTCGATCGGTAACCGGTTTGCTTGTCCACGGCAATCGCGCCGCTGTCTAATACTTCGCGGTACTGCGTGTCCGTATAGGCGTCATCGATGAAGATGGGATTACCGCTTCTGATGGAGATGCCGACGAGTCCGGACGAAAGCGGAATTCGGATTTCCTTCACGCCATGAGCGACAGTAGTGTACAATTCGTCGGACTTCTCATCAATGAGCCAGACGGAGCAGCGGTCCGCAACGACCATTTCACGGCCCATATTCGCCATGAGAATCAGCACATTTACCAATGAACGTTCATTCGCGATCCTGGCTGTGTAATCGAATATGACGCGAAGCATTTCATCAGACGTTAAATCTTTTCGAATTTTTTCCGAATCCAGTTCGAATTCAAGCATGAATGGCATCCTCCGGCACATAAAGTGACAAATATAGCATTTTTATTTTAGCAGAGTGGACTGCCATTAGCGATTTTTATTAAGGGGAACAAGAAATTTTTTTTGAATATTTAGACAATAAGGGTTATCATAGAAAATACCAATAACGGAGGTGACGCTATGTCGGACAAAAACGGGAAATATATTTTCATTTTTACGGGTCCTGACGGTTCGGGCCGTAAAACCGTAGCAGATGCTGTAGGTCTCACTTTAGGTTTGCGCAAGGTAATCTCATATACAACCCGGAGCAGTCGACCGATTGAAGAGGACGGCCAGGACTATCATTTCGTGTCGGAAGCGGAGTTCGAGGAAGCGGTACAGGCGGGGCAATTCGTTGAGCATCTGACGATTGACGGTCACCGTTATGGCATCAAGTCGGAGGATATTAACTCTCTGTATAGTAAAGGAAGCGTCTTCGTGGTACTGAACCGTCATGGGGCGGATATATTGAAACAGAAGTATGGGGACAACGTGATTCGTATCTTCTTATACGCTGACCGCAATACCGTATTGGAGCGGCAGAAGAAGATGGGATTGTCGGACTACGATATCGACAGGCACTTGTCACATTATGATGAAGATATGGCTTATGGAAGCTCTTGCGAACATTCAGTGGAAAACATTAACGATCTGGGACATACGATTTTCCATGTGACCAACTTGCTGGAGGAGTACTTGCAGCGGGATTTGGTCGACAAAGATTGATAACGGGAGTCTGCCGCGATCCGCGGCGGGCTTTTTAGTTCTTAGAAAGGTTGATCATAAGGATGCTGGTAACGAATCTGAACTGCAGCGGCGATATTTATTACCCGTTCGCTTGTGAAGAATGGTTTTGCGACGAAATTGGCGAGGGGCGCATGGAATCGCCTTCGATTCATCTATGGCGGCATGAAAGGGCCGTTGTGCTTGGACTGCGCGACAGCAGACTTCCCAAAGCGGGAGAAGCGATGGATTGGCTGGAGCAAGAAGGCTATCAAGTCATGGTGCGCAATTCCGGCGGTGCCGCCGTTCCGCTCGATTTCGGCGTTGTCAATGTGACGTTAATGCAGACCATTCCTCCCGGGACGCTGCAGATGAAGGATGATTTCCGATTGATGGCGCTCGTTCTAGCGGAAACATTGCAGCCGTTCGGCGCAGCCTTCGATATCGGTGAAATTTCCGGTTCCTATTGTCCGGGAGAATTCGATTTAAGCGTAAACGGCCGCAAATTTTGCGGTTTGGCGCAGCGTAGGAAGCTGCGCTCTGTTGCGGTGCAGGCGTTCGTCAACGTCGGCGGTGGTTCGCGCGAACGCGCAGCGGTCGTTCGCGAATTTTATCGGCGGGCGGGCGGCGACCTGCAACATTCAGGCGCGCTTGATGTGCGCGAAGAGGTCATGGGCAGCTTGACGGAATTGGTGCCGCATTTTCCGGGCGCCGAAGCATGGATCGAATCGCTGATCGCAAGCTTCGGGGACCCGGCGCACCTTCCAGAGCATGCCGCCGCATCCATTCAAGATGTAGCGCAGCGGATGCGCGAACGTTACGATCCGCGTTGCGGCGATTAAGAGCCGAGCGCCCACCGCAGCGCGTCGGGCAATTCATTTTGCCAAAACCCCCAAAGATGTTTCCCCGGTTTTTCTACATAATGAATCTCAGCACCTCGCTCTTTCAGCAGCTTCTCCATACGGCGGTTCCCTTCCAGGAAATCGAACGTTCCCCGGCTCGTCGCCACTTCCGTCTCATCTGTGCCGATCAGTTGAAACATTCGGAGATGGGACAAGTCAGCGGCGGCCTCTACCGCTTCCAAACTAGAGGATAAGAAAGCCCCTGACAGCGAAATCACGCGGTGAATGAAGTTTGGGGCGATAAGGGAAAGATGTAAGGAGACTGTTCCTCCTAAGGAATCGCCGACTAGAATCCTGTCTTCCGGATTTGTGCGAACCGGATAACGCGATTCGATATAAGGGATCAGCTCATGCAAGAAAAAATCGGTATACGCATGAAATCTACTACCTTCAGGAGCATATTCCTCCGTGCGATTCGGCATGTCCACATCTGCGCCAACGATGATGAACGGCTCAAAGCCTTCATCCAGAATAAGCTTTGTTGCGGTAGTGGCAATGCGGCCGAAGTTAAAACATTCTTCACCGTCTTGGCAGTAGACGACCCGATGGCTGACAAGCTCGTTATATCCCGGCGGGAGGAAGATTCGCAGCGGCCGTTCCTTGCCGAGGGAATCGGAAAACAGAGATTCCTTCAGGACCGTTCGTTTCAAATATTGGTTTTCGGACAAGGTGTTCCCTCCTCTGTTTCACTGTTACTTAAACTGTACTAATCGATGGTTGTTTTTACATTATAACAGAAAAATTCAAATTTCTCGCCGTGATGTTATGGCTTAAGTGGGAATTGTATTATATAATTTATTTTAGCTGTTTCATTATTAATTTCTAAAATACTGGTTCTTATTACTACAAAGTGAGGTGTTCATCAACGTGAGCAACCAAAATTATGAGGTAAAAATTGATTCAATTGAACCTCTGCAGGTTTTGTCGCCTAGCGGCGAAATTGTCAACGAAGCCATGTTGCCAAAGCTGTCCGATGAAGAACTGAAGGAGCTTATGCGCAGAATGGTGTTTACCCGCGCATGGGACAAACGCGCGGTAAGCTTGGCGCGCCAAGGCCGCCTTGGCTTCTATGCTCCGGTATCCGGACAAGAGGCTTCCATGATCGGCAGTGAATACGCATTGGATAAAGAGGACTTCATCCTTCCGGGTTACCGTGATATGCCGCAGCTTGTATGGCACGGGTTACCGATGTACCAAGCGTTCTTATATTCGCGCGGACACCAGCACGGCGGTCAAGTGCCGGCAGATGTGCATGTGGCGTTGCCGCAAATTATTATCGGCGCCCAAATCGTGCAGGCGTCTGGCGTTGCAATGGGCCTAAAGCTGAATGGTAAGAAAAATGTAGCGATCACATATACCGGCGACGGCGGCTCCTCTCAAGGCGACTTCTACGAAGGCATGAACTTCGCCGGAGCGTTCCAGCTGCCGGCCATCTTCTTCGTGCAAAACAACCAATACGCGATCTCGACCCCGCGCTCCAAGCAGACGGCTGCCGCAACGATCGCGCAGAAAGCAGTCGCAGCGGGCATCCGCGGCGTACAAGTGGACGGCAACGACGTGTTGGCTGTCGTGGCTGCGGTTCGCGAAGCGCGCGAGCATGCGCTGGAAGGACGCCCGACATTGATCGAAGCGATCACTTACCGTTTCGGACCGCACTCCATGTCCGGCGACGACCCGTCGAAATACCGTACGAAGGAAGAGCAGACGGAATGGGAGCAAATCAGAGACCCGTTAGTCCGTTTCCGCAACTATCTGCAAGCGAAAGGGCTGTGGAACGAGGAATTGGAAAATCAAGCGGCTGAAGAGGGGAAAGAAACCGTAAATGCCGAAATTAAGCGCGCGGAAACGGTCGACAAGATGACGATTCCTGGCTTGCTTGAAAGCATGTTCGAAGTGCCTCCGGTCCATATCCGCGAGCAAATTGAGTTTTACAGTGCTGGAGGGGAGAAATAAGCATGGCTAATATGACGATGATTCAAGCGATTCAAGACGGTATGCGCGTAGAGCTCGCCCGGGACCCGAAGGTTCTGTTGTTCGGCGAGGACGTCGGTCACGTAGGCGGCGTATTCCGTGCAACGGAAGGCTTGCAGAAGGAATTCGGCGAGCATCGCGTATTTGATACTCCATTGGCGGAGTCCGGGATCGGCGGTTTGGCAACAGGTCTTGCGCTGCAAGGCTTCCGTCCGATCGCTGAGATTCAATTTATCGGCTTCGTATTTGAAATTATGGACCAAATCGTGTCCCAAGCGGCGCGGATGCGCTATCGCTCCGGCGGAGCATACCAAGCGCCGATCGTATTCCGTACGCCGTTCGGCGGCGGGGTGAAAGCGGCTGAACTTCACACAGACAGCTTGGAAGGCCTCTTCCTGCAAACGCCCGGCATTAAAGTTGTCATTCCGTCGAATCCTTATGACGCGAAAGGCCTTATGATTTCCGCGATCCGCGACAATGACCCGGTATTCTTCATGGAGCACCTGAAGCTGTACCGCTCGATTAAAGGTGAGGTACCGGAAGGCGAGTACACGGTGCCGATCGGCAAAGCGAACGTTGTAAGAGAAGGCAAGCATGCTACGATCATTACGTACGGCGCAATGGTGCATACATCGCTCATCGCGGCGGAAGAAATCGAAAAATCTCGCGGCGTCAGCGTTGAGGTCATCGACCTTCGCACGATCAGCCCGATCGATATCGACACGATCGTAGAGTCGATCAAGAAAACGAACCGCGCCATCGTTGTGCAAGAAGCGCAAAAAACCGCCGGCGCAGCGGCGGAAGTGATCGCGCAAATTAACGAGAAAGCGATCCTCCACTTGGAAGCTCCGGTATTGCGCGTAGCGGCTCCGGACACCGTATTCGCATTCGGACAAATCGAGGACGAATGGCTCCCGACTCCGCAGCGCATTGTTGACGGCTTGAATCAAGTGCTGGATTTCTAATTAAGGAGGTGCGAAAGCGTAATGGCTATTTATGAATATAGAATGCCGGAGCTCGGGGAAGGCTTGCATGAAGGCGAGATCGTCTCTTGGCACGTGAAACCCGGCGACACCATTAAAGAAGACGACATTATCATGGAAGTGCAAAACGACAAGGCGGTCGTTGAAGTTCCGTCTCCGGTAGACGGCACGGTCAAAGAAGTGAAGGTACCCGAGGGTACCGTTGCCGTTGTCGGCGATGTCATTCTCATTATCGACGCGACCAGCGAGGTGCCGGAATCGGTACACGCGGCACCGGATGCTGCGCCTGCTGCACCGGCAGCACCAGCGCCTGCGGCTGCACCGGCAACGCCGGCAGCTCCGGCTGCACAGCCAGCGGCAGCGGCTCCGGCGGCGGCACCGCAAGCGACGGCTGGGTTAGTGCTTGCAACCCCAAGCGT
>Ga0182742_1001302_pt1 | contig 32709 bp, 26 predicted proteins | sample eDN5th37CBELigMG_FD_128880 | JGI IMG/M metagenome (GOLD analysis project Ga0182742, IMG submission 128880) | Enriched Miracle-Growth compost microbial communities from Emeryville, California, USA - eDNA 5th pass 37_C BE-Lig MG (version 2)... ... | reverse complement strand
CATCGTGGTGAAGCCGTCGCTCGCCTATGTGTGGCTCGGCATGAACCAGCAGGCGGCGCCCTTCGACAAGCTCGAGGTGCGGCGCGCCGTGCAGCACGCGATCGACGTGCCGGCGGTCCTGGAGGCCGCCTATTTTGGCGCCGCCGCGCCCGCGACTGGCCTGATCGCTCCCGGCCTCATCGGCCACCGTGAGAAGACCCTCTTCAGCTACGACCCCGACAAGGCGCGCGACTTCCTCAAGCAGGCGGGAATGGAGGCCGGCTTTGAATGTACGATCGATGTCCTGAACAAGGCCGAACGCATCTCGGCCGCGCAGGCGATCCAGGCGAACCTCGCGGAGATCGGCATCAACGTCGAGATCAGGCAGCACGACTCCGGCACCTTCTGGAGCCTCGGAGACGAGAAGTCGGGTGACAGCTGGAAGACGCTCCAGCTGATCATCTCGCGCTTCTCGATGCAGCCGGATCCGAGCTTCGCGACCGACTGGTTTACGCCCGAACAGATCGGCGTGTGGAATTGGGAGCGCTGGAACAGCCCGGAATATGGGGAGCTGAACAGCAAGGCGAAACTGGAGACCGACCCGGCCAAGCGCCATGAGATGTATGTGAGGATGCAGGATCTGATGGAGGAGTCCGGCTCCTACGTCTTTCTCACCCACGAGGCGGTCGGCGTCGGCCAAAGCAATACCATCACACCGGCGCTGATGCCCAACGGCAACCCGATTTTCTACGAGTTCAAGCCTGCGGCCTGAGGGCGGGACGTGAGGTACGCATGCTGAACTACGGACTGCGCCGTATCGGCCTTGCGGCCGTGATCACGGCCGTCGCCCTGGCCCTGCTGATCTCGATGATCCAGCTGATCCCGGGCGACCCGGCGGCGGTGCTGCTTGGTCCGCTCGCCTCACCGGAAATGCGCGAGACCTTTCGGGTGCAGATGGGGCTCGACCAGCCGACGCTGGTGCAGATCATCCGCTTCTTTGGCCGGGCGATTACCGGCGATCTCGGCACTGACGTGCTCACCAACCGCCCGGTGCTGTTGACGGTCATGGAGCAGTTTCCATTCACGCTCACCCTGATCGTCGCGAGCCTCGGCTGGTCGGCGCTGATCGGCATTCCGCTCGGCGCCTGGTCGGCGATCCGCCGCGGCTCCTGGGCAGACAGTCTGGTCGGCATCCTCTCCGTCGGTTCGATCGCCCTGCCGTCCTTCGTCGTTGCCGTCTACAGCCTTCTGCTCTTTTCGGTGACTCTCGGCTGGTTTCCAACGATCGGCGCGGGCGAACCGGGCCGGCCGCTCGACCAGTTGTATCATCTGGTGCTGCCGTCCCTGGCGGTCGGGCTTGGCTGGGTCGGTTATCTTGCGCGCATGGTGCGTGCCTCGATGCTGGAGGTGCTCGGCGAGAACCACATCCGCATGGCGCGCGCGTTCGGGCTGCCAGAGCGTTTCATTACGTTCCGCTATGCGCTGAAGCTCGCGATCATCCCGACCGTCGTGCTGCTCGGCGTCGGCATGGGGCACATGATCTCCAGCGCGGTCTTCGCCGAAATCGTCTTCGCGCGGCCTGGGGTGGGGCGGCTGATCTTCGACTCCATCGCCACCCGCAACTATCCCGTCGTGATGGGCGCCGTGATGATCACCACCATCTTCTACGTGTTCTGCACCCTGTGCGCCGACCTCGTCGCAGCCTGGCTCGATCCTCGTGTCCGCGCAAGTCTTTGATCAGCGCCTCACCATGACCGCCACCCGCCGTTTCCTGGCCGGGGTCAAATCCGTGTTGTCCGACCGCATGGGCGCGCTCGGTCTGTTCATGGTGCTGCTGGTGGTGGCCGGCGCGCTGCTTGCCGACCTATCGCCCTACAACCCGGCCAAGATGGCGGCGAAGGACCGCTTCGCCGATCCGAGCTTCACGCATCTTCTCGGCACCGACCATCTCGGTCGCGACCTGTTCACGCGCGTGCTGTTCGGTGCACGGATCGCGCTCACCGTCGCGCTCGTCGCGACCGGCCTCTCTTTCGTCGGCGGCCTCGTACTCGGCATGGCGGCTGGCTACGGGCCGCGCTGGCTCGATTCGCTGCTGTTGCTGTTTTTCGATGCCCTGCGTTCGTTTCCAACCGTCATGCTCGCTCTGGCGCTGGTTACGCTCGCCGGTCCCAGCCTCTACGCCGTGATCGCGGTCGTGATCATTGCCACCCTGCCGGCCTATGCGCGGGTCGTGCGCGCCCAGACCATGACATTGAAGAACGCCGAGTTCGTGCTTTCGGCACGCGCGCTCGGATCGCCAGCGCTTCGCATCCTTCTGGTCGATATCCTGCCGAACCTCATAGGCCCGCTGCTCATCCTGGTGTCGATGGACATCCCCGTCGTCATCACCATCGAGGCAGGCATGAGCTTTCTCGGGCTCGGCGTGCGGCCGCCGACGCCCTCCTGGGGCACCATATTGAACGACGGCTACGCCTTCATCCGCGAAAGCCCCTGGCCGGCGATCGCCGGCGGCTTGCCGATCGTCATTGCCACGCTGGGCTTCACCTTCCTCGGCGAGACGCTGCGCGACCGCTTCGACCCCAAGCTCAGAGCGGACGGCACATGACGGCAATCCTCGACGTCGAAAGGCTCAGCGTCGATTTTTCTACGCCGCGCGGGCGGCTGCACGCCCTGCGCGACGTCTCGCTGGCGATCCAGCCGGGCACCATCATGGGCGTCGTCGGCGAGTCCGGATGCGGAAAGTCGACCCTGATCAACTCGATCCTCGGACTATTGCCCGCCAACGCCCGGATCGCCGGCGGCGAAGCCCGCTTCCACGGCCGCAACCTGCTTGCGATGTCGCCGGGCGAGCTGCGCGACATCCGCGGGCGCCGCATCACCGCGGTGTTCCAGGATCCGATGACGGCGCTGAACCCGGTCTTCTCGATAGGTACGCAGATGACCGCCATCCAGTACCGCTCCGGCGCGAGCACACGGGAAAAGCGCCGCCGCGCGACGGAGTACCTCGCCAAGGTCCGCATTCCCGATCCGGAGCAGCGGCTCGCGCAGTATCCGCACCAGTTTTCGGGCGGGATGCGCCAGCGCATCTGCATCGCCATGGCGCTGCTGGCCGAGCCGGATCTGCTGATCGCCGACGAGCCGACCACCGCGCTCGACGCAACGCTCGAGCTTGAAATGCTCGGGCTGCTCAGGGACCTGCAGCGCGAGGCGGGTTGCGCGGTGCTCTTCGTTTCACATCATCTCGGCGCTGTCGCTCGTCTCTGCGACGAGGTGTCCATCATGTATGCCGGGGAGCTGGTCGAGCGTGGCAGCGTGCGCGACATTTTCCACGATGCGCGCCATCCCTATACCCGGGCGCTGTTGACCTGCGACCCGGCTGGCATCCGCGCCAAGACCCGCACTTTGCCCACCATCCCCGGGGGGCTGCCCGACCTGCGTCACGTTCCATCTGACTGCATCTTCCGGCCGCGTTGCCTCGAGCGCTTCCATCGATGCGCCGAGCGTCCGCCTGAACACGCCCTGGGCGCCTGCCATCGCGCCGCCTGCCACAAGGCGGAGCTGCTGGCGCCGCTCGAAAGGGCCGAGGCGTGAGCGCTCTGCTCGAGATCGACGGGCTCGTCGTGCGGTTCGCGCAGCCCAGCGCCTCGCCCATACCATTGCTCGGGGCGCGGCGCTCGATCGAAGCCGTCGCCGGCGTGTCGCTGGCGCTGGAGGCTGGCAGCACCTATGCGCTTGTTGGCGAATCCGGCTCGGGAAAGACCACGCTTGCCCGGGCGGTGATCGGCCTCGTGCCAGTGGCGGAAGGGTCAATCCGTTTCGAGGGCAGATCGATCACCGCGGCGGATGGAGATGGCCTGCGCGCAGCCCGGCGTCACATCGGGATGATGTTCCAGGACCCGGTCGGCTCGCTCAGCCCGCGCCGCACAGTCGCGTCGATCGTCTCCGAGCCGTTTCGCGTGCATGGGGGCGACGTCGATCTGCGGCAGGAGGTGCCGAGGCTGCTCGCCGAGGTCGGCCTGCCGGCGGAGTTTGCCGACCGCTATCCACACCAGCTTTCGGGCGGGCAGGCGCGCAGAGTGGGCGTTGCCCGCGCTCTGGCGCTGCGGCCAAGGCTGGTGATCGCCGACGAACCGACCGCAGGCCTCGACGTGTCGGTGCAGGGCGAGTTGCTGAACCTGATGAACGACCTGCAGGCGCAGCGCGGCCTTTCCTTCCTCATCATCACCCATAATCTGCACGTGGTTCGTCACGTCGCCGACCGCGTGGGCGTGATGTATTTGGGACAGCTGGTCGAGGAGGGCACCACCGAGGCGCTCTTCAAGGCGCCGCGGCATCGCTATACCGAGGCGCTGCTCTCGGCGATGCTGGAGGCCGACCCGGACGCTCCGCACATGAACGTGCCGATCAGGGGCGAGGTGCCAAGCCTGATCCGGCGGCCGCCGGGCTGTGCGTTCCATCCGCGCTGCGGTTTCGCGCTCGAAGCGTGCCGGATGACCTTTCCGCCGGCGAGCATGTCAGACCGTGTGCACCGGTTCCACTGCCACAATCCGGTGCCGATGCCGGAGCAGGCTTGGGAGCGCTGCTCACGCGACGCGTAGGGGCCATACACACCTCGTCGCAGCCCTGGAAGTCGGCGCGGCTGCTGTTCACCCCTTCGGACAAGACTACCTTTCCAGGACCAATCGCGGTCTGTGCACCGGCGTGCAAGTCAACCCCTTGCAGGGAGGATCGACGTCCAAAATCCCTCCTCACTCAGTGGATCAGCACCCATCCGTTTGTCACACCGATCGGGGGGAGGGGACGAAGACTGGGAACACGGATAGCCGGGGCCTCGGCTTGCCCCTATGTTCAAGGATGGTCGCTGAAGCGGATCAGTCGCGAACTGCATGTGTCCTGCAACACGGTTCGCCGGCAATTGCGGTCCGGCGACACCTCATTTTCTGACGAATGTGAGCGCCCGCCCTAACCGAAGATTGGACCCTGGCAGGTTCAACTCGATGCTCTGCCCCCCTCAGCGTCATTCTTCAGCCACCGGACGCGACGCGAGTGAATTCCGGTACGAACGGGCTTAATAGGGCTTGGGCCTAGCCGAACGAAAGGATCCTCTCGGCGACCAGGTCGAGATAGGCGTCGCCATCGACTCGCACTGCGACCGATGCGTTGGGGGGCATGCCGAAGAATTCGGCGAAGTCGGCATAGGTATGCCCGATCGTCGATCCCTCTGTGACCGCACGAATCCCCGCCGGCCGGAGCGCGAAAATGTCCGGCCTGTCCAGGAAAACAATCGGCATGGCATCATGGATCGGCGCTCCTGGCCGCCCGAAACGCGTGGGGTCGTCGCGGTCGATGGCGCCCATCAAGCGCGCCATCACTTGCCCGGCATGGCCCGCAGATTCCGAGAGCCGCTTGACGAAGCTGGCATCGGCAAGAGCCTGCGTCGTCACGTCGAGGGGAAAGATTGTGATGGGAACCCCGGAGGTGAACACGATCTGCGCGGCGTGCGGATCGGCATAGACGTTGAACTCCGCCCATGGCGTGCGCATACCCGGGACGAAGAAGGCGCCGCCCATCATCACGATGCGCGCCAAGCAGCGCGCAATGTCCGGATACAGTCTCAGGGCCAATGCGATGTTCGTGAGTGGACCGATCGCACATACGGTCAGCGAAGAGCCGTCGGCGTGCGCCGCCCGCGCTGCCGCCACGATCGCGTCGACAGCATGACCGGGAGCGACCCCGCACAGGGGCGCCGGTGCAAGAACGTCGGTCCATGCGCCAAGAGCCGTCTGGCGCGAATGGACCCGCTCTACCAACAGTGGTCGATCGACGCCGACATGCACTGGAATGTCGGTACGTCCGCATGCTGTCAGGATTCGCAGTGCGTTGGCGGCGCCGTCGGCAGCCGGCAAATTGCCGGCCACCGTCGTCAGAGCGACGAGTTTCATCCGCCGCGAAGCCAGTGCGCACATGATCGCGGCGGCATCGTCGATGCCGGGATCCGTATCGATCAGCAATCGCTCCGTCATGGCACAGGTCAACCCGCCGTGAGCAGGCAGAGCGCGTCAGTCGGCCAGGTAGAAATCCGTGACGTAGTACGTCGACGGATCAACGTCTCCCTGAAGCTTGCCGAAAGTCCTGAACATGTCGTTCATCGTCTTCAGCCAGCCCTGGATCGTTCCGTCCTCGGTCATCTGCGCCAGTTCCGCCGTCGTCAGCGTCTTCACGTTGCTGGCTTCCTCGGCGATCTTGTCGGCGGGAATGCCGATGAAGTCGGCGGTGATCCGAACCGCACGGTCCATGTCGGCGGCACGGAAATCGTTCGCTTCCTTGAGGACCGCGATCAGGCGTTTTACCGCCTCCGGATTGGCGTCGATAATCTCGTTGCTCGCAAAGAAGGCATTGGGGAATGCGTATTCCGGATAGAAATCGGCGGTCTTGGAGATCTCGTTGAGGTCCGGTACGCGCTCGCGGATCACGCCGACGAGCGGATACCAGATGCCCGCTACGTCGACCTGACCGGACACGAATGCCGTGACGAGCGTGCTCGGATCCATGGTGACGATGTCGACGTCTGACGCAGTCATTCCCGCCTTCTGGAGCGCCAGGCGGAACATCATGTCGCCGGACGTGCCCTCGGGAATCCCGACCTTCTTGCCGCGGATGTCTTCAAGCGTCTTGATATCGTAACGCGCGATGACGCGATCGGTGAAGCCGATGGCGTTGATGGCAATCACCTTGGCCTTCCCGTCGGCCGGGAGCCACATTGCGCCGGCACCCAGGAAGCCAAAATCAAGGCTTTGCGACGTCAGGGCCTGGACCTGAAGAGGCCCGTTCGTGAACCGCTTGAGATCGACCGAAAGACCGTGCTTTGACCATAGGTCCTGGTCGTTTGCGATGGCGACGAGGCTGCAGCCGAGATAATCGGGCAGGTAACCCATGCGGATCGCGATCGTGTCGGCGCGCGCCGGCATTGCCGGAAGGACTGTCGCGGCGACGCCAGCGGCGATGAACGAACGTCTTGTGATCATGTCTGTCAGCTGTCTCTTCAGAGGTTCGAGGAGGGTTGATGGTATACCGACGTCCACACCTCGTTGCGGATCGCGGTGAACTCGGGCGAGAGGCGCGTATCGTCGGTGCGGGGATAGCCAAGATCCACCGGGATCACGCGATGCAGGCGACCGGGGCGGGCTGCCATGACGATCACCCGATTGGCCAGGAACACCGCCTCGTCCACGTCATGCGTGATGAAGATGACGGTACGCTTTTCCTTCGCCCACATTTCAAGGAGCTGCGATTGCAGATTGACCCGGGTCAGGGCATCGAGCGCGCCAAACGGTTCGTCCATAAGCAGGATTTTCGGATCGACGGCATAGGCCCGCGCGATGGCGCAGCGCTGCTTCATGCCGCCCGACAGTGTCTTGGGAAGCGCGTCGGCGAAGGCCGACAGGCCGACCATGTCGATGTAGTGCATCGCAACGTCGCGCTGCTCTCTCCGTGACAGGCGCTTCAGCCGCAGCCCGAACTCGACGTTCTGGCGCACGGTGAGCCACGGGAAAAGCGCGTACTGCTGGAATATGACGCCGCGCACGGGGCCGGGGCCGGTGACGCGTTGGCCGTCGATCGTTACCGCGCCGCCGCTCGGCTCCAGCAGGCCCGCGGCAATGTTGAGCACCGTGGACTTGCCGCATCCTGAAGGACCGACTAGCGTAAGGAACTCGTTGTCCTCAACGTCCAGGCTAAAGCTCTGCAGTGCCTGGAACGGCTTGCCGCCCACGTCGTACACCTTCTCGACGCGATCGAAGCGTATCTTAGGCGTCACGGCTTTTCCTGCCAGGCTGTCAGGTGTCGCTCCAGCCACAGGATCATCCTGTCCATGATGAGGCCGAGGATGCCGATGGTCACCAAGCTGACGAAGATCGTCGGCAGATCGTAGTACAGCTGCGCTTGCTGCATACGGAAGCCGACGCCGGCTTGTGCGGCGATAAGTTCTGCCGCCACCACGGTCGCCCACGCGGAGCCAAGGCCGACCCGCATGCCGACGAGGATGAAGGGCATGGACGCAGGGATGACTACCCGCGCGAAGATCGCGCCGTTGCCAGCGCCCAACACCCGCGCGGCGTTGATAAGGGTCCTGTCGACGTTGACTACGCCCTGCAATGTCGCGATCACGCAGGTGAGGAACGAAGCCATGAAGATGACCGCTATCTTGGGGGTCTCGTCGATACCGAGCGTGACGATGGCGAGCGGAATTAGCGCCAGAGGCGGGATGACCCGGAAGAACTGGATGTAAGGTTCAAAGAAGCCGCGCACCAGCACGCTGCGCCCCATGAGGAAGCCGACCGGAATGGCTACGGCGACGCCGAGCATATAACCCGTCAGTACGCGGCCGAGGCTGGCTAGGATATCACGCGCGAGCTGGCCGTTCCCCATCTGGACGGAGAATGCCCGGGTGACGTCCAGGGGCGTTGGCAGCGCGAGACCGCCGTAGCGGACGGCTGCCCACCATATAAGCAAACTCGATGAAACCGAGACAGCGCCAAGCGCGACCGGAGCCATCCTGCCCAAGCCTCGCACGCCTTCCCCTCAGAGTATCGCCGCTCCCGCAAGATGGCGATCCCTTAGCACCTGAACTCGAAATGTCAAACACACCCAGCCGGCTGTCTGCTCTCGCCAGGCGAGGGGGCAACTTCCTGATTTCACGACAGTTACGGAGGCCCGAGAGGAGCGGGCAGCTCCCTTTGATTGTTGGCAACCTGCACTCTCCGGTGTCGCAACGTAGAGAATGTTGTTGGCGGCTAGGGGGAGGTCGGGCGTCCAGCGAGGGAACCGATTCACCCAGTTGAGGCCGTCGGCCGGATGGCAGACAGCTGCCATAGAACACGCTTCGTATTCCGCGTCTTCAGAAACGGCTTGATGACGGCGGCAGACCTGACGGGGCTTGCCAAACACCCTATCACGGCGTCCATCAAGCCGGCGGTAGGCCAGCGGGGCGCTTCGCGGTATAAGTCAACCTTGGCGCCGTGCCTCGAGCTGTGAGAGGCGCAGAATTTCCGGCCTGACGGTCTGACCTTGTGAAACACGCAATGTTTCGCGAAACCCACGTGGAGAATACCCGAACTGTGCTGTGAAGGCGCGGGAGAACACCGATGGATAGCTGAATCCGCAGGCTAGTGCGATCTCGTTTATATTAGTATTCTGATAAAATAACAGATTGCGCGCAGCCTGCAGTCGGATCCGCAGGTAGAGGCGGGCGGGTGTCTGCTTGAAATGCTCGAGGCAATGTCGTTCAAGCGTTCGTACCGAAACTCCTAGTTGCTTGGCTATCTCCCGTGGGCGAAGTGGAAAGTCGAGATTTGACTCCATGATCCCCACGATGCGCCGTGAAAGCGACGTCTTCGGCGTCTCGATTGGCTCGTCATCGACACGCTGCGTATGATCGGCTGCGCGTGGCGTATGGATGAGCGCATTTGCCACTTCTCCCGCAAGTGCGGCACCCCGCAGGCGACTTATCAGCTCTAGCATCATATCCAGTGTTGCCACCCCGCCTGCACAAAAGATAATTTTCCGTTCAATAGAGTATATCTGATTTCGAATAGGTATATCCGGATAATGCTCCACAAATGCGGTCATCGCTTCCCAATGAAGTACCGCTTCACAGTTCTCTGCCAGTCCTGCCGTGGCAATTGCGAAAGCTCCCGTGTCGATACCTACGATGGTCGATCCGTAACGATGTGCCGCGCGGAGCGCGGTTAGCATCGCCGGAGAAATGTTCATGGTGGGGAGATTGCCGTCGAGAATAACTAAGAAATCGCAGCGCGGAAAATTTGCCAACGGGTGGTCCGGCTCAATCCGCATTCCATTGCTCGCCCGGACGGCCTCTCCACTTTCGGAAATTATCACCCATTCAAAAATGTCTCGACCACTGTTCTGATTTGCGATGCGCAACGTTTCGGTGGCGAGGATGAATGCGTTCATTGGGAACTCTGGCTTCAGGATGAAGCCGAAACGCGGCCTACGTGCAGACAAGTGGGAAAAATCGGCCTCGCCCTGTGACACCGGGTTCAAGATGTGCGCCTCATCCCCGCTTTGACGTTCGGCGTCAATAAGCTGACGCTCTGTGTATATCGATGACGGAAGAAACGTTCAAGTATCATGCCGCGGCAGCAGCGAAACGAGCTGCGCCAGCGCCGGGCGAAGAAACCGAAACCTGTTCGATGTTACAAGCGGCGAGTCGATAGACTCGACCGAGAGGGAGGATGCTGTGGCTCGAGGAAAAACAAGGTCGTATGGTTTAGGTGTAAGTCGTCGTGTCCTGTTGAAATCGGCAGCGGTGTTGGGGGCAGGCGCGGCGTTCCCCCATGTGTGGACAGGTCGCGCCACCGCTTCGGATCCCCACGAAATCGTGCACTGGAGTTGGCTTGCCGCGTCAGACGGAGAGGTCTGGGCTAAGATGATCGATGCCTTCAACGATGCGCACAAGGACAAGGGTGTGCGCATCCGCATGGAGGTCGTCCCGGAAGAGCAGTATGTGACCAAGGTTCTTGCAGCTGCTGCAACTGGCAAGGCGCCCGATTTTGGCTGGGGTACGGCCGGCAAGGGTGCGCAGCTTGCGCGCGACGAGGTCACTGTGCCTCTCGATGATCTGATCTCCGCCACCGGCCTGGATCTCGCGGATTTCAGCGCGATGTCGGTGCGCGCTGCCCGGTATCCCAAATACGACAATAAGATCTTCATGGTGCCCATGGACCTGATGAGTCTGCAGCCAGAGATCAATACCGAGCACGTCAGGGAGGCAGGGCTCGACATCAACAATCCGCCCACGGACGAAGCCTCGCTTCTGGAGTGGGCGGCGGCTATGACAAAGCGGAGCGGAGACACGGTTACGCGCTCGGGTATTTTAATGACCGGTTCCGGGGTGCAGCCCACCGTTACTTGGGGAATCGTGGCCGAGCAGATGGGCTTCCAGAGAGCCAGTGACGATCTGAAGACTGCCTGCGTGAACCCCGAAGCCGGCAAGGCTGCCATGCAATGGGTACTCGACCTCTTCGACAGGCATCGTGTTTCAACCCGTGATGTCACGGACCGATACAAGGCCTTTGGAACGGGGCAGGGATCGATCTTCTGGACGGGACCGTGGACGATCAACGGTTATGTCACCCAAGGGCTGCCATTCATAACCACGCTCTTCCCCAAGATTGGCCAGAAGCACCTGACCTACTTCGAGATGGGAGGGCTTGAACTCTACCAGCAGTCCGATCCCGGCCGTTATGAAATCACGATGCAGGCGGTCAAGTGGCTTTCGGATAACTCTGTCCTGTGGACAACTGTAGGACGGGGTGCGTCGCCGAGACAGTCCATCCTCAATCGGCCTGACTACAAGACTGCCGGAAGCCCATGGGCGGTGCGCGGCGCGTTTGTCGACGGGATGAGCATCGCCACCATAGGCGAAATTCCGGTCGTCAATGGTCCAAATTTCACAATTTACTCGGGTGGCAACTTCTTAGCCAAGACGCTGGAAGGTGTCTGGAGTGGCCAGACCTCTATCGACGAGGCGATGGAACAGATCCAGGCCCAGTGGCAGGCGGATCTCGACGAAGGCTGATTATCCCTCGTCTATCCTGACAGCATGTTTCTTCGCCTCTGTCATGCGGGGGCGAAGACAGGATTTTTGTACGGAAGTGATAGCCAGAAATGTCAATATCCTTGACAGAAACTGGAGATTTTGGGGGCGAACGCCGGCCTATCGATATGGCGGGATACGTTCTTGTCGCCTTCTTCTCCATACCATTTTTTATCTTCAATGTTCTTCCCGTTCTGTTTGGGGTCTATGTCTCTTTTACGCGTTGGAGCATCGTCGGAAGCCCGCGTTGGGAGGGGTTAGCCAACTACAGGCGCGCCTTCAGCGACAAGTGGGTCGTAACGGCGTTCGAGAACGTCCTGTTCTACGGCCTGATCATTGTTCCGAGCGTTACTGTGCTCGGGCTAATCTTCGCTCTGTTCGTTAATCAACGGTATCCGTTGTCTAGCTTGGCACGTACGCTCTTCTTCGCTCCAACCGTCGTTTCGGCCACCGTCATCGGGCTGGTCTGGGTGTGGTTGCTCGATACCCAGTTCGGCTTGGTAAACTACTACCTGTCGTTCCTTGGAATAGAGAATATTCCGTGGCTCACCTCCACCCGATGGTCGTTACTTGGCGTCTCCATTGCCTCTGTCTGGTGGGATCTGGGTCTGGCATTCATCCTATTCCTGGCTTCCCTTCAGGACGTGCCGGGCGATGTAATCGATGCAGCACGTGTCGACGGCGCCGGACGGTGGCAACGTTTCGTACACGTTGTGCTGCCGCACCTGCGTCCAACGATCAGCATGGTCATTACACTGCAGCTGATCTCGACGCTGCGGATATTCAGTCAGGTCTACGTGATGACCAATGGGGGTCCGGCAAGCTCTTCTTCGTCGCCCATCTACTATATCTACAACGTGGCCATCGTTCGTAACCTGTTCGGTTACGCCGCCGCAATCTCCTTCCTTTTGTTCGGCCTGATCCTCGTGGTCACGCTCACGCAGCGCTTCGTCCTAAAGGAGCGCGGATAATGCTCGACTGGATCGATGATAAGCTCGAGGCCCGCGGGCTGGTGAGGGCCGACCTGATAATCTGGCCCCTTGGCATGGCCATGGCCATGCTTTGGGCCCTGCCTTTCGTCTGGATGGTCTCGACCTCGCTCAAGTTCCCAGGCGATGTGATGACCAAGGACATAGAGTGGCTGCCGCATCGGATCACCTTCGAGAACTACGTAAAGGTATTCGAATATCCGATCGTTCGTTGGGGTCTCAACAGCCTGATCCAGGCGACGGTCGCGACGTTCCTCTGCGTGCTGTTCGGTGCTATGGCAGGCTATGCGCTGGCCCGTATGCGCTTTCCGGGACGCGACACGCTGTTCTACCTTTTCCTGGCGTCGCTAATGATACCGGCCGAGGTGTCGGTGATCCCGCTGCTTCTTGGTTTCATCAAGATAGGTTGGGCAAGCACCTACCAGGCGCTGATCCTGCCCTCGATAGGCAATGTCTTCGCGGTCTACATTTTCCGCCAGTACTTCCTTTCTTTCCCGAAGGAACTGGAGGAAAGCGCGCGCATCGACGGCGCCGGGCCGTTCAGCCTGTTCTTCCGCATCGCGCTACCGCTAGCCAGAGCTCCCGCCATAGCGGCATCCGTTATCGTGTTCACTTTGAATTGGAACAACTTCCTATGGCCACTCCTCGTCGTCTTTGACGAGAACATGAAGACCCTTCCGGTGGGGGTGGCGGCATTTACCCCGGTAGTTGGCGCGCGAACACAGATTGAGGGGTACAGCGTCGCCATGGCCGCGGTTACGGTACTCAGCGTACCGAGCCTGCTGATGTTCTGCTTCCTCCAACGATACTTCATCCAGGGCATCTCCCAAGGCAGCGTTAAGCAATGACGACGAAAACATACCAGCGGTCCGACCTGACGGGCGGGCTTCCCGACAGTCATTTTATCGACGGGGCTTGGTGCAAATCCGCTTCGGGCAGAACTTTCGAGACGGTGGACCCAAGCTCCGAAGAGGTTCTAGGGACCGTCGCCCAGGGCGACGCCAGCGACATCGATCGTGCCGTGCGGGCCGCCGATCGGGCCCAACGCCAGGTCTGGCGCAAGGTGCCCGCCAGTGAGCGTGGCCAGGTGCTCTTCAGGATTGCCGATCTGCTGGAGCATGAAGCCGAGCGCTTCGCGCTCATGGAAACACTCGACGTCGGCAAGCCGGTGAAGGAGTCCCTCGGCGACGTTCGCGGTGTCTGTGCCACCCTGCGCTACAACGCAGGGGCCGCGGACAAGATGGAGGGTACCACCGTCCCGCTTGGTTTCGACCTGGTTGACTTCACCATGATGGAGCCGCTCGGCGTCACGGCCCACATCATTCCCTGGAACTATCCGCTCGGAATGCTTGCCCGTTCGGTGGCGCCGGCCCTTGCCGCTGGTTGCACCGCAGTCATCAAGCCGGCCGAGCAATCTCCACTCACCGCGCTCGCCTTCGCCGAGTTGTGTCAGCGCGCGGGGCTACCGGATGGTGTGGTCAATGTCGTGGCTGGGTTTGGCGAGGAAGCTGGCGCGGCGCTGGTAGCTCACCCGTTGGTCCGCGGGGTGACGTTCACCGGATCCGCCGAGACAGGTCGAAAGGTCTATGCGGGAGCAGCTCCGGGCCTAAAGCCTGTCGTCCTGGAACTGGGCGGTAAGAATCCGATGATCGTGTTTGAGGATGCGGACCTCGATCGGGCGGCTTTCGATGCGGTAGACGGAGCCTTCGGCAACAGCGGCCAAGTCTGTTCCTCGTCATCTCGCATTCTCCTTCACCGCTCGATCAAGGACAAGTTCCTTGCACGCCTCGCGGAAATGGCTGGCCGGCTGAGCATCGGCGCCGGACTGGAAAACTGCGATCTGGGTCCGCTCGTCTCCCTAGAACAGCATGCCAAGGTGCTGTCCTATCTCACAGCCGGACACAGGGAGGGCTTGAAGCCTATCCTTGGTGGCGGCCGTCCCGGCCATCTTGCGCGAGGCTATTTTGTCGAGCCGACCATCTTCGCCGACGTTCCGCCGGAGAGCCGACTCGCACGAGAGGAAATCTTCGGGCCGGTTGCGGTCGCGTCCAGTTTTGACACGCAGGAGGAAGCGCTGTCATTGGCAAACGGCCTCGGCTACGGCCTCGTTGCGGGCGTATACAGCCGCGACATCTCCCGAGCCCTCACATTTGCCCGCGACCTCGAGGCCGGCTCCGTCTGGATCAATGGCTGGTTCATCGGCGGAGTCCAGGCTCCGACAGGCGGCATCAAGGAAAGCGGCGTGGGCCGCGAACGCGGCCTGCCCGGCATCCGCAACTATCTCTGCATCAAGAACGTCGGCATCCGGCTTTGAGCGCCGCGCTGCCTGCTATCAAGGAGAGGAATACAGGAAATGACTGTCATCAAGGACGTTGAGCACGGCGTCATCTTCAAGCACCCGGAGCATTGCGTGAACCAGGTGGCCACCCGGGTACTGCGCAACGGCGATATTCTCGCCGTCTACAACGAGGAGCGCTTCCCCTACCACCACGACAGCGGACAGACGCTGATGTCGCGGTCGAAGGACGGTGGGCGCACATGGAGCGAGCCCAAGGTCATTCTCCCCTGGACGGAAACCCAGGGGAACTGGGACTGCGGCATATGCGAAATGCAGGACGGGACGCTGATCGTGAACCTCACGATCACAGGTTTCTTCAAGCGTGGCGTTCGGCCTGAGCAACCCTCCTGGAGCACCCATCCCTATACGAAGGAGTGGGGTGACTGGACCTGGGCATACAAAACGCAGGCCTGGCTTGGCACCTATGTCCTCAAGTCCAGCGATGGCGGAGAAACGTGGTCCGAACCGATCCCGGTCAACATCCGTCCGATGAAGCATGGCGGCTGCCGCGTCGGCTGCTGGGAACTGCCAAACGGCTCCTTGCTGTTGGGGCTCTACGGTCGCATCCATGGTTATGACGAGGAGGGCGAGGGCGAGACGACCCGTTCTGCGCTGATGCGTTCTGACGACGGTGGCGACAACTGGGAATACTATTCCACGCTCGCCTACGATCCCGCCAACATCATCGACTATGAGGAGCCCGCCCTGGTTCGGCTCGATGACGGCAGGTTGGTGTGCTTCATGCGCACGCACGTCAATCCGAGCGGCGACGCCAAGAACATGGTGATGACCATCTCGGAGGATGATGGGTTCAGCTGGACGCCACCGAAGTGGACCAATATCTGGGGCTATCCTCCGGAGCTGATCCGGCTTCAGGATGGTCGCTACCTGATGGTATATGGTTACCGTCGGCCGCCCTACGGCGTCCGCGCAATCATCTCGGACGACGGCGTCACCTGGGATGTCAAGAACGAGTTCGTGATCCGTGAGGGAGGGGTTCCCGGCAGGACCGTCACCCAGACACCGGGGTCAAGCCGGATGACGCCGGCCTCAGGCAAGGTCGATGAGGGTGGGATCGACTGGCATAACCCGGGCGTCTACCAGCACATCGGATATCCAAGCGTAGTGCAGGTGCCCGACGGGACGGTGGTCTGCTCATATCATGAGTGGAGCGACGATCCCAAGCCTCTCCAGTACGTGCGCTACGTGCGCTTCCGCGTCTGAGGGGAGCGGCGGTGAGGTCCGTGTCGACATTTGCGAACATCGCGGATCACCACTCCGTGGTCTTTCGCGATCCGCACGCTTATAGCGCCCATCCGCATCTTGCGGTCACTGGCAACGGCGATTGGCTGTTACTGTTCACGCAGGCTCCACGTAGGCAGGGTGTCCTGCATCCGCCGCAGGATCCCCTTTACAGAAACCTGTTGGTTCGATCCTGCGATGAAGGTCGCAGCTGGACCGCCCCCTCACCGGTGCCGGGTTTCGGTTGGCACGGAATGGAATGCGCAGGACTCACCCCCTTACGCTCGGGCGGTGTTCTCGTGAACCAGTGGAAGTTCCATTGGTACACTCGTGCTCACGCCCAAGCCTATCTGCCACCGGGTAGCTATCTCCTCGCGGAAGATCTGATGGATACCGCCGGTATGGGGGCAGAACTCAGCGACTGGCAACCGAATCCCACAACCATATCGCAATATCAGTGGGCGCGCGGAGACGGCGAGACCTGGGTCCATCTCACCATGGACGGAGGTGCCACCTTCACTCGGTCTACCCGTGTGAATACCTCTCCGTTCAGCGGTGGATATGGAATGCGGGGCGGCTTCGAGATCGACGGGGAGGTGGTTCTACCCCTGTGCGACGTACCGAACTGGCGGCAGATCTTTGTAATACGCTCTCGGGACGGCGGGGAGACTTGGTCGCCTCCTTCGTTGGTGGCGACGGGGGAACAGCATGCCTTTGAGGAGCCCTGTCCGCTGGTGCTGGGATCGGGCCGCGTCTTGATGATGCTGCGCGACAACAGCACACGCGTTCTGCATATGGTGAGTTCGCTTGATGGTGGTATGACGTGGAGCGCGCCCGCGCCGACCTCCATCACGGATTATCCTGCTGATCTACTCGAACTGGAAGACGGTGTCATAGTCTGTGTGGCCGGACGACGACGACCGCCTTACGGGATCTTTCTCTACATTTCTGAAGATGAGGGTCGTCACTGGTACCCGGAACACGGCGTAGCAGTGCGGGCGGATCTCCCCAACCGCGATCTTGGCTACCCCAGTCTGGCACGCCGGGCCGACGGGAGCTTATTCGTCCTCTACTACGCCCAAGATGCTGAAGGCGTCACCGGCATCCACGCCACCGTCCTGAGACTAGCGAAAGAAGGAACGGCCTATGGCGGAGGTTAAACTCAAGGGCGTTCGCAAGGAATTCGGCACCCATAGGGTGATTCATGGAATTGACCTCGACATTAGTGACGGTGAATTCGTCGTTTTTGTTGGCCCCTCCGGGTGCGGTAAGTCGACTTTGCTGCGACTCATCTGCGGTCTTGAGCCGATCAGTGGCGGGTCTATTTCAATCGGCGGCAAGGCGATGCGTGGGATCCCCCCCGACAAGCGCGGCGTTGCGATGGTTTTCCAGAGCTATGCGCTGTATCCGCACAAGACGGTTGCTGAGAACATGGCCTTCTCCTTGCTCATGCAGGGTGTTCCTCGCGCCGAACGCCAGAAACGGGTGGCCGAGGTAGCCGAGACACTTCAGCTCACCGCTTTGCTGAACCGTTTGCCCAAGCAATTGTCAGGTGGCCAGCGTCAGCGCGTCGCGATCGGCCGGGCCATCGTTAGGGACCCACAGGTCTTTCTCTTCGATGAGCCGCTTTCGAACCTCGACGCCGAACTGCGATTCCAGATGAGGCTGGAGATCGCCAAGCTGCACAAGCGCCTCGGTGCGACGATGATCTACGTCACGCATGACCAGATGGAGGCGATGACGTTGGCCGACCGCATCGTCGTCTTGCGCGATGGCCGCATTGAACAGATTGGCACGCCAGGGGAGATCTACGACGCGCCCGTGAACCGTTTCGTGGCTGGTTTCATGGGAGCCCCGAAGATGAGTTTCCTGTCAGTGGAGGTCGTTCGGCAAGAAGGAAGCCGGCTCACCTTGGAGGTGCCTGGTAGCACGCAAGGTGGCGTCCAGATGGAGCTGAGCGATGCCCGCGAGGTGCCGCACGAACTGACGATCGGCATTCGGCCGGAACACTTCGGCGAATCTTATCCCGGACCGCGCCTGGTCGTTGACGTCGAGTTCGTCGAGCGGCTCGGGGGCGAAAGCTTCCTGCATGCTCCCTCACACCCGGCTGGTGCCTTGATCATGCGGCAGGGCGAGGGTGGCGTCGCGCGCACCGGTTCACGGGAGGTCGCAGTGAATTGGTCACGCGCGCACCTATTTGCACCGGATGGCGCAGCCCTGTGCCTCAGACGCCATTGAATCCAGCGCAGGCGCCCAGACAAGTCCTGGCGCCCAAAGTCGCAACCAAATGGAGATCGAAGTGGACCCGGAAAAGAGAAAATCACAGCTGGCCGGATGCTACGTGACCATACCTACGATGTTCGAGGATTCGCCTTCTCTTCCTGTGAATCATGAGGCCATTAAGGGGCATGTGCGCTTTCTGATCGATAATGGACTTAGTTATGACTACGCCACCTTCCTGGCCGGCGGTGCGGCTGGTGACTTTTCCACGATGACGTTCGAGGAACGCATTGCGGTAGCGGAGTCGGTCGCCGAGGCGGCAGCGGGTCGTGTCCCCCTTGCCTTTGGCGGGCAATCAACGAGCACGCTGGAACTGATACGGTTGGCGCAAGCCGCGCAATCCATGGGATACGAATTCTTGCAGGTTTCCTGCCCCTACTACTTTTCGCATACGGAAGCAGATTTCGAAGAATTTGTTGTGGCGGCTGCCAATGCAGCGCCGGAGGTCGGGATTATCGTTTACAATACGTTCTGGACATCAACGAACCTGTCCTTCGGCATGGTGGATAGGCTTGCATCCATTCCAAACGTAATTGGCCTGAAATGGGCAACGCCGCGGACAGATGCCATGGAATTCGAGGATGTCACCTCAAATTTTTCGGATAGATTCGTTATAATAGATAACAATCTATTCTTTCCGTACTCGGCGATGCCGGTTCTTGGTGCGCGCTCGTTCGAAGTTCATCTTTGCAATTACTGGCCAGAATGGGGAATTAAGCTGATTGATGAGGTGCGGGCAGGAAACTATCCGGAAATAGCTCGAATGATGGTCAAGGAAGCCATGCCATTCTACAAGCTCTGGGTGGAGATCGAGAAAGACTTCACAAGCGGTGACGGATACCTAGACAAGCTTTGCATGGAACTCATCGGCTTGCCGTCATCGCGCTGCCGCCCGCCGACTCGCGATGTCCGTCCTGCTTATCGTCAACGCGCACTTGAGATGATGCGCTCCTGCGGCGTCCCGCGGCTAGTCAGCGCCTGAGGCGGTCGTGCCTCCTGCCAAGATGGAGTAAGCAAGATGACGCTGACGCGTGACGAGACCCATAGGATAGCCTCGTCGTTGAGACCTATCACCCAAGCCTTCATCAACGGGCGCTTCACGGCGGCTGAAGATGGCTCGACCTTCGAGACGATCAACCCCGCAACCGGAGATGTGATAGCCGCCGTTCCTCATTGCGGAGGTGCGGATGTCGATCGGGCAGTTGTCGCCGCGCGCAGGGCCTTCGACGCTGGCGTCTGGTCACGCGCGGCGCCGGAACATCGGAAGGAGGGCCTGGGGCGGCTCGCCGAGCTTGTTCGCGCCAACAGGAACGAACTGGCGGTGCTCGAGAGTGTCGATAGCGGCAAGACGATATCCGATTGCCTCAACGAAATTGGCAACGATGTCGCCAATTTCTTTCAGTGGTACGGCGAACTCGCTGACAAGACGTTCGGCAAGGTGGCTCCCACGGGCGAAGCAAGCCTCGCACTGATCGTCAAGGAGCCGGCCGGTGTCGTCGGCCTTGTCTTGCCTTGGAACTTTCCACTGTTGATGGCTGCCTGGAAGCTGGCGCCGGCCCTCGCAGCCGGATGCTCTGTCCTGATCAAGCCTGCAGAGCAGACGCCGTTGTCCGTGCTGCGCTTGGCTCAGCTGGCCCAGGAGGCTGGCATTCCCGACGGGGTGCTCAACGTGCTGCCGGGACTGGGGGAAACAGCTGGACAGGCGATCGGGCGGCATCCGGACATCGACATTGTTTCCTTCACCGGATCCACCGAAGTTGGGGGGTATTTCCTTCGATACGCGGGCGAGAGCAATCTAAAGGTGGTCGGTCTTGAGATGGGGGGTAAGAGCCCTTTCATCATCCTAGAAGACGCAGTGCTTGACGACCAACTGATCGAACATGCCGCTCTCTCTGCCTTCTGGAACGGCGGGCAGAACTGCTCGGCCAATATGCGCCAGCTGGTGGACCGGCGGCACGCCGATGAGTTCACTCATCTCGTTGCCAAGCGCGCAGAGAGGTTCCGCGTAGGCGACCCCCTGGATCCCGAAACGGATATTGGCGCGATGGTCTCTGCCGAGCACTACCGACGGGTTGCGAGCTACATAGCGTGCGGAGAATGTGAGGGCGCACGTCGGATCACTGGCGGCACCATCGATCGTTCCGGGTTCTTCATCAGCCCTACGGTGTTCGCAGATGTGAAGCCCTCCATGAAGATCGCTAGGGAGGAGATATTCGGGCCCGTTCTGGGCGTAGTGACGACTTCGAGCATGGAGGAAGCTCTCAACATGGCCCGCGATACTGAATACGGACTGCATGCCACTGTGTTCACCCGCGACATCGACCGCGCCATTCATGTGGCGCGACGTCTGCCATGCGGTACGGTGGCGATAAATGGATTCTCCGAAGGAGATATCAAGACGCCATTCGGCGGATACAAGCGGTCGGGATCGCTGGCGCGCGACAATGGCACTGAAGCCATGGATCAGTACGTGCAGACCAAGACAATATGGATCAGCACGTCCAAACCGGCCGGCGCGTGACGATGGAGATCGGGCTTTGTATTCCATTGCTAGACGCGCAGGTTTCGCGGCTTCGCGCTGCCGTCGTACCTCACACCTTAACTGTTGTTGGAGCAGAGGAGTCGATTGAGTGCGAGATTGTCTTTGGCAACCTTGCACCGAAAACGGTTGAAACGTGCAAGAGCCTGCGCTGGATACAGCTCGAATCCGTAGGGTTTGGAGAGTATTCCTCGCTGCCGTGTCTGAAGAACGGATCGGTCGCGATGACGAATCTGGCCGGGTTCTTTGCGGTGCCCGTTGCGGAGTCCATTCTTGCGGGGGTGCTAGCCCTCTACAGAGGCATGGACCAGCTGATCGTTCTCAAAGAGCAACGACTCTGGGTAGGGGACCTTCTCCGTCCGCAGATCACGACCCTGCAGGGCGCCAACGTCGTTCTGTTCGGCTACGGTTCGATCAACCGGCGGATTGAACTTCTGCTTCAGCCGTTCGGATGTCGCATTGCGAGGTTTTCGAGCCAATGGCATGCCGGCGAATTGGATGCTGCGCTCCTCGAGGCGGATGTGGTCATCTCTACGGTTCCCCATACACCTGCGACGGTGGGGATATTCGACGCGCGCCGTCTGCGCCTGATGAAGGGGGCGATCTTCTGCAGTTTTGGCCGGGGCTCTGCCGTGGATGAGGATGCACTGGCTTCGGTATTGGACGAGGGAGTGCTGAGGGGCGCTGTTGTTGATGTTACCAGCGAGGAGCCACTGCCAGACGGGCACCGCTTCTGGCGTTGCCCAAACCTGTTGCTGACCCAGCACACCGCGGGCGGCTCGGCCGACGAGCTGGACCGTAAGATCGATTTCTTTCTGGCGAACCTGCAACGCTTTGATGGCGGCAGGCCGTTAGAAAGCTTGGTGGATCTGAGACGAGGATATTGAGAATGGAGATTGTCGACATCCGCTGTGTCCTCTTGTCGTCGCCTTACGCGGACGCAGACGACCCGGAAATCAAGGAATGCTTCCCGAATGGGCCAAAGCGCACCATCGGGATGGTTGAGGTCACCTTCGCAAATGGCGTGAAGGGGCTCGGTGAAGGATACCTGGCTGTATTCGCGCCACTTGTATTTAGGGCAATCGTTGACTTGTGTCGGCCTCAGCTCCTTGGAAAGGATGGGTTCGACATTGCCCGACGGGTTCGTGATCTGCGCAGCCTCTGCGACTACTGGTCGTTGCAGGGCGCCGCACGCCACGTGATAGCGGCCTTCGACATAGCCCTGCACGATGCGAAGGCAAAATCTATTGGGATCCCCGTCTATGAGCTGTTGGGTGGATCCAAGGCGGCGTCCATCCGGATCTATGGCTCGGGTGGCTGCTGTGACGCCAAGGAGCAGTTCGAGCGCGAGTTTGCCCAACTGGAGAGATTGGGTATCGATCTCTACAAGATCCGTTCGGTCAAGCGCGACGTGCTGCGCACGGCTTGGGTGCTGGAGGAGGCGGGCATTCGCGGGATAGAGGTAGGCGTCGACATGTGCCAGAATCTCGCAGACCCGCCCCAGTCCGTTGATGATGTCGTCGCATTTGTCAATGCTGTGCACGAGCGAACCGGCCGCCGGATGGTCTTTATTGAAGAAGCCATTGGACCGGATTGTCCCGAAGGTTTCAAGGAATTGCGGCAGCGCATCGATGTGCCCGTTTGCGGTGGAGAGATTGTCACGACGCCTAAGGAAATGATCAACCGTATCAACGATGATGTCTATGACTTCGTGCAACCCGATGCCTCTGTCATTGGCGGGATCGCCGCCGTAATGGAGGTCTTCGAAGCGGCAGCGCGGAAACGAACAGGCGTGGTTGTCCACGCATGGGGTGGGGCTGCTGCGATCATGGCCAGCTACCATGCCGCTTTTGCTGCGGGTGGCCAGCTGGTCGAGTATCCGATGCTGGCGTTCCCGCTCTCGGAAGAGATGCTGACTGACCAGGCGCAAATCGAGGGGGGGCGCTTGTCGCGGCCTACGGCACCGGGATTGGGGCTGACATTGACGCCTGAAATTGAAGCCCGCTATCCCTTCGACGAGAAAGCCGTCTACTGTTGCGTGTTGAATGATTGGGGCCCTCCGCCGGACAGCTACTGGGCGCGTTGAATCTGTATCGACTTCTGTGGTCAAAGCGGCTGACGGCATGCTTCGCGTGGGAGAAGACTTCAGCGCGTGTCAGGTTTTATCGGAAGCGTATCCGGCGTTGACGAGGTAGTTTGCGTATGCGCATTCGGCGGGTTCGATGGAGGAGGGTTCTGTCGCAAACTCTTCGGTAATGACGGCGAGGGCATCAAGGCGCGTCGTTTTCGGAGTTGGTCATCTTGAAGGGCCGGGATCTCGACCAATCAGTAATCCTGCTTTGCGTACGCTGGTATCTTGCCTACAATCTGAGCGTGCGCGATCTGGAAGAATGATGGCCGAACGTTGCCTGAGCGTCGGTCACTCCACCGTGCATCGATGGGTCGAGCGCTTCGCGCCGCAAGTGCTGTAGCACCTCAACCGGCGCAAGCGGACCGTCACCGGTAAATGGCACCTGGACGAGACCCAACATCCAGGTCCGCGGTCAATGGATGTATCTCTACCGGGCCATCGACAGCGGGGGTGACACGGTGGAGTTCTTTTTTAGCGAACACCGTGACCTGGTCGCGGTCAAACGTTTCCTGCGCAAAGTATTTCAGCGTCATGGCCGCCCCGAGCCCATCGTCATCGACGCCAGACAGACCGATCGCGAGGCAATCATTGCCTGCGAGGGTGAAAGCCAGCTACGGGACCGCTCGCGGCGGCCCAAGCTGATCTGCATCCGCCGGAGCCGATACCCTCAACGACCCGCTCGAGCAGGATCACTGGCGCATCAAGCGCCGCATCCGATCCATGCTCGGCTTCACGTCGCGGGGGAGCGCCGCTGTCATCCTATCCGGCATCGAGTTGATCCACATGATGCGCAAACGACAGGCGAGATAGGCCTACAATCCAAGATCGTCGGTCGCGGAACAGCTCGAAATCCTCTCGCCTGAACGGCCCAAGTCTGCACAGAGCGCATCTCCGTGTCGGTTGGCGACAGAACGAATCAGTATGCTTCCTCATAAAGTCGAAGTGCGTCGGCTTCAGTCACATCGGTTGGATTGTTCCTCAACAAGCGCTGCTGGTTCATCGCATCGTTCGCCATCAAAGCAAGGTCTGCCTTCGCTACGTCCAGGTCGCGAAGTCGAACCGGCGCGCCAGATTGGCGACACAGCGCATCAAGATGGGCGACGAAGCCACGCGCAATGTCAGTTTCGTCGCTGCCCGACACGCCAATGGCGGCGCCCAACTCAGCGTACTCCTTTGTCGCGGCGGGGAGGTTGAAGCGTAGGACCGGACCGAGCATCAGCGCGTTCGAAAGGCCGTGCGGGATATGGTAGCGGCCGCCGAGCGGATAGGCCAGGGCATGAACCGCAGCGACTGGCGCATTGGCAAAGGCTTGCCCCGCCAGCAACGCGCCGAGCAGCATAGCCTCCCGAGCAGGGCGGTCGCCGGGGGTCTCGCAGGCAGTAAGCAGGTTGGCGGCCAAGAGCCTCAGGGCCTCGACGGCGAGGCAATCCGAGACGGGATTTTTCAGGTGGCGGCTGGTATACGCTTCGATCGCGTGGACCATCGCATCGATCCCCGCCGCAGCCGTATGCAGGCGGGGCAGGCCGACTGTCAGTTCGGCATCGAGCAGCACCAGGTCAGCAAAGAGTTGCGGCGCCACGATCCCCATCTTGCTCTGGCCGGTCGAGAGAATGGAGATGTTGGTGACCTCCGATCCGGTACCGGCGGTCGTCGGTATCTGCACTAGAGGCAGCCGGTGTCCTGAGACTTTGCCGATGCCGTAGAGTTCGCGCAGCGCTTGGTGCGAGACTGCGAGGACAGCGGCGAGCTTGGCGACATCTAGCGATGAACCGCCGCCAAACCCGACGACGAGTTCCGCGCGGAAAGACTTTGCCATGTCGGCGGCCTCGAGGACGTTGGACTCGGGCGGGTCCGCCTGCACGCCATCGTAAATCGCGACATCGAACCGATGACTTGCGAGCGATTCCAGTGCCGGTTCAAGGAGGCCGGTGGCACGCAGGGCCCTGTCGGTGACCACCAGCACGCGTCTTGCCGGTCCGAATGCGCCGAGGGCGTCGCCGAGGCAGCGGGCCGCTCCCCATCCGTGCTGTATCTCCGCGACGGTGCGAAACGTGAAGCGCTGCGTTTTCGGTCCGGGTTCCATGATCCGAAGAGCCTTTTTTTGTTGGACAAACGATTGCCTATTGACGGCGGGCGATGGCCGTGTCTCTTTTATGATCAAACGATTGCTCAAGCAATGCGTAGGACGACCATATTGATCAATCGATTGTTCTAATGGAGTGCGCTACGTGGCCAATACGAAGCATGCGATCTCGCTTACCGGCGACGAGAAGCAGCGACTGACCCGACATCGGGATGACGCCGTTGCCGATACGCGATTGATTTCGGAAATCGAGGCCATCGTCGGCTCGGGTCACGTCCTCGTCGATTTCGAAACGCGCCTGCAATATGGCCGCGACTGCCTTCCCTACGCGAAGTATCTCTATCGCTCCGGGGAATTGCCCGGCACCCTGCCAGCTTTGGTCGCCCGACCCGGAAATACCGCCGAAACATCTGAAATTGTGGCCGTGCTACGCCGGAGAAAGCAGCGCCTGATTCCCGTCGGCACCTGTTCCGGGGTCCTTGGCGGCGCGATTCCTCTCTGCGAGGAGGTTGTCGTCGATACTTCGCGTATGGACGCGATTTTGCAGCTCGATGCGGAGAACCAGCTTGTCACCGTCCAGGCGGGGATGAATGGCGGAGATTTCGAGTCTGCACTGAATGCGGCCGGCTGGACCGCAGGACATTATCCGCAGTCCATCAATATTTCGACCGTTGGCGGTTGGGCAGCCTGCCGCGGCGGCGGCCAAGCGAGCAGCCGGTACGGGAAGATCGAGGATATCGTAACAGGTCTGACCGTCGTCCTGCCGGACGCCAGCATTCTCCGGATCTCACCGGAAGCACGGCGCGCCGTCGGGCCTTCCATCAAGGACATCTTCATAGGTTCCGAGGGGACGCTGGGCATCATCACCGAGCTGACGATGCGCATCTGGCCGCTTCCTGAGGTGATTGAGGATCTCGTTGTCGCCTACCCGGACGTCGCTTCGGCGACGCGGGCCGCGCGGCGCATCATGCAGGCCGAATTGCGGCCGAACATCGTGCGTATCTATGACGAGGAGGAAACGCTTTCGCGCACGGCCAACCTGCCCTTCTTCCGAGATCTACCGGTCATGACCTTTCTCTCCTTCTCCGGCAGCCGCCGGCTGGCCGAGGCCGAGAAGGCAGAGGCGTTGGAGATCGTGGCCAGCGAAGGTGGCAAGGTTGGACCTTCGGCGCCGATGCAGGAGTGGCGTGCCATGCGCTACGTTTCGGCGTCCGCGAGCTGGACAGAGAAGGGCTACTTCATGGACACGGTCGAAGTGACCCTGCCCTGGTCGCGCCTTGTCGAGGGTTATGACCGCATGCGCGAGGCCGTGCGCGCCGTTTCAGCGGAAGCCCATTTTGGGGCGCATTGGTCGCACGTCTATCCGGACGGCGCCTGCCAGTACATGACGTTCCGGCTGCCCCCCATGCCGGACGAAAAGGCATTACCCCTGCATGCGGCGATCTGGGATGCGCTGCAGACGATTGCCGTCGAATGCGAAGGTTCGATCTCGCACCACCACGGGGTTGGCGTCTTCCGCGGCAAATGGATGGAGCGCGAGCATGGCGTGGGCCTAGAGATCATGCAGGGAGTAAAGGACGCGTTGGACCCGGACAATCTGTTCAATCCAGGAAAGCTGGGGCTGCGACGGGTTGAGGGCGCTGTCGTCATCAACGGTTGAGAACGGGCGATGGATTGCTTCCTGGGCATAGATCTTGGCGCGGGTTCGCTCAAGGCGAGCCTCATCCGTCGGGATGGGCGTTGCATGGCCAGCGCATCCTCGCCCGTTCCGACGATGCGGCCTTTCCCGGGCGCGTCCGAGCAGCATCCACAGGACTGGTGGACGGCGCTCCGTGACGCGGTGCGTCGGGTGCTGGAGCAAGCGGGCCAGCCGACGGTCGCCGCCGTTGCCCTGTCTGCCGGCGCGCATTCGTCCGTCTTGTCCGATGCTTCCGGCCGAGTCATCCGGCCGGCCATAATGTGGAACGATCAGCGAAGCCGTGCGCAAGTCGACCGGCTGAAGCAGACCGCCGGCGCAAGAATTGCCGCGTTGTCCGGCAACAGCGTGAGCCCCACCTGGACACTGCCGCACCTCGCCTGGTTGGCCGAGAATGAACCACGAACCATTGCCGCCGCGCAGCGCCTGGCGCCCGCCAAGGACTGGCTTCGCGGACAGCTGACGGGCGACTGGCTGACGGAACCGGTGGATGCGGCAGGCCTCATGCTTTTCGATCCAGTCGCCAAGACGTGGTCGGAAGAGTTGGCGGAACTTGCCGGCATATCCACTGCAATCCTTCCGCCCGTGGTCCGATCACTGTCCATCGCCGGACACGTGACCGCTCGTGCTGCCGCTGAAACCGGGCTCCTGGCCGGAACGCCCGTCATCGTCGGCGTCTCCGATACTGCATCCGAAGCGCTCGGTGCCGGCATGACGGAAGCCGGCATGGGCGTCGTCAAGCTTGCCACCGCCGCGACGCTGAGTTGTGTGGCCACCGCGCCGGAACCAAGCCAGGTCCTGGTCAGCTACCCCTATTTGCCGGAGGGCGAATGGTTCTGGATCACCGGGACCAACTCCTGCGCGTCGGCCCACGCCTGGCTGCGCGAGATCATGTTCTCGAACGGCGGAGGCGCGCCGCTGGACTATGACGCCATGGAAGCAGCTGCGGCGTCAGTCCGGGCTGGTTCCAACGGGTTGTATTTTCACCCTTATCTCAATGGAGAGCGGGCCCCGTATTGGGATGCGGATCTGCGCGGCAGCTTTACGGGCATGACCTTTCAACACGGGCCGGGCCACTTCGTCCGCGCCTTCTACGAAGGCATAGCCTATTCGCTGGCCGACATAATGAGGCAGTTCAGCGACGCTGGGGTACGGCTGCGGCGGCTGCGGATCACAGGGGGCGGCGCCCGCAGCCCCATGTGGCGCCAGATTCTGGCGGACGTGCTGGAAGCGCGGATCGAACTGCCCGAGACCGCCGACGCCAGCTTTGGCTGCGCGCTCGTGGCCGGGCTCGGTATCGGAGCCTACACATCTATGGCCGATCTCCAGACGTCGATCCGCATCGTCGCCAGCCATGATCCCGATCCCGCCAATGCGGCCGTATATCGGGAGGGCTTTGATACCTATCGGGATATCCACGCCGCGCTTCGGGACATCAATCACCGCATCAGCGCGCGCGAACGGAACTGACACAGTGAATGTCGAGGATCTGATCATGTCCAATCCGGCCGCCGCGACTTACGGCAGGAACGCGCCCGATCTTGCAGCGCTGTGGATGCCTTTCACGCCCAATCGCGCGACCAAGGCCGCGCCGACCCGGCTGGTGTCGGCAGATGGAGCCTTCTATATCGGCGAGGACGGGCGGAAGAAATTCGATGGCGTTTCGGGACTGTGGTGTTCCGGCGCCGGTCACAACAACCCGCGCATACGCGAAGCCGTAACCCGGCAGTTGAAAGAGCTCGACTTCGCCCCGAGTTTCTTGTTCGGACATCCGGCAGCGTTCGATCTGGCGACGCGGCTCGCCAAAGCCGCGCCCGGCGATCTCGAACACGTATTCTTCACCAATTCGGGCTCCGAGGCCGTAGACACCGCCTTGAAGATTGCGCTTGCCTATCATCAGGCGCGAGGCGAGGGGCAGCGCACGTTGCTGGTCGGACGTGAGCGGGCCTTCCATGGCGTAGGGTTCGGCGGCGTCTCGGTCGGCGGGATGGTTGCCAACCGTCGGGCGTTCCAAAACCTCCTTCCGAGAACCGCGCATCTTCGCCATACCTACCAGCCCGATCTGAACCGCTTTCAGATCGGCGAGCATGAACACGGCATTGATCTCGCGGACGATTTGCAGCGCCTGTGCGACCTGCACGGCGGCGAAACCGTCGCCGCCGTCATTGTGGAGCCCATGGCCGGCTCAACCGGGATTCTGCCTCCCCCCGTCGGCTATCTCAAGCGCCTGCGCGAGATCTGCGATCGCCACGGTATCTTGCTGATTTTCGATGAGGTGATCACGGCATTCGGCCGGCTCGGCGAGGCCTTTGCTGCAGCTCGCTTCGGCGTCCTGCCGGACATGATCTGCTTCGCCAAGGGCGTCTCCAACGGCGTGGTGCCCCTGGGCGGCGTGATGATCCGCAAGGGCGTACACGACGCCTTCATGACCGGTCCGGACTGGGCAATCGAACTCTTCCACGGCTACACATACTCCGGCCACCCGTTGGCCATGGCTGCCGGCATGGCGACGCAGGATTGCTATGAGGTCGACGGCCTGTATGCCCGCGCCCGCGCCCTGGAGCCGGTGTTCGCCAAGCATATCATGGCGCTCAGAGACCATCCGGACGTCACGGATATCCGTACCGTCGGCCTTGCCGGCGCGATCGATCTGAAGCCCGATCCCGCGGCGCCCACGACGCGCGCCCGCGCCGCCTTTCTGCGGGCATTCCACGAGCAGGATCTGGTGATCCGCTACACCGGCGACACGCTCGTCTTCGCCCCGCCGCTGATCTCGACCGAGGAGCAGATTGCCGATCTCTTTGGCAAGATAGGTCGGTTGCTGCACGGGGCGGCGGGATGAACGACGCCTTCGTGAGCCTCAGGTCGGTCTCGAAATCGTACGACGGCGTGCATCGCGTCGTCGAGCAACTCGATCTCGATGTCGCCTCGCACGAATTTCTTACCTTGCTCGGTCCGTCAGGGTCGGGAAAGACCACCATCCTGACGATGCTGGCCGGCTTCGAGGCTCCAACAACAGGCGAGATCCTCATGAATGGCAAGGCCATAACCGGCCTGCCGCCGCATCGCCGGAACATCGGCGTTGTCTTCCAGAACTATGCGCTCTTCCCGCACATGACCGTGGCGCAGAACGTCGATTTCCCCCTGCGCGTCAGACAGGTTCCCCGCGGCGAACGCGAGACCCGCACGAGGGAAGCCCTGGAAATGGTCGGCCTGGGGCAGCACCTCGATCGTCGGCCATCACAACTTTCCGGCGGGCAGCAGCAGCGGGTGGCTCTCGCACGCGCGCTGGTGTTCCATCCCGACCTGATCTTGATGGACGAGCCGCTCGGCGCGCTCGACAATGCCCTGCGCAAGCGCATGCAGTTCGAGATCAAGGCCCTGCAGCGCAAGCTTGGCGTTGCCGTGGTCTTCGTCACGCATGACCAGGGCGAAGCGCTGGTCATGTCGGATCGAATTGCCGTCTTCGACCAGGGCCGCGTCCAACAGATCGGGCGGCCCGAAGAAATCTATGCGCGACCCGCCAATGCGTTCGTTGCCGGATTCATCGGCGAAACCAGCTGGTTCAAGGGACGCATCCTCTCCAGGTCCGGCAGCCTCGCCCTTATCGAGACGCCATCCGGCAATTTGCGCGCCCGGCTGGCCGACCCGGGGTTGGCCGACGGGCAGCGTGTCACTGTCGCGGTCCGCCCCGAGGACATCTCGCTGTCTCCCTCGGCGGGAGTAGGGCTCGCCGCAAGAACCGAGGGGCGCACCTATCTCGGCGACCACATCCTTCTATCGCTCCGAACCGATGATGGCACGCCCGTTGTTGCCAAGATCGACAAAACCGCATCGGCCGACGAGTACGCGCGAACGCATCTCGTCTGGGCGGACGGGGCGGCAATCGCTTTCGCCGCGGAAGTTTGAAGAAGCCGCTGCGGAACAGGCACGACCAAATCATCAAGCAAAGGGAGAAGACTGTATGACCATCGGAAGAAAGATTGCCTTGGCATCGCTGGGGCTGATGCTGGCCACCGGAAGTGCCCTGGCCGAGGGCATCACCATCACGTCCTGGGGCGGCACCTATCAGGATGGCCAGCGCGTCACCTACTTCGAACCCTTCGCTGCCAAGACGGGCATCAAGGTTACCGAAGAGACGTATTCCGGCGAACTGGCCAAGATCAAGGCGCAGGTCGACAGCGGCGACGTGGTCTGGGATGTCGTCGACGTCGACAGCAACATGATCGCCACCGGCTGCGACGAAGGTTTGTTCGAGGTGCTGGACTACTCGCGCATTCTCGACCGGTCGAAATTCGTCGAAGGGGCCGCCACCGATTGCGCCGTCGGCACGATCGTCGTGACGACCGTGGCTGCCTATGACAAGACGGTCTTTCCCGAGGGCCCCGAGACAGTCGCTGATTTCTTCGACCTGAACAAGTTTCCGGGCAAGCGCGGCCTCTGGAAGCGCCCCTACGTCAATCTCGAATGGGCGTTGATTGCCGACGGCGTGCCGATGGCAGACGTCTACAAGGTCCTGTCCACCCCCGAGGGCGTCGATCGGGCATTCGCAAAGCTCGACACGATCAAGGACCAGATCGTCTGGTGGGAGGCGGGGGCCCAGCCCGCGCAGTTGCTGGCGGACAAGGAAGTAGCCGTTACCTCGGCCTGGTCGGGACGCATCCAGACCGCGATCAGCCAGGAAAAGAAGCCTTTCGAGGTGGTTTGGGACGCGCAGGCGCTGGACTTCAATTTTTGGGCCATTCCGCGCGGTGCCAAGAATCTGGACAAGGCTTACGCCTTTATCGCCTTCGCTTCGGATGCGCCGGTCATGGCGACACAGTCAAAGGTCTCAGCCTATGGCCCGACGAACAACGACGCGATGCAGCACATCGCGCCGGAAGTTCAGGCCACGCTTCCGACGGCGCCGGACCACATGAAGAATCCGCTCGTTTATGACGCCAAGTTTTGGGGCGCCAACGGCGAGGCCCTGACGCTGCGTTTCAACAACTGGCTCGCCAAGTAAGGCGAAGCCATGCCTTGGCTGCGCCCCGGTACGGGGCGCGGCCGGAAAGCTACGGAAGGCGGCAATGGCGATTCTTTCAGCGGCAGGAGTGCAGAAAGCCCGGCTCGCCGGGCTGGTATTGCCATTGCTTGCCTTCATGGCCGCTTTCTTCTTTCTGCCGGTCGGCCACCTCCTGATGCGCGCGGTCCAGGAACCCGAACTGTCACAGCTCGCACCGAACCTGCAGCGTGAGATACGCGCCTGGGACGGAACAGGAATGCCGCCGGAAATGGTGTTGGTGTCGTTTCGCGACGATCTGGCTGCCTTGCAGCGGGATCGCCGGGCGGCAGTCGTCGCCAAGCGGGCCGCCGCTGTCGACCCGGCCTATCGCGAGATGATCATGACTGCCGCGCGCGCCGCGTCGGCAGAGCCCGCCCCTACGCCCGAGAGCTTGCTCGACGCAGCACCTCTCCTGCAGGATCCAGCGACCTGGGCCGCGCTCCGCCGGGTGTTCGCCCCGTTCACCGATTCCTATCTGCTCGCGACCGTCGATCGAACGCGCGACCCCGCCATCGGCTCTGTCGTACCGGTCGCGCCCAACGAGGCAATCTTCGTGGACACGCTTGCCCGTACGCTCGGGATCAGCTTCGGGGTGACCTTGATTTGCCTGCTCCTGGCCTACCCCCTAGCTTATGTGATCGTGCGACAGACCACCACGATGCAGGCAATCATGCTGACCTTCGTCCTTCTGCCTTTCTGGACTTCGATCCTCGTCCGATCGGCGGCATGGCTGGTCCTCCTGCAAACGCATGGCGTGGTCAATGACGCGCT
>Ga0182742_1001300_pt1 | contig 32727 bp, 28 predicted proteins | sample eDN5th37CBELigMG_FD_128880 | JGI IMG/M metagenome (GOLD analysis project Ga0182742, IMG submission 128880) | Enriched Miracle-Growth compost microbial communities from Emeryville, California, USA - eDNA 5th pass 37_C BE-Lig MG (version 2)... ... | reverse complement strand
TTCCCAGGTCTTGGGCGGATTGTCGGCGTCCAGGCCGGCCTTCTTGAAGGCGTCCTTGTTGTAGTAGAACACCACGGTCGAGCTGTTGAAGGGCATCGACACCAGCTTGCCGTCGGCCGACGAATAGTAGCCGGCCACGGCGCCGATGAATTCCTTCGGATCGATCGGGTTGCCGGCTTCCTCGGACATCTGCTGCACCGGCTTGATGGCGCCCTTGGCGTACATCATGGTGGCGGTGCCGACTTCGAACACCTGGAGGATGTCGGGCGCATTGCCGGCGCGGAACGCGGCGATGCCGGCGTTCATGGATTCACCGTAGTTGCCCTTGTAAACTGCCTTGACCTGGTAATCGGGGTTTTTCTTGTTGAACTCTTCGACAAGGCCGTTCACCCGGTCGCCCAGGGCGCCTTCCATCGAGTGCCAGAACTGGATCTCGGTGGCTGCCTGCGCCGAGGCGCCGGCAAAAGCCGTCATGATGGCGGCAAAAGTTAAGGCAATACGGTGGGATCGCATAGAGAGGTTCCTCCAGGTTGGGCGTGTTGCGACCGGGGTGTCCGGGCACGAAAAACACGACACCTTATGAATTGTTTGTGACAAAACCGTGACTTTCACATCACTCTAAACGCCTGTCAAATTGCGCGTTTTAGGCGCGAACGAACATTTTTCCTTTTTTCCCCTACGGGAACTACCGATTACAATCGCCGGCTATGAAAAACGAACTTTCGATTGCGTTCATTGGTGGCGGCAATATGGCGGCCGCCCTGGCATCTGGCCTGGCGGGCAAAGTATGCGCCGCCGACCGCGTCCATGTCATTGACATAAACCAGGAGGCCCATGCCGCCTGGCAGGCCCGCGGCATGACCACCGCGACGGCCCCCGATGAGGCCCTCGCGCGCGCCCGCGTATGGGTTTTCGCTGTCAAGCCACAGAACATGAAAGACGTTGTGGCTTCCACGCGTCAGTGGTTGCGCGAAGACACTTTGGTGGTAAGCGTCGCGGCCGGCATCCGCGCCGACACGCTGGCCGGCTGGCTGGGCACGCCCGAGGCGCCGTTCAAGCGCCTGGTGCGCTGCATGCCCAACACGCCGGCCCTGGTGGGCGCGGGCATGACCGGGCTGGCCGCGCTCGACGGCGTCGGCCAGGCCGACCGCGAACTGGCGGCAGAACTGCTGTCCAGCGTGGGCGAGGTGGTCTGGGTCAAGGACGACGCCGCGCTCGATGGCGTGACGGCCCTGTCCGGCAGCGGCCCGGCCTACGTATTCCTGTTCCTGGAGGCGCTGGTCGCCGGCGGCCAGAAGGTCGGGCTGACGGCCGAGCAGGCCAAGCAGCTGGCCCTGGGCACGCTGGCCGGCGCCACGCGCCTGGCCGCCGAATCGTCCGAGCCGTTGTCCACGCTGCGCGAACGCGTCACTTCCAAGGGCGGCACCACCGCCGCCGCGCTCGACGCCTTCGGCGCCGCGGGCTTCGCCGGCATCGTGGAAGACGCCATGGCCGCGGCCGCGCGGCGCTCGCGCGAGCTGGCGCAGGAGTTCGGCAAATGAGCACGGCGGCGCGACGCTTTCCGGCCATGAGCCGCACGCAGTTCGGCATCGCCGTGCTGTGCATGCTGCTGGTGGTGGTGGGCTCGAACATCCTGGTCCAGGTGCCGCTCAACGACTGGCTGACCTGGGGCGGGCTGTCCTACCCGGTGGCGTTCCTGGTCACCGACCTGCTGAACCGCCGCTTCGGTCCCGCAGCCGCGCGCCGCGTGGCCTGGTGCGGCTTCGCCGCTGCGCTGATCGTATCGGTATGGGTGGCGTCGCCGCGCATCGCGCTGGCCTCGGGCCTGGCCTATATCTGCGCGCAGTTGGCCGACATCCAGGTCTTCGACCGCATGCGCGACCAGCGCTGGTGGCGCGCGCCCCTGGTCTCCGGCACGCTGGGCGCCATGCTCGACACCGCCGTGTTCTTCAGCGTCGCCTTCGCCGCCACCGGCGCGCCCTGGGTCACCTGGATGCTGGGCGACCTGGCGGTCAAGCTGGCGGTCAACGTCAGCATGCTGGCGCCGTTCCGCGCCCTGATGTGGAACCTGGCCAAACCGGCCAACGCCTGAAAACAAAGCCGGCGCTGCAATGGCGCCGGCCTGCCGCGATAGCCGTTCCGGACGCGTCTGAAAAGGGCGTCGCGGGCATATGGACTTCAAGCGGCTATGAATAAGATCGTTCGCTCCCGCAGCGCTCTGTAGAGAGGTCCGAAATGGACAACGATCTGGAAGACACCCAGGAAAAAGCCGACACCTGGAAACCGCATGCGTGGTCCGAGGAAGAAATCGTGGCCGCCGTCGCGCACCTGAAGCGCCGCATCCCCCAGGAATGGGAGAGGCTGGAGCACCTGGAGCGCACGACCGGCGAGCTTCTGGATACTCGCGAGGCGATCTGCGAATTCGCCGAGTTGATGGACGTTTACGGAGGCCGCTTCGATCATCGCGACGTGATCTGGCTGCTCGGATGCGTGCGCCGGGCACGTCGCAAGGACCTGGGTCTGGATTAGGCGTCCATGCGATGAGAAAAATCCTGCTTTTGAGAACCAGCTTTCTGGAAAACGGCTGGCATACCGCTGGAGCCGTATATCTGGATGAAGTGGCCGTACGCGCCCATCAGGATGGCTACGAACTGGAGGCGACGGACGTGGTCGCCTATGAATTGAGCCGGTCGAAAATTGGACTCAATGTCCAGGAATGGTTGTTTGACAACAAGGTTCGGATTAGCTCGACGCGGGTGTTCCACGAATACTGGCGGCATCAGCAGAGCATGCTGATGGGCGTTCCGATACCGGGCAACCGCGAAATGAAGAAAACGCTACTGTTGAACCTGGATTTTGTAGAAGGAGCCTGGTTCATCGGCGGCGCCGCAATCCTGGACCAATTGGTCATGCAGGCCGATAAAGACGGATTCATAGTTGAAATGACGGATGTCGTTGCCTATGAACTCAGCCGATCGAAGATCGGGTTGGAAGTTCAGGAGTGGTTGAATACCAGAAGTATTCGATTGGTTTCAACACAGGAATTCCATTCGTACTGGAAGTATCAGGCGGCCAAAATGCCAGGAGATCCGCAGTACGAATCTCGGATTCTTGGCGTCGCGGACGGCAAGAACTCCTCCATTGTGGAACATATGCTGGCTGAGAGGACTGCGGGCAACGTAGTCATGGTCGCTTCGGACGACCCGTTTTTTACGAGTTTGGGCGATGAGTAGCTGGCGGCCGCTCACAAAGAGCAGGTCGATTGCACCCGCAAGACTGAGTACTGCTTTTTGCTTGATCGATTCGCCATGCCGACAATTGTCGGCCTGCACGAGCCGGTGGTTGCATGCGTTACTCATGCTGCCGGTCTGTACACGCGTTGGAAGCCAGGAATCCTCCGCCAGCATGCCGCGCCGCACTATCAAACCTGCGCAGGACGGAGAGATTGATGCTGCGCCCCGGGTGTCGAGACTTGTCTTAGATATGTTCCAGCGTCATGCTGGTCCGACTGTATCAACGGGCAGTATCCTGCCGATACAGCGTAGTGCTTGTGAACTTCAATTATTTCTCATCGCTCATAGCACTTGAGGAAATATCCCAAGACTCGTCTTAATGACGCGTCAACATCACGCAAGTGCGTTTGTACGGGGATAAGATTTATTCGCCGATGTATTGCTGCGTGCTCCGAGAGCAATGTTGGATGACAGGAAAGATAAAAAAGTTTGCAGTGAGGCGCAATGTGTGCGTCGGGTGACAGAAGGTATGGGCGAAGAATGCGCTCCGTAAGATTAGGAGAAAAATCATGCAAGCCGATGGTTGGGTTCCCTACGAATGGTCTGATGAAGAAGTCGCGGAAGCTATTGCCTATTTGAAAGCCAAATACCCTGAGGCGTGGAAAGAGTCCGAAGAACTGGAGATTGCTACTGGGGACCTTAGGGAAGCACCGTCAGCTAACATAGAAATGGGCGCTCTTTCTCTCGCTTATAAAAAGTCATTTGATCATCGGGACATAATTTTCTTGTACGGAGAAATTCGTAACGCGCGTCGGGCGAATTTGGGGCTGGAATGAATATGAAAAAAGTATTCTTTCTGGACAATGATTTTCTCTCAAGACTATGGAGCATAGACGGACGGTCACTCCCGGACCAGTTAGCCAACATGGTCCAGCGTAGCGGCTTTTGCCTAGAAGTGACGGACGTTGTATTGGCAGAAATCCAAAGGGGCCCCCACGGTGCAGATATTCGTGCTTGGATGAAATCAAGGTCAGTAATCATTACCAATACAGCGGAATATGCTCCATATATGCAATTTCAAGAACTCCAGGCTTCCGGCTTGTTACCTAAGAACGCAAAATACCGGTCGGCGAAGTTCGGAATCGTTGGGGGCGGGGACGCATCTATCGTGGAACGTATGCTGGCAGAGAGAAGAGCAGGCAGTCAAATCATGGTTGGGTCGGACGATAAGTTCTTCAGGGTTCCGCCCACCATGAAGGGACCGAGCATTAGAGGTTTCGGGTTCGATTCTCATCTGATCGTATCGAGCCTGCCCGACTTCATCAATCAATTAAGGGTACGGGGAACCCTTACGGCTGAGCAAATCAGGAAGGTGAACCAATTAGATATATTCAACCCCGTTCACAAAAACAACAGTTATTCGCCCGAGCTTTCGCGAATGCTTCTTTCCGACGCCGAGGTGATAAAAATACAAAAGGAAGGCGGTGCGGCAACCGTAACCTTGATGAGCAAGTTCGGCAAGGGCCTGAAGTTCCTGGGTATTGCCGGCCTGATTTACGACATCGGAACCAGCTCGGCCGAGGCTGCCGAAGCTGCGCGCAATGGAAATCCTGCACGCGCCGGCGAGGTAATGGCGAAGCTAGTGGCACGAACGTATGGTGGGCTGAAGCTCGGCATGTTGGTTGGCGGGGCGGCGGCGGTTTTGCTGGCCGGCACGCCTTTCGTGCTTACGGGGGTCTTGCTTGGAGGGATCGCTGGAGGGATTGCGGGCGCTGTGGTAGGTGACATGTTGGCGGAGCGCATCTGGGGAGCGGCGCGAAAGGCGATCGGCATGCTCAGTCAACCTCATCCCGATAACAAAGTAGGGGCTTTCGCCATGGTCGAACAGGACCTGGCGGCCCGGAAAGTACCTGGCGATATTGCCAGGAAAGTTGCGGTTGCCTTGAACGATGGTTCCTTGGCCGATGCCCATGTCAAGACGGCGCTGCGCGAGCACATATACCGGCTGGACAAGGCCATTGCTGCAAATGCCGAGGCGCCGGTGGTCGGTGAAATCGTGGTGCGTCATATCGATCTTGGGTATAACGGCGATCGCAGCAGGACGACCGTGGTCGATGGTGATCGGGAGACGACAGTCAACCAGAATGGCAAGCTGCTCGAAGAGCGCAGCTACGGACCGAAAGGCTTGATGCGGGTCAAGTCTATCGATGAATGGACTGGCGATGCCAGTGCTCGCTATGTGGAGTACGAGTATGGAGTCAATGGCAAGATCACGAAGCAGACGAGCGTGGAGCCATACGGACGTGCCGAGTACTACTACGATCCATCGCCCGGCACGCGTGTTCGGGAAATGCATTTCGACCAACATGACGTGCTCGTTCAATCGAGGATGGTGAGGGTGCGGGACGAAGCCGAGGAGCGTAGGTTCGAGGCGGAACTGATCGCGCGGCGCAAGCGCGAGCAACGCCTCCAGGCAGAGCGTCTTGCCGAGATGCGTCGTGTGGCCGAGGAAAACAGGCGACGGGAACGTATCAAGGCGCAAGAGTTGGCTGCCATGGCACGGCGCGAAGAAGCGCTACAAGCGGAAAACGGGTATACGGGGTCCGAGTATGTGGACTACGGGTACGGATCTCTTGACCACTCGCGGGTGCAACCCCCAGCGCCAGTTCCGGCCAGCATCCCCGTGGTCACCTTGCCTCCAGTAATCATAAAAGAAGAGATAGACCCAAGCGGAGATGTCAGTGACTACTTCGAGAGTTCTGACGTTCATGATCAAATTCAGGATGGTTGGGAAGCGGCACAGTCGCAGCTCGATTGCTATTACGATTCCTCCTTATCGTGCGGCGGTACGCCCGTAGTGCTCGATCTGGATCGAAGCGGTACGTTCGACATCCGTCTCTACGCCAATCAACCGCAGCCAACCACGGTAGTGGGTAAGCGAGCCTTCCAAGCTCCTAAGTTCGACTTCGACGGCGATGGCATCCCCGACCGCACGGCCTGGGTAGGTCCGAACGACGGCTTCCTGGTTATCGATCGTGGTGCCGGATTGGCGCCGGGGGCCGACGGATTGATCAATCAGCCTCAGGAACTCGCCTTTACTCAATGGAAGACGCCGCAAGCGTGGCAAGCCGAACTGGACGCTCAGCCGGCTGGCGGCGGCATCGATCGTATTACCGACCTGTCGGCGCTGCGGCTGCTGTTCGATTCGAACCGCGATGGCGTGTTGGACCGCAATGACGAGCAATGGCGTGGTTTTCGGGTGTGGCAGGACCTGAACCAGGACGGCGTGGCGGGGGCCGGCGAACTGAGGACGCTGGATCAGGCCGGCATTACCGCTATCGGCCTGGTGCCGGATACTCAGGACGGCGTGGCGGGGGCCGGCGAACTGAGGACGCTGGATCAGGCCGGCATTACCGCTATCGGCCTGGTGCCGGATACCAGCCGGGCAGTGCGCTACGCGGATGGCTCGATGATCACGGGAACGTCATACGCGCAGTTGGACGACGGTTCACAAATGCGGGTTGGGGACGCGGCCCTGCGTTTCGAATCGAGCGCCGCGGCCAGGCAGAAGCAGGATGGCATGTCCGGCGCAACAGGGGGCTGCGGGGTGAACTGCAAGCTCGACAACCTGGTCGCGGCGATGGCGGGCTTTGCGCCGCCGGCGGCGGGCCGGCTGAGCTTGCCGCCGGGCTTGCAGCAGTTGCCTCCCGGCGTCATCGCCGCGAACTGATCTGCCCGGGCATGAAGCGCGTAGAAGACGCGTCGGATCGGATGGGGCCGCCGCCCAGTGGCGGCGGGTCGGCGCAATCCCCTGCCGAGCCGGATACCGGACTGTTGTGCCTGGCCATGCTGGCTCGCTACCACCAGGTGGCGGCCGATATCGACCAGTTGGCCCACGAGTTCCGCGTCGACGGTACGCCGTTCGGCCACACCGAGATTCTGCTGGCCGCGCGCAAGCTGGGGCTGCACGCTCGGCGGGTGCCGGTGCGCGCCGCGCGGCTGGCCACCACGCCGTTGCCGGCGATTGGGCAGGATACACACGGGAGCTATTTCATTCTGGCGCGCTTTGATGCCGGCAAGGCCTTGATCCAGGACCCGCGCTGCAGTGGCCCCGAGGCGTTGGCGCTGAGCGAGTTGGAGCGGCGTTGGAACGGCGAATTGATACTTGTTGCATCGCGCGCCTCGATCGCCGGCGATCTGGCGAAGTTCGATTTCAGCTGGTTCATTCCGGCCGTGGTGAAGTATCGCAAGCTGCTGCTGGAGATTTTGCTGGTGTCGCTGGTGGTCCAGCTTTTCGCGCTGGTGACGCCGCTGTTCTTCCAGGTGGTGATGGACAAGGTCCTGGTGCACCGCAGCTTCACGACGCTGGACGTGATCGCGGTCGGCCTGCTTGTCGTCGTGGTGTTCGAAGTCGTGCTGACGGCCTTGCGCAGCTACGTATTCGCGCATACCGCAAGCCGCATCGACGTCGAGCTGGGCGCACGACTGTTTCGCCATTTGCTGAATCTGCCGCTTGCCTATTTTCATGCCAGGCGGGTGGGCGATTCGGTGGCGAGGGTGAGCGAGCTGGAGAATATCCGGTCCTTCCTGACGGGCAATGCGATCACGGTGGTGCTGGATCTTTGCTTTTCGGTCGTGTTTCTGGCGGTCATGCTGTATTACAGCGTCTGGCTGACGCTGATCGTGATCGTCTCGCTGCCTTGCTATGTGCTGTTGTCGATCGGCTTCACTCCGGTGCTGCGGGCTCGGCTTAACGAGAAATTCAATCGCGGCGCCGAAAACCAGGCTTTTCTGGTCGAGACCATCAGCGGCGTGGAGACGCTCAAGGCCAGCGCGGTGGAACCACAATGGACTCGCAACTGGGACAACCAGCTGGCAGCCTACGTCAAGGCGAGTTTTCGCACGGCCACGGTCGGCACCATCGCCAATAGCGGCGTGACGCTGATCGGAAAGCTGGTGACCGTGGCGACGATATGGCTGGGCGCGAGGTTGGTGATAGACGGCCAGCTGACGGTGGGCCAGTTGATCGCCTTCAATATGCTGTCCGGCAATGTGGCGGGGCCGGTGCTGCGGCTGGCTCAGCTGTGGACGGACTTCCAGCAGGTCGGGATCTCGATGCAGCGGCTGGGCGATATCCTGAACACCCGCAGCGAAGTCCATGCGCAACGGCCCGCGCTGCCGCCTGCGCAGGGCGCCATCGAGTTCGACCGCGTCGAGTTCCGTTACCGTCCCGGCGCCCAAGCCGCGTTGCGCGGCATATCCCTGAAGGTCCGGGCGGGAGAGACGGTCGGCATCGTGGGGCGTTCGGGCTCGGGCAAGAGCACCTTGACGAAGCTGGTGCAGCGCCTGTACCAGCCGGAGACGGGGCGGGTGCTTGTGGACGGGGTGGATATTTCCACCATAGACGCCAGTTCGTTGCGCCGGCAGATCGGAGTGGTCCTGCAGGAGAATGTCCTGTTCAACCGCAGCATCCGGGACAATATCGCGATCAATGATCCGGGATCGCCCTTGCAGCAGGTCATGCGGGTGGCGGACCTAGCGGGCGCGCATGAATTCATAGCCGAGCTGCCGGAGGGTTATGACACGATGGTCGGCGAACATGGCGCCACGCTGTCCGGCGGCCAACGCCAGCGGATCGCGATTGCCAGGACGCTTTTGTCGAATCCGCGAATTCTCATCTTCGACGAGGCCACCAGCGCGCTGGACTATGAATCCGAACGCATCATCCAGCGCAATATGCGCGAGATCTGCCGTGGCCGGACCGTGCTGGTCATCGCGCACCGCCTGTCTGCGGTAAAGGATGCGAACCGCATCATCGTGATGGAGCGGGGCGACATCGTCGAAGAAGGCGCGCACGCCGACCTGATCCAACGCGGGCAGGGGCGATACGCCGCGCTGTACCGCATGCAGCAGGGCTGAGACATGTCCTCGGCGCGACTGGTGATAGATGCCTGGCGCGAGCTGCTCAGGCGCTACGCCGCGGTATTCGCGGCGTCGTGGCGGGAGCGTAGAACCTGGGATCTCAAGCAGTATCAACCCGGCGAGGCGGAATTCCTGCCCGCCGCCTTGTCACTGCAGCAACAGGCGGTGTCGCCAGCGCCGCGAGTCGCGATGTGGTTGCTGATTGTTTTCAGCGTCTTGGCGGTGTTGTGGTCGGTGTTGGGACGCGTGGACATCGTGGCCACCGCTACCGGCAAGATCATTCCCAGCGCCGGCACCCAGGTGGTGCAGCCCATCGGCACGGCGACGGTAAAAGCCATCCATGTCCGTGAAGGGCAATTCGTCAGCGCCGGAGAGCTGCTGGTCGAGCTGGACGAAACCGTGACGCGTGCCGACCAGCAGCGCATCGTGAACGAGCTGCAGGCCTGGGCCTTGCAGGTGGCGCATGCCGAGGCGGCGCTGGGCGCGATCGACCGGTCTATGCCGCCGGTACTGGCGACCGTCGATGCGCCGCCGCGCGCGGTGGCCGATACCTTGCGGCTGGCGCGGGCGGAGTTCCTGGCCCTGCAGGCCAAGCTCGCGGGCCTGGACGCCGAGATATCGCGCCGCCAGGCCGAGTACCAGTCGACCTTGGCGCTGGTGCGCAAGCTGGAACGGACACTGCCCATCGTGCGCCAGCGCGCCGAATCCCTGAGAGGGCTGGCCGTGGAGCAGTACGTGGCGCGCAATCGCTATCTGGAGCGGGAACGCGAACGCATAGAGCAGGAATCCGAGTTGGCCGTGCAGCGCAGCCGCTTGAAGGAAATCGAAGCAGCGGTCGCTTCGGCCAGGCAACAGCGCGAGACGGTACGGGCCGATGCCAGGCACGCCAGCCTGAACCGCCTGAATGAAGGCCGGCAGCGGATCGGCCTTCTGGAGCAGGATCTGATCAAGGCGCGTCAATCCGAGCATCTGCTGCGCTTGACCGCGCCGGTTTCCGGCACGGTGCAGCAATTGGCCGTGCGCACCGTGGGCGGAGTCGTGACCGAGGCTCAGCCTTTGATGCTGGTCGTGCCGCAGGAACATACGCTGGAAATCGAGGCGTTCCTGGAAAACAAGGACGTAGGTTTCATTACTGCCGGACAGCAGGCAGAGATCAAGATCGAGGCCTTCCCTTACACCAAGTACGGCATCGTCCCGGGGGTCGTGACTTCGGTGTCCAACGATGCGCTCAACGATGAAAAACGCGGGCTGGTCTACGCGATGCGCATCGCGCTGTCCCGCCCGAGCGTGAACATCAATAACCGCGATATCCGTCTGGCGCCCGGCATGGCAATCACCGCGGAAATCAAGACAGGCAGACGCCGCGTCATCGAGTATTTCCTGGACCCGCTGATGCAGTACGGCCAGGAGAGCATCAGGGAGCGGTGATGCAACACGTGTCAGCCACCCAGGGACAACGCGCCCGTGGCCTGCTGAGGGCTTGGTGCAAGGCGGTTGCCGGCATGCTCGGGATCGTCGCGATGCCGCAGGCCGGGGCGGTGGGGCTGATGGCCTTTTATGGAATGGCGCTTGAACGCGATCCCGCCTATCTTGCCGCAGGCAAAGAGCGCGATGCCGGGCACGAGGAGCGGGCGAAGGGCAGGGCGGGCCTGTTGCCGAGCATCTCGTTCCGCTACCGCAATACTCGCAGCCATACCAACGTGAATCAGGCCACGGCTTTCGGGGAGCGGCGATCCGGCCGGTCTTCTCGGAGCCAGTCGTCCGCGGTGACGCTGGAACAGCCCATCTTCGACTATGCGGCGATCTCCGCTTACTACTATGGCGTCGCGCAGGCGCGCCAGGCCGACGAGCGGTATCGCGGCCGCAGCCAGGCGTTGGCGGTCAGAGTGGCGCAGGCCTATATGAACGCGCTGTATGCCGTCGACCAGATCGACCTGGTCCGTGCGCAGAAGCGCGCTTACGAGGCGGAGAAGCTGCGTAATGAGCGTTGGCTTACCGCGGGCGAAGGCAACCGCACCGACGTGCTGGAAACCCAGGCCCGATTCGACCTGGCCCTGGCGCAGGAGATCGAGGCCCGGGACGGCCTGGACGTGGCGTTGCAGGCATTGGCTGCGCTGGTGGGCAGGGAGGTCCGGGCGCAGGACCTGGACCCCTTGGGCCGGGGTTTCGTCGTGGCGCCGCTGGAACCGGGAGATTTTGCCTATTGGCGCCGGACGGCCCTGGCGGGCAACGCAGAACTGGCCGCGCTGCGCCACGCCGTGGACGCCGCGGATCGCATGATCGGCAGGGCGCGGGCAGGCCATATGCCCAGGGTCACCGCCCAGCTCAGTGCGGCGAGGGAAACCTCCCACCTCGCCAACAGTCGCGCGCAGCAGGCCATGACGAGTTCGATCGGTCTGCAGGTGAGCATCCCGATTTTCTCGGGAGGGGGCACGTCGGCGGCGCTCAGGCAGGCGGTAGACAACAAGGAGCGCCTGCGTTTGGAGAGCGAGGCCAAGGCGTTGGAAGTGGTCAATGACCTGCGCAGGCAGTTCAACCTTTACAACAGCAGCGCGGCCAAGTTGAAGGCTTATCGACTCGCTGCCGCTTCGGCACGCGAGCTGATCTTGGCCGTGAGAAAAAGCGTCGCGAGCGGGGAGCGGGTCAACGCGGACGTCCTGGACGCGGAGCAGCGCTACTTCGACGCGCTGCGGAATCTGGCGCAGGCGCGTTATGCGTATCTGCAGGCGGGTTTGAAAATCCGGTATCTGGCGGGAACGCTCACGGCGGGCGATGTGCGGGCCGTGAGCGAATACTTCGTGCAAGGCGGTGGGCGTAGCGGGGCGGACGATGCTTCCGCACCTCCGCGTTTCTGAACCGCCGTTCGCACCGCCGCGATCCTCAATTCGCCTGCGCTCCCGATTGCCGGATTAGGTTGGACCATTTATCCAGTTCGTCCTGGCCGAATTTGTCGATGCCGCTCATGGCCACGTCGCTTTTCTCCAGGCCCTGGGCTTCGAGCTTGGCGACGATGTCCGGGCTGGACAGCGCCGCGGCGGCGGAGTCGCGCAGGGTCTGCAGGACGGGAGCGGGCGTGGCGGCGGGGGCGTACAGCATGAACCAGGCCTGCAGGTCGAATTCGGCGCCCAGCTGTTCGGCGATGGTGGGCACGTCCGGCGCGGAGGCGCTGCGGCGCATGACGGAGGTGCCGAGCGCGCGCATCTTGCCGGACTTGATGTGCGGCAGCACGGCCAGCGGGTGGTAGAACATGAACTGGGTCTGGCCGGACATGACGTCGGTCAGGGCTTGGCTGCCTTCTTTGTAGGGGATGTGCACCATGGTGCCGCCCAGGCGCGACTTGAGCAGTTCGCCGGCCAGGTGGCCGGAGGTGCCGGTGCCGGCGGAGGCGAAGCTGATGCCGCCGGGTTTGGCGGCGGCGGCCGCCAGGTCCTGGAGGCTGCGTACCGGCGAGCCGGCGCCGACCACCAGCAGGGTCGGGGTGTAGCCGACCAGCGCGACCGGCTTGAAGTCGCGCAAGGGGTCGTAGCCGAGCTTGGGATAGAGGGCTTTGTTGATGGCGTGCGTGCCGACCGTGCCCATGACCAGGGTGTAGCCGTCGGCCGGGGCGCGGGCGACGAGTTCGGTGCCGATGGAGCCGCCGGCGCCGGCGCGGTTTTCGATGATGACGGGTTGTCCCAGCGATTTGGACATGGCGTCGGCCAGCATGCGGGACACGGTGTCGGTGGTGGTGCCGGGGCCGAACGGGACGATCATTTTTATCGGGCGTTCGGGGAAGGCGGCGGCGCGCGCCGGCTGTGGGACGAGACCCAGCGCGCAGGCGCCCAGGGCCAGCGCCGCAAGGGCGCGGCGCATGGGGGTGGGGCGGACGGGCCGCGGGCGGGCGGTGGTCGGTTGCATGGTGTTTGTCTCCTGTGTGTTTTTAGCGCCGTGTATGGTGGGCGTCATGCTGCGGGGTGGTCCGGCACCTCGCCGTCGTATTGCAGTTCGCGGGTGGCCTGGTAAGAGAGGGCGAAGCCCGAGGGCTGCTGGAGTTCTTCGTTGAGGTGTGCGATGAGGCCGGCGGTGCGGGCCAGCAGCGGCACGCCGCGCAGGGCCTGCAGCGGAAACCCGGCGCCCAGCAGCACCGCCGGGATGGCGGCGGAGACGTTGAGCTTGAGGGCCTTGCCCAGCACTTCGGGGATCTGGCGTTCGACGGCTTCGGCGATTTCGACGTAGGTCTGGTCCGAGCCGCAGTCGATCGCCACCTCGAACAGCCGCGCCACGCGGGGGTCGCGGGTCTTGTGCAGGGGATGGCCGTAGCCGGGGATGGGCCTGCCTTCGGCGCGGTAGCGCCTGAGCACGTCGAGCGCCGCGGCGTCCAGGTCGATCTGTTTCTGTTCGGCGCAGTCCTTGATTTCGGCGAACAGCCGGCCGGCGGTTTCCGAGGCGCCGAGGATGACCGAGCCGCAGCCTAGCAGGCCGGCGGCGACCGCGCCCTGCATGGCGTCGGGCGCGGCGGCCAGCGTCATGCGGGCGGCCTGCACGCTGGGCACGAAGCCGTGTTCGGCGATGGCGACGAGGGTGGCGTCCAGCACGGCGGTGGCCGCGGCGTCGGGGCGGCGGCCGGTGACCAGCAGATGGAAGTAGTCGGTGAAGGAGATGCGGCCGATCAGGTCTTTGCACAGGTCTTCGCCGCGCACCACGATGGTGTGTTCGTCGGAGGTGCAGATGGCGGTGCGGGGGATGGTGCTTTTGCCGATTTTCATGACGGGTCCTGGGGAGTAGTGGGGTTGCGGCTGGCCAGCGCGGCGCGGATCTGGGAGTTGTGTTCGCCCAGCAGGGGCGGGGGCGTCACGTCGCAGGCGCGTTGGCCGTCGAAGCTGACGGGCGAGCGCACGGTGCGCCAGGGGCCCAGCGTGGGATGCGTGCCTTCGATTTCGAGTTGCAGGTGGCGCGCCTGGGGGTCTTGCAGGGCTTCGGCCGTGTCGTACATGGGGGCGTGCGGCACGTCCGCTTCGGTCAGGCGGCGGCACCATTGTTCGCGGGTGCGGCCGGCGAACACGCCGTCGAGCACGGCGATCAGCGCCGCATGGTTGGCGATGCGGCCTTCGCGCGTGGCGAAGCGCGGGTCTTGCAGAATGTCGGGCCGTTCCATGGCGTCGGCCAGGCCGCGCCAGAATTTCTCGGGCGATGACATGTGCAGGGCCAGCTTCTTGCCGTCGGCGCAGGTCAGGGCGTAGGACTGCGAGACGCTGGGCCGGCTGTAGGGGCCCATGACTTCGTTCTCGGCGAAGTAATGGGTATAGGCGTCCAGGTTGAAATGGCACATGGCCTCCAGCATGGAGACCTCGACGCTGCGGCCCGCGCCGGTGCGCGCGCGTTCGACCAGGGCGCCGAGAATGCCATAGGCGGCGTAGAAGCCGGTGAGCGAGTCGGCGATGGCCGGCCCCACGACGCGGGGATGTTCCGGATTCACCAGCAGGTTGAGGAATCCGCTGGCGGCCTGGGCCACGGTGTCGTAGGCGGGGCGTCCGGCCGCCGGGCCGGTCTGGCCGAAACCGCTGATCGCGCAATAGACCAGGCGCGGGTTGATGGCGCGCAGCCGCGCCTCGCCGGCGCCCAGGCGCTCGGCGGCCCCGGGGCGGAAATTCTGGATATAGACGTCGGCCTCGCGGATCAGTTCGTCGAATACGCGCGCGTCCTCGGGGTTCTTGGCGTCGAGCTCGATGCTGCGCTTGTTGCGGTTGTAGGTCTGATAGTGCGGGCTGTACAGCCCGCCCTTGAAGGCGCGGAACGGGTCGCCCGTGCCCGGCTGCTCGACCTTGATGACGTTCGCGCCCAGGTCGGCCAGCAGCATTGCGGCCGCGGGGCCGGTAATGAAGGTTCCCTGTTCGATGACGGTGATGCCATCCAATACCTTGGACATGAGTGTTCCTCTTGCGGATTGCTGCGAACCGCAAGACTATCGGCCGCCGAGAAAAGATGAAAATGATTAATATCGTCCATCATCATTGATACCATCGATTGTTTGGGGGCAAGACATGGAGCTGCGGCATCTCCGGTACTTCATTGCGCTGGCCGGGTCGCTGAATTTCACGCGGGCGGCCGAGCGCGTGCACGTGACGCAATCGACCCTGTCCCACCAGATCCGGCAACTGGAGGACGAGGTGGGGCAGCGCCTGTTCGACCGCATCGGCAAGCGCGTGGTGATGACGGAGGCGGGGGAGACTTTCCTGGCCTACGCTCAGCGCGCGCTCAGGGAGATCGACCAGGGGCTGGGCGCGATCAAGCAGGACGTCGCGCTGGTGACGGGCCTGGTTCGGGTCGGCACCACCCATACCTTCAATCTGAATTTCATTCCGGATTGCGTGGCGCAGCTGTTGCAGCGCAGCCCCGGGGTGAAGGTGCTGATCGAAGAGCTGCCGGCAGACGCCATCGCCAGCGAGCTGGAGGCCGGCCGGCTGGACATCGGCGTGGCCTACCGGCCCGAAGGCGCCAGCGCGCTGCGCTTCGAGCCGTTGTTCAACGAGGAACTGGTGCTGGTGGTGTCGGCCAGCCATCCGCTGGCCGGGCGGCGGCGCATCCGCATGATCGAGCTGCATCGCGAGCCGCTGGTGATGCTGCCGGCCGGGTTTTCGACGCGGCGGATCCTGGACGAGTGTTTCCAGGCCGCGGGCGCGGCGCCCGAGGTCGTCGCGGAGATGAACACCATCGCCGCCATGCTGGGCATGGTCGCGCGCATGAACGTGGGCGCCATCGCCGCGGCCAGCGCGATCGCGCCGGACCCGGGGCTGCGCCTGATACCCATGGAAAATCCCACGCCCATGCGCACGCCGGGCCTGCTATTCAATAATGCGCATCCGCAAAGCCGCGCATGCCGCGCATTCGTGGCGCTATTGCGCAGGCGCGCGCTGGGGCAGGCCGCATTATCCGTAAGTCCCGCGTAAGTACTGTATTCGAATGCGCGGTTAAACGTCGTATTAATGGCCATCGCATATAAACCCGCATGCACGATTTTCGTGGGATGCGCCAGCGGTCTTGCAAGCTCTGTTCGCGAATTCTCCTGCGATTTCATGGGCTTGCGGAGCCAATCCGTCACGATTAAAGGCGGCTCGCAAAATATTGGGGATTACACGCAGTGACAGTGTGGCGGCTTGCTTCCAGAATACCGCCCACATCGTGATTTCGCCCAAGAAGCCGGCGACGGGCGTCGCGCAATATCGGAATAAATGCCGTAAATGCGCGCCGAACAGAGCCGCTCACAACCTCGCTGGAGAACTCCGCATGAAGTTTCTGCATCGTCTTACCCCGGTAGCCGTCGCGCTTGGTGCACTTGCCCTGGCCGGCGCCGTGCATGCAGCCGACACGATCAAAATCGGCATTCCCCAGCCCATGACCGGGCCCAACACGCAGTACGGCGACCAGATCCAGGCCGGCGCGCTGACGGCCATCGAGACCATCAACGCCAAGGGCGGGGTCAAGGGCAAGAAGCTCGAGCCCATCCTGATCGACGACGGCTGCGAACCGAAGCAGGCCGTGCCCGCCGCCAACCGCGTGGTCAACTCCGGCGCCAAGTTCGCCGTGGCCCATGCGTGCTCGGGCGTGACCGTGGCCGCGGTGAAGGTCTATGAGGAAGAGGGCATCGTCGGCATCACCCCGGGCGCGACCTCGCCGCTGGTGACCGACACCATCAAGCCGCATTTCTTCTTCCGCACCATCGGCCGCGACGACCAGCAGGGTCCGTACGCCGCCAACTACATCGCCAAGACGCTCAAGCCCAAGAAGGTCGCCGTGCTGCACGACAAGCAGACCTACGGTTCGGGCGTGGCCACGCAGGTCAAGGACACGCTGGCCAAGGAAGGCGTGAACGTGGCGATGTTCGAAGGCATCAACGTCGGCGACAGCGACTATTCGGCCATCATCACCAAGCTGAAGTCGGCCGGCGTGGACCTGGTGTACTTCGGCGGCTATCACCCCGAGCTCGGCCTGCTGCTGCGCCAGTCGCGCGAGCAGGGCCTGCAGGTCCAGTTCATGGGTCCGGAAGGCACGGCCAACCAGGACCTGGTGGCGATCGCCGGCCCGGCCATCGAAGGCCTGCTGGTCACGCTGCCGGCCGACTTCACCAAGCTGCCGGGCAACGAAGGCATCGTGAAGGCGTTCAAGGACGCCAAGCGCGATCCGGACGGCGCCTTCCAGATGCCGGCGTACGCCGCCGTGCAGATCCTGGCCGACAGCATCAACGCGGTGGGCGAGGACCCCGCCAAGGTGGCCGACTACATGCACAAGACGACCTTCAACACCGGGATCGGCAAGGTCGAGTACGACGCCAAGGGCGACCTGAAGAACTTCGAGTTCGCGGTCTACAAGTGGGACAAGAACGGCAAGAAGACCCAGCTGTAAACTCGCGATCCCGCCGGCGGCTCGCCGGCGTGTAGGGTCTGTCGTCCTCGTTTCGCCGCCATCCGCATAGCAAGCGCCAAAAGCGCTGCGGGGGGCGGCGGGAAGCGGCGGCAGGCCCTTATAAAATACGCCCAGGTTTCCGGCTCCGGGTCTCTCTACCGGAGCCGGAACTATTTGGAGCAAGAGAAATAATGTCTGACCTCATACCCCAACTTACCCAGCAATTCTTCAATGGATTGTCTCTGGGCGCGATCTATGCGTTGATCGCCATCGGCTACACAATGGTCTACGGCATCATCGGTATGATCAACTTCGCCCACGGCGAAATCTATATGATCGGCGCCTATGTCGGCCTGGTCACACTGACCGCCATCGGCACCAACAGCGGCCTGCCGATGCCGTTCATCATCGCGGCCATGCTGGTCGTGTCCATCGTGGTCACCGGTATCTACGGCTTTTCCGTGGAACGGGTGGCCTACCGCCCGGTGCGCGGCAGCCCACGCCTGGTGGCGCTGATCTCGGCCATCGGGATGTCGATCTTCCTGCAGAACTGGGTGGCCCTGGGCCAGGGCGCGCGCGACATGGCCGTGCCTTCGCTGGTCTCGGGCGCCTGGCAGTTCCAGATGGGCTCCGACTTCGATGTGACGGTGCCGTATTCGCGGCTGATGATCATCGTGGTGACGGTGCTGCTGATGATCGCGCTGACGCTGTTCATCAAGTATTCGCGCATGGGCCGCGCCTCGCGCGCCTGCTCGCAGGACATGCACATGGCCAATCTGCTGGGCATCGACACCAACCGGGTGATCTCGTTCACCTTCGTGATGGGCGCGATCCTGGCGGCGGTGGGCGGCGTGCTGATCGCCATCACCATCGGCAAGCTCAATCCCTTCATCGGCTTTCTGGCAGGCATCAAGGCCTTTACCGCGGCGGTGCTGGGCGGCATCGGCAGCATCCCGGGCGCCATGCTCGGCGGCGTGCTGCTGGGGCTGGCCGAGACCTTCGCGGCCGCCTACATCTCGTCGCAGTACAAGGACATCGTGGCGTTCTCGCTGCTGATCCTGATCCTGCTGTTCCGTCCCACCGGGCTGTTGGGCAAACCTGAGGTGGAAAAAGTCTGATGTCGAACAACACTCTTAAAAACGCCACGATGGCGGCCGTGCTGACGGCGGTCATCGTCACGCCGGTCTTCGGCCTGCAACTGATCCGCCAGGGCGCGCGCACCAGCATGGAGGCCAACTGGTCGCTGGTGGCGATCGCCGCCGCGGTGGTGTTCGTGTTCCAGCTGCTGCGGCCCTGGATCGCCAAACCCTTCCAGAAGCTCAAGACGGGCCTGCCCACCTTGCCGGCGGCGCCGGCCAAGAGCCACAAGCCGCTGGCGCTGCTGCTCCTGGCGATCGCGGTGATCTGGCCGTTCTTCGCCGGCCGCAGCTCGGTGGACATCGCCACCCTGGTGCTGATCTACGTGATGCTGGGCCTGGGCCTGAACATCGTGGTGGGCTTCGCCGGCCTGCTGGACCTGGGCTTCGTGGGCTTTTACGCGGTGGGCGCCTATACGTACGCCTTGCTGTACCACTGGGGCGGCTGGAGCTTCTGGGAAGCGCTGCCGTTCTCGGGCGCGATGGCGGCGCTGTTCGGCTTCATCCTGGGCTTTCCGGTGTTGCGGCTGCGGGGCGACTACCTCGCCATCGTGACGCTGGGCTTCGGCGAGATGATCCGGCTGCTGCTGATCAACCTGAACACGCTGACCGGCGGCCCGGACGGGATTTCCGGCATTCCCAAGCCGACGGTGTTCGGCATGGAGATGACGCGCCGCGCCAGCACGGAAGGGGGCACCACGTTCCATGACTTCATGGGCTGGACCTTCGAGAACCAGCACATGGTGATCTATCTGTACCTGATGGCGCTGCTGCTGGCGCTGATCACGCTGTTCGTGTCGACCCGGCTGATCCGCATGCCGGTCGGCCGTGCCTGGGAGGCGCTGCGCGAGGACGAGATCGCCTGCCGTTCGCTGGGCCTGAACCCCACGCGCATCAAGCTCTCGGCGTTCACGCTGGGCGCGATGTTCGCGGGCTTCGGCGGCGCGTTCTTCGCGGCGCGCCAGGGCATGGTCAATCCGGAGTCCTTCACCTTCATCGAATCGGCGCTGATCCTGGCCATCGTGGTGCTGGGCGGCATGGGCTCGCAAGTGGGCGTGATCCTGGCGGCCGTGCTGCTGACGGTGCTGCCCGAGGTGGCGCGCGAGTTCGCCGAGTACCGGATGCTGATGTTCGGCCTGGTGATGGTGTTGATGATGATGTGGCGTCCGCAGGGGTTGTTGCCCATGAAGCGTCCCCACGTGGAGCTGGCCAAATGAGCGAGGCATTGCTGAAAGTTTCCGGGCTCACCATGCGGTTCGGCGGCCTGCTGGCCGTCGACAGCGTGGCGTTCGAAGTCAAATCCGACGAGGTGTTCGCCATCATCGGCCCCAACGGGGCCGGCAAGACCACCGTGTTCAACTGCGTGGGCGGCTTTTATTCGCCGACGGCGGGCGAGATCATCATGGACGGCCAGGCCATCACCGGCCTGCCCAGCCACAAGGTGGCGCGCCACGGCCTGGTGCGCACGTTCCAGAACGTGCGGCTGTTCAAGCAGCTGACCGTGCTGGAGAACCTGCTGGTCGCCCAGCACACCCAGGTGGAGTCGCGGCTGCTGCCGGGGCTGCTCAAGCTCAAGTCCTATCGCCAGTCCGAGGCCGATGCGCTGGCGCGCGCGGCCCAGTGGCTGGATTTCATGGGGCTGCGCGAGTATGCCAACCGCGAGGCGGGCAACCTGGCCTACGGCCACCAGCGTCGCCTGGAGATCGCGCGTTGCATGATCACCAAGCCGCGCCTGCTGATGCTGGACGAGCCGGCCGCCGGCCTGAACCCGCAGGAAAAGCGCGACCTGCAGGCGCTGATCGACCAGCTGCGGCGCGAGTTCGGCGTGGCGGTGCTGCTGATCGAACACGACATGAGCCTGATCATGGGCATTTCCGACCGCATCCTCGTCATGGAGCACGGCAAGCCCATCACCACCGGCACCCCCGAGCAGGTGCGCAACGACGAGCGCGTCATCAAGGCGTACCTCGGGGAGGAATGATGCTTAAGCTGGAAAACATACATACCTACTACGGGGCCATCCAGGCGCTCAACGGCGTGTCGGTGGAGGTCAACAAGGGCGAGATCGTCACGCTCATCGGCGCCAACGGCGCCGGCAAGACGACGCTGCTGATGACGGTCTGCGGCAATCCCCGGGCGCGCGAGGGCAGGATCACCTTCGAGGGCGAGGACATCACCCACAAGGACACCCACCACGTCATGCGCAGCGGCATCGCCATCTCGCCCGAAGGGCGGCGGGTCTTCAAGGACCTGACGGTGGCCGAGAACCTGAAGATGGGCGGCTTCTTCTCCAAGCGCGACGAGATCGAGGCGGGCATCGACCACGTCTACGGCCTGTTCCCGCGGCTCAAGGAGCGCGCCAGCCAGCGCGCCGGCCTGATGTCGGGCGGCGAGCAGCAGATGCTGGCCATCGGCCGCGCGCTGATGACGCGTCCGCGCCTGCTGCTGCTCGACGAGCCCACGCTGGGCCTGGCCCCGCTGGTGATCGCGCAGATCTTCGACATCATCCGCGAGATCCGCGAGCAGGGCGTGACCGTGTTCCTGGTGGAGCAGAACGCCAACAAGGCGCTGGGCGTGGCCGACCGCGGCTACGTGCTGGAGAACGGCCGTGTGGTGCTGCAGGACAGCGGCGCCAACCTGCTGGTCAACGACCAGGTGCGCAAGGCGTACCTGGGCGGTTGAGGTTTTTCCCCGCGAAGGGAGATTGGGCGCATCGGGAGATGCGCCTTTTTTTGTTTTTGGGGGGCGATGGGTTTCGCGCGTTCGACAGTCGGGTTCTTGCTTCGGGATTCTCGCGCTGCACCCATCATGCAGCGATCCGCTCCCGCTCCCGGTCCGCCTGGTAATGGCCGATGGCGGCCAGCGCCAGCGCGTCGATGGAGTCGGTGAGGGTCACGCCCAGGCTGGGGCGCAGCGCGTGCGGCACGGCCAGCGGCAGTTCGGTGCAGCCCAGCACCACGGCGTCGGCGCCGCGGGCGCGCAGGCGGACGATACATTCGGCGGCCGGCGCGTAGGCGTCTTCCAGGCGGTTGGCCTTGACGGCGCGGATCGATTCCATGCAGTAGCGCTCGACCTCGTCCTCGTCGGGCACGACGCAGTCGTAGCCCTGGGCCTGCAGGCGCTGCTGGTACAGGCCCAGCTTGAGGGTGGCGGCCGTGCCCATCAGGCCGATGCGTCCGCGCGGCAGGCCGAGCCGGCGCAGGTCGTCGATGACGGCCTGGATGATGTGCAGCACCGGCAGGCGGGTGGCGGCGGCGATCTGCTCGTACCACAGGTGGGCCGTGTTGCACGGGATGGCGATGAGCTGCGCGCCGGACTGTTCCAGGAAGCGCACGCCTTCGACCATATAGGGCAAGGGGCTTTCGCCGCCCGCCATATGGGCGCTGGAACGGTCGGGGATGCGGGGATCGTTGCGCAGCAGGGTGGGGATGTGCTGCTGGTCGACGGCGGCGGGCGTCAGGGCCGCCAGGCGCAGGGCAAAAGCGGCGCCGGCCATGGGGCCCATGCCGCCCAAAACACCCAGGTAACAACCCTGGGAATGGCTATTCACTTTATTCACTCCGAGCTGATGCTGCACCGGGCGTCAGAACCTGGCCCGGGCGTTCGGCGCCGGTCCGTTCCCCGTCCCACACGCGCTTGCCATTGACCCAAACTGCCTGGATGCCCTGGCTTGCCTGAATGGGAGCTGAAAAAGTGGCCACGTCTGTGACGGTGGCGGGATCGAACAGCACCAAGTCGGCATGATACCCCTCCCGGAGGCGGCCGCGGTCCGCGATGCCGTACTGGTCGGCCGCCAGGCCGGTCATTTTGTGGATGGCCGACTCCAGCGACAGCAGGCGCTGCTCGCGCACCATGGTGCGCAGCACGTTGGTGAAGGTGCCCCACTGGCGCGGATGCGGATGCGGGTCGAAGGGCAGGCCGTCGGAGCCGACCATGGTCAGCGGGTGCGCGAAGATGCGCGACACGTCGGCCGGGTCCATCAGGAAGTAGATGGCGCCGGCCGGGGCCAGGCGCTCGACGGCGGCCGCGTCGTCCAGGCCGAGTTCGGCCATGACCTCGGCGAAGTCGCGGCCGGTGGCCCCCGGGTAGCCCTTGGACCAGGTGATCAGCGTGCGGCTGGCCAGCCGCGCGCGGTCCAGCCGCAGCATGGTGGAGGTGGCGGGATAGGGGTGGCAGTCCAGGCAGACCGGCTGCGCGGCGGCGGCGCGGCTGATCAGGTCCAGCGTTTCGCGGCTGCGGCCGTGATTGCGTTCGCCAGCCAGCTTGTGGTGCGAGAACACCACGCGGCAGCCCAGTTCGCGCCCGACCAGCAAGGCTTCTTCCATGGCCGGCACGATATGGTCGGCCTCGTCGCGCAGATGGGTGGCGTAGACGCCGGGGCGGCCGCGCAGCGGCGCGCAGACGTCGATGATTTCGTCCGTGGTGGCGGCGCTGGCGGGCGGGTAGAAGGTGCCGGTGGACACGCCGAAGGCGCCCGCGTCCAGCGCCGCGCGCAGCAGTTCGCGCATGGCGGCGCGCTCGGCCTCGTCGGCTGCGCGCGAGGTGTCCTGCATGACGGCCACGCGCAAGGTGCTGTGGCCGACCAGCGGCGCCACGTTGACGGCGGGCGGCGCGGCGCGCAGCGCATCGAGCCAGGCCGCGAAACTGGCGTAGCGGAACAGCGGGGCGGGGCCGAGCAGGTCCAGCGGCTGCGGAATCTCGGCGCGCGCCAGCGGCGCGAGGCTGATGCCGCAGTTGCCGGTGACTACGGTGGTCACGCCCTGCGACACCTTGGGCCGCATGTCGGGATGCGCCAGCAGATAGCCGTCGTCGTGGGTGTGGGAGTCGATGAAGCCGGGCGCCAGCGCCAGGCCGCGCGCGTCGATGACGGGCGCGCCGGGCGGGTGGTCGAATTCGCCGACGGCGGCGATGCGCTGGCCGCTGACGGCCAGGTCGCCGCGGCGGGCGGGGCCGCCGGCGCCGTCGATGAGCGTGGCGCCCGCCACGATGAAGTCTGCTTGCAAGCGCGTTGCGGTCATGTTCAGTCTAGTTTCTCGATGCCGGCGGATTCGATGATGCCGCGCCACTTGGCGGTTTCGCGGTCGATCAGCTTCTTGAAGTCGGCCGGCGATCCGCCGGCGGGCTCGGCGCCCAGCGTGGCCAGGCCGGCGCGCACGTCGGGGGCCTGCAGCGCCTTCTGGATGGCGGCGTTGAGCGTGGCCACCACGTCGTCGGGCGTGCCCTTGGGCGCGACCACGCCGCCCCAGGAGACGGTCTCGTAGCCCTTGACGCCGGCTTCGTCCAGGGTCGGGACCTCGGGCATCAGCGGCAGGCGCTTCAGGCTGCTGACGCCGATGGCGCGGACCTTGCCGGCCTTGACCAGCGGCGCGGCCTCCGAGGTGTTGACGAACAGGTAGTCCAGGCGTCCGCCCAGCAGGTCCTGGATCGCCGCAGGGCCGCCGTTATAGGGCACGAACATCACGTCGACCTTGGCCATGCTTTTGAACAGTTCGCCGCCCATGTGGCCGGTGGTGCCGACGCCCGAGGCACCGTAGGACAGCCGGCCGGGCTGCTTGCGGGCGCGGTCGATCAGGTCCTGCACGGTTTTGACCGGGGAGTCGGCCGGCACGATGAGCGCGTTGTACAGGTCGAACAGGTGCGCGACGGGCGTGAGGTCCTGGTCCACGTCGTAGGGCAGGCGCTTGAAGAGCGAGCGGTTCACGGCCAGCGTGTTGATGTTGCCGTAGCCCACGGTGTAGCCGTCGGCCGCGGCGCGCTTGACCAGCGTGATGCCGATGTTGCCGGCCGCGCCGGGGCGGTTTTCGATGACCAGCGTGGCGCCGGTGTCGCGCGCCAGCTGGGTCGTGATCAGGCGCGACAGCACGTCGGGCGAGCCGCCGGCCGCGGACGGCACCACGAAAGTGATGGGCTTGTCGGGATAGGCGGCGGCGAAGGCGCTGGCCGAGAGCGTGACGCCGAGCGCCAGTGCGGCCAGGCCGCGGAGGTAGCGGTTGCGCATGATGGATTTCCCCTGGTTTGTATGGTGATCGTGGCCGCAGGTTACACCCGGGCCAGGGCCGCGCCGTCATCGAAAAATGTCTAAAACCTATAATCGGCCGTTATCGATCTGGCGCGACTGAGCGGGGGAAAAATGGAGATGGACGCCTATTCGGACGAGGTCGGACCGACTGCCGGCAGACCCTTGAACCTGAGGCAGATAGAGGTGTTCCGGGCCATTATGATGTCCGGCTCGATCAGCGGGGCCGGGCGCATGCTGCACGTGTCGCAGCCGGCCGTCAGCCGCGTGCTGGCGCTGACCGAAAGCCGCCTGGGCTACCGGCTGTTCGACCGGGTCAAGAGCCGGCTGTCGCCCACCGCCGAGGCCCGCCGGCTGTATGCCGAGGTGGAGCAGGTGTACGGCGGCATCCAGCGGGTCAACGACCTGGCCGCCAGCCTGGCGCAGTCGGGCGCGGGGATGCTGAAGATCGTGGCCAGCGCCAGTTTCGGGCAGCGCCTGATTCCCAGGGCGCTGGAGCGGCTGCGCAGCCGCAACGCGGATGCGCGGGTCGATTTCCGCAGCGTGACTTTCGACGAGCTGGCCGCGTATTTTCTGTCGGGCCAGGCAGACATCGGCATTTCGATGCAGCCGCCGGACCATCCCAACCTGACCTCGCTGCGCCTGGCGCAGGCGCCGGTGGTCTGCGCCTTGCCGCCGGCGCATCCGCTGGCCGCGCGCGCCGTGGTGCGCCCCGAGGATTTTTCGACGGCGGCGTGGATCGGCTATCCGCAAGATACGCCGCTGGCGCGCGCCTTGCAGCCGTTCTTCGGCGGGCAGGCGGCCTGTCCGGCCGCGATCGAGGTGCATTCGCCGGTGACCGCCTGCGCCTTCGTGCAGCAGGGGCTGGGGCCGGCGCTGGTGGACGCCTGGTGCGTCACGCCGGAGCAGGCCGGGCACATGGCGCTGCGCCCGATCGAGCCGCCGGCCTCGGTCGACATCTGGGCCACACATTCCAACCTGAGCGCGCCGCCGCTGCTGGCGCGGCGCTTTCTGGCGGCGGTGAAAAAGACGCTGGAGGCCGAGGGGCCGGGCGTCGCCACGCCGGGCGCCGCTACGCCTTAGGCGGCTTGCAGCCCTTCGGCCTGGAGCGCGGCCTGCACGCCCTTGTCGGCTTCCATCCGCTTGAAGAACGCGGCCAGGTTGTCCAGGCCGGTCAGGTCGACCGACTTGCCATGCGCCCATCGCAGCACCACGTAGAGGTAGGCGTCGGCGATGGACGGCTTGTCGCCCACCAGGTAGGACTTGCCGGCCAGTTGCCCGTCGAGCTGCGCGAACAGTTTGGTCAGCAGCTTGGAGGCCGAACCCGCCAGCTCCTTCTGCGCGCCTTCTTCGCCCAGGAAACGGGAAGCGCCGAAGATCATGGAGAAGGTCTTGTGCACGTCGGAATTGATGAAGCCGAGCCAGCGGCGCACTTCGGCGCGCGAGCGGGCGCTGCCGTCGCCCATCAGGCCGGATTCCGGCGCCTGCTCGGCCAGGTATTCGAGGATGGCGGCATTCTGCGTCACGGTCCAGTCGCCGTCGGACAGCGCGGGCACGGCGCCCAGCGGATTGACCTTGAGGAACTCGGGGCCCTTGAGCTCATCGCGGCTGAGCTTGTGCGTCTGGTAGGGTTTGCCAAGCCATTCGAGGACGATGTGGGAAGCGAGCGAACACGCGCCGGGCATGTAGTACAGTTTCATCTGATGGGTGCTCCACGGAGGTAGGACAGGAGACTCCCGTCCCTGGCCGATATGGTACGCCACCGGCGCGCCGGGTCCGACACAACGCCTCAACCGAGTTGCCGCCGGAGATGTCCATGCCGCCACGATACGCCGCCCACGCGCGCGCCTTGCTCCTGACCCTGTCCGCGCTGTGCGCGGCCCCCGCCGCGGCGGCTTCCGATCCTGCTTCCGAGGCGCCCGCCGTGGCCGCCCGCGTCGAGGTGGTGGCGCGCGGGCTGGACCACCCCTGGTCCATGGCCTTCCTGCCCGGCGGCGACATGCTGATCACCGAACGTTCCGGCAGCCTGCGGGTGTGGCGCGCCTCGGGCGGGCTGTCCCAGCCGCTGGCCGGGGTGCCCAAGGTGCTGGCGCAGGGGCAGGGCGGTTTGCTGGACGTCGCGCTCTCGCCCGATTTCGCCGCCGACCGCTATGTCTATCTTTCGTATGCCGAAGCCGGCGGCGCCAAGAGCGGCGCGGCCGTGGGCCGCGGCCGCCTGTCGGCCGACGGCGCGGCGCTCGAGAACTTCCAGGTGCTGCTGCGCCAAGAGCCCAAGCTGTCGTCGGGCATGCATTACGGCGCGCGGCTGGCGTTCGACCGCAAGGGCTACCTGTTTGTCGCGCTGGGCGAGAACAACCAACGTCCCACCGCGCAGGACCTGGACAAGCTGCAGGGCAAGGTGCTGCGGCTCAACGCCGACGGTTCGGTGCCGCCGGACAACCCCTTCGTCGGGCGGGCCGGCGCGCGGCCGGAGATCTGGTCGTACGGCCACCGCAATCCGCAGGGCATGGCGCTCAATCCGTGGACCGGCCAGATCTGGGAGAACGAACACGGGCCGCGCGGCGGAGACGAGATCAACCTGGTGCAGCCGGGCAAGAACTATGGCTGGCCGCTGGCGACCCACGGCATCGATTATTCCGGGCGGCCCATACCCGAGGCCAAGGGCGAGCGCCTGCCCGGCATGGAGCCGCCGCTGTACTGGTGGCCCAAGTCGCCCGCCATCAGCGGCATGGCGTTCTATGACGCCGATCGCTTTCCGGCGTGGCGCAATTCCGTATTCATCGGCGCGCTGGGCTCGCAGGACCTGATCCGGCTGACGCTGGAGGGCGATCGCGTGGTGGCGCAGGAACGGCTTCTGGCCGAGCGCAAAAGCCGCATCCGCGACGTGCGGCTGGGGCCGGACGGTTATGTGTACGTGTTGACGGACGCCTCGCCGGGCGAGCTGCTGCGGGTGGCGCCGGCGCAATCGGGAGGAGGAACGCGATGAAACCGTATGAGCTGATCGGGTCCGCGGGCTGCGGCTCGGCCATCGTCGAGATGGCGCTGGTGCTGGCCAACGTGCCGCACACGCTGACCGACGTTCCGTATCTGAAGCCCGGGCCGCAGCGCGACCGGCTGCTGCATCTGAATCCGCTGGGGCAGGTGCCGACGCTGATTCTGCCGGACGACGAGGTCATGACCGAGAGCGCGGCCATGATCCTGCACCTGAACGACGTGGCGCCGCAGGCCGGCCTGGCGCCGCCGCCGGGCAAGCCCGAGCGCGCGCGCTTCCTGAACCTGCTGGTGCGGCTGGTGGGCGCGATCTACCCCACTTTCACGTATGGCGACGATCCGCCGCAGTGGACCACCGCCGGCGCGCCGGCCGAGCTGCTGCGCGAACGCGTGCACATGCGGCGCGCCGAACTGTGGCAGGAACTGGAGCGGCAGGCCGGCGCGCCCCACATGCTGGGCCGGCGCTTCTCGGCGCTGGACCTGTACGTGACCGTGATGACGCACTGGCGTCCCGGCCAGGCCTGGTTCGAGTCGAATTGTCCGGCCCTGACCGCAGTGGCGCGCGAGGCCGCGCAGGAGCCTAACGTGGCGCGCGTGCTGCGCCGGAATTTTCCGCCGCCGACCGAGTGACCGCGGGCGCGGGACGGCGCGCGCGCGACTTGCCGCGCGCCTCGCGCCTCGCGCACGGCGATGTACACGCCGCTGCCGGCGATGAACAACGCGCCCAGGTAGGCGTAGGCGTCGGGCGCCTCGCGCCAGAAGATCCAGCCCAGCACCGTGGCCCAGATCAGGCCGGTGTAGTCGAAGGGCGCGACCACCGAGGCCGGGCCGATGCGAAAGCCCTGCGTGATCAGGGCCAGGCCCAGCGTGCTGAAGAGCGCCACGGCGCCGAAGTACGGCAGGTCCTGCATGGCGGGCGTCTGCCAGACCCAGGGTAGCCCCACGGCGCTGCACACCAGCTGGCCCAGCACGATGTAGAACGTGGTGGTCAGCATGCCTTCGCCGCGGCTGATGCCGCGCGCGGTGATCATCATGACCGCGTAGAGCAGGGCGGTGGTCAGCGGATACAGCGTGGCGATCTGGAATGCCTGCGTGCCGGGGCGCACCACGATCAGCACGCCGGCGAATCCGGCCAGCACCGCCAGCCAGCGCCTGCCGTCCACGCGTTCTTTCAGGACCAGCACGGACAGCGCCGTGACGAACAGCGGCGCCGCGAACGCGATGGCCGTGGCCTCGGCCAGCGGCAGCGCGCGCAGCCCCAGGTAGAAGCAACAGGCCGACACCACGTTGATGACGCCGCGCGTCAGGTGCAGGCCGGGATGCGTGGTGCGCAGCACGCGCCGGCCGCCCAGCCACAGCGCCAGCGTCATGACGAAGGGCAGCGCGATCAGCGCGCGCAGGAACAGGATCTGCAGCGGGTTGTAGCTGGCGCCCAGCCACTTGGCGTTGGCGTCGCTCAGGGTCAGGAAGAAAATGCCGCCCACCACGCAGGCGATGCCTGCGGCGGCGGAGGGATTCTGGGCGGCGGGCAATGCGGTGGAAGTGGACATCTACGGCCTGGGAAAGCGGCGGTTCCTGCCGCCGGGTATGGGGAAACGGAAAAGGCGCGGCGCGCGATCAGGGCTGGGCGCGGTAGGCGGCCAGCGCCACCATCGCCCAGGCGGCCAAAAAGGCCGCGCCGCCGAAAGGCGTCACGATGCCCAGGCGGTGGGTTCCGGTCAAGGACAGCACGTACAGGCTGCCGGAGAACAGCACGATGCCCACGAACATCACCACGCCGGCGGCCGACAGCAGCGGCGAACCGTAGCGCGCGCCCAGCAGGGCGATGGCGAGCAGGCCCAGCGCGTGGATCAGGTGGTACAGCACGCCGGTCTGCCAGACCGTCAGCAGTTCGGGCGTGATCATGCGCTTGAGTCCGTGGGCGCCGAAGGCGCCGGCGCCTACCGCCACCAGGAGATTCAACGCTGCGAGTATCGTAAGTTGCCGGTCCGTCATCGTCTGTCCTTCGTGTGTCTGACTAATCGTGTTACAGCTGCCTATGATAGGCCCAAATCCGGCCCCGGCCGGACCGCGCGTCCCGCGCCGGGTCCGGGATCGGAGGCTTGCCGGTTGAATTCCAAATGAGCTATCATAAATTCAATTTGGAACACAGGCCGCCGCGCGGCCCAGGAGCGTCCCATGACCCTCGTCCTTGCCGATAAAGCCCCGACCAAGCGCCCGGCGCGCCCTGTCGCCAGGCGGACCAGACAGCTGTTCCGCGGCCTGGTCGACAGCCCGCTGATCGACATGGCGCGCGACGTCAGCCGCGGCCTGCCCGCGCAGATGGTGGACGACGCCGCCGACTACCTGCAAGTGCCCAAGTCGGAAATCATGGCCATCACCGAGGTCAAGGCGGCCTCGCTGTCGCGCTGGGCCCGCGAAGGCCTGATGCTGCCCCTGGGCGAATCCGACCGCCTGGCCCGCGTGGCGCGGGTGGTGAGGGTGGCGCGCCAGGTGCTGGGCAGCGAGGAAGAGGCGGTGCAGTGGCTCAACACGCCGGTGCCGGCGCTGGGCAACGTCAAGCCGCTGTCGCTGCTGACGTCCGACGCCAGCAGCCGCATCGTCGAGGACACGCTGGCGCGCGCGGCAGCGGGCGTTTATGCATGAGCCGCGCATATCGAAAGAAACGGCCTGAAGGCGCGGCCCGATGAGCGCCAAGGTTTCGCTGTGGCGCATCGGCACCACCGCCGGCAAGTACCGGGCCGACGATCTCAGCGGCGGCGGCGCGGCCGCGGTGGGCGGGCGCTACAACAGCCCGGGCACGCCGGTGGTCTATACCTCGTCCTGCGTGGCCCTGGCCGTGCTGGAGACGGTGGTGCATTTTGCGGCGCGCGCCTCGGAGCAGGCCAACCGCTACCTGATCGAGCTGGCCGTGCCGCACGCCGTCTATGAAGCCAGGCAGGTGCTGGATATCGACCAGCTGCAGCAGGATTATCCCTTCTGGGACGCGGTGCCCTTTGCCGAGGCGGCGCAGGGCGTGGGCGACAACTGGGTCGCCTCGGGCGTGTCGGCGCTGCTGCAACTGCCCAGCGCCATCGTGGCCAGCCGCGGCGTGCCGGACTGCAACCTGCTCATCAACCCCGCGCATCCGGACGCCGCCCGCATCGAGGTGGTGCGGCGCGAACGCTTCATCTACGATCCGCGGCTGCGCGGGTAGGGCGGCTCAGTCGGTCAGCACGGCGCGGCCCACCACCTTGCCGGCGCGCAGCGCCGCCAGCACGCTGTCGGCCTCGGCCAGGGCGTGGCGGCGCACCGGAATGGGAGGCACCTTGCCGGCGCGCACCAGTTCCATCAGTTCCTGCAGTTCGGCCAGGTTGCCCACGTAGCTGCCGATGATGGACAGCGCCTTCATGGGGATCAGCGCGATCGGCCACGACGAGGCGCCGCCGAACAGTCCCACGATGACGAGCTTGCCGCCCTTGGTCAGGAAGTCGAAGGCCAGCGAGGTGGTGGCGGGCGCGCCGACCAGGTCGATCGCGGCCTGCACCGGCTTGCCGCCCGCGGCCGCCATGATCTGCTGCGCCGCGTCGGGCGCGGCGCCGTCGATCGCCGCCAGCGCGCCGGCGTCCAGCGCGGCCTGGCGCTTGGCCGGGTCGATGTCGACCATGATGGCGCCGGCTCCGCCCAGCGCCTTGAGCACGGTCAGGCTCATCAGCCCCAGGCCGCCGGCGCCGAAGATCACCACGGGATGCTCGCGGTAGACGTCGGCGCCGATCTTCTTGAGCGCCGCATACGTGGTCAGGCCCGAGCAGGCGTAGGGCGCGATCTGCGCCGGGTCGAGGTCGCCGATGTCTATCAGGTAGCGCGGGTGCGGCACCAGGATGTGGTCGGCGTAGCCGCCGGCGCGGTGCACGCCCAGGCAGGCCGGGGCGGAGCAGTGGTTCTCCATGCCCGCCAGGCAGGGCGCGCACTTGCCGCAGCCGATCCAGGGGTACACCAGGTAGTTGCGGTCCGGCGCCAGCCCCTGCGCTTCGGGGCCGGCCGCGACCACGGCGCCGACGGTTTCATGGCCCATGGTCAGCGGCAGCGAAACGCCGCGGTCCTTCAGGGACAGCGTGCGGCCCTGGCCCAGGTCGTAGCCGCCTTCCCACAAGTGGATATCGCTGTGGCAAACGCCGGCCGCGCGAACCTTGAGCAGCACCTGCGTCCCTTGCGGCGTGGGCGTGGGCGGGTTCATTTCCTCTAGCGGTTGGCGGAAGTTCACGACGCAATAGCACTTCATGGGTGTCTCCTGTTGTGAGGTATTGCCGGGGTATTACTTCTTGACGCTGGGGCATTCGCTGTCGGCCAGCGACACGAATACCTTGTCGCCGGGCACCGTCGACAGGATACGGTAGAAGTCGCCGGCGTACTTGGACTCGGCGGGTTTTTTCACTTCCACCAGATACAGGTCCATGATGACCCGGCCGTCCTCGGGGCGGATGCGGGCGTTCTTGATGAGCTTGGTGGTGATGGGCAGCTCGCGCATCTTCTGGTTGACGGCCGCGCCGTCGAAGGTGCCCGCGGCCTGGGCGGCCTGCAGATAATGGGTGGTCGCGACGTAGCTCAGCGCCTGCACGATGGACGGCGCGCGGGTCACGCCCATTTTTTCCTGCCAGCGGCGGGTCCAGGCGCGGGTGTCCTCGTCGGCGTCCCAGTAGAAGCCGGTGGGAAAGGTCAGCCCCTGGGCCACGGGCAGGCCCATGGCCTGGACGTCGTTGATGAAGGTCAGGAAGGTCAGCAGCCGCTGCTTGCCGCCGGTCAGGCCGAATTCCTGGGCCTGCTTGATCAGGTTGACCAGGTCGCCGCCGGCGCTGGCCAGGCCCACCACGTCGGCCCGCGACGATTGCGCCTGCACCAGGAAGGACGCGAAGTCCAGCGCGCCCAGCGGATGGCGCGTGCTGCCCAGCACCTTCCCGCCGGCCTTATCCACGAAGCGCGAGGCATTCGCTTCGAGCGATTTGCCGAATACGTAGTCAGTGGTGATGAAGTACCAGGATTTGCCGCCGCTCTCGACCACGCTCTTGACCAC
>Ga0182742_1001299_pt1 | contig 32733 bp, 34 predicted proteins | sample eDN5th37CBELigMG_FD_128880 | JGI IMG/M metagenome (GOLD analysis project Ga0182742, IMG submission 128880) | Enriched Miracle-Growth compost microbial communities from Emeryville, California, USA - eDNA 5th pass 37_C BE-Lig MG (version 2)... ... | reverse complement strand
TCTGTCGGCTCAAGGACTTCCGTCGTATCGCAACGCGCTATGACAAGCTCGCCCAGAATTACTTGGCCGCCGTCCACATCGCTGCAATCATCGCGTTCTGGTTATGAGTCCCGACCCTAGAGCGGGATCTTCACAGCCCGCAAGTGAAGCTGTCGAACGACCGGAGTGGGTTCCCCCCACCGCCGAGCCGGCCGCGAGCAGAACCGTTGCGGGAATGACCATCCCGCCCCATACGCCCGGGCTCTCTCAGGACACTACCCAACGTCCGGCCACCGGGCGGTGACAATGTCGAGTTTCGCGGTCGGTTCACCCGGCCCCTTGTCGATGGCAGCCTGCAGATCCATCAGGAACTTCGCGCAGTCAGCCCCATGCTCGCGACAGGCGTCATCGACCGTGTGGAAACAGGCAATCGGGCAGCCGACGCAGCGCATCCTGTGGTTCATGAAAACGCGGATCGTCGCTGGCCATCGCCGCATGACATCGTCGACGAGCTGTGTGGATTCGATGGACATCACGGCAGTCATCTCGGCCTCCAAGCCGGCATTCTCGTTATATTGTCCTAAATTAGCAGACTCTCGGGCGGCGCTCTTTGCGCGGCCACAAGAACCGGGACGGAAGCGGCCAATCGTCGGCGATTTATTTGATGCAGGCCAAAGAAGAGATGTGCGGCCAGCCACGGTCGCGTCATCGAAGCAGAACAGAGAGAATTGCCGAGATAGCCCTTCGATGCGTTCGGCGGGAGCCTGCAGTCTTGGCCCTCCATCCGCGGCCCGGAGCTTAGCGGCGGACCAGCAAGAAGCCCCAGGGGAGTGGCGACCGGAAGCTCATTGAGTGAGGAAAAGGCTGACTGCGATCACGATCGACAGGGTCACCGCCGCTATGGTGCCGGTTGGGCGCAGCACCCCGATCCGATACAGCATGAGGGCGAAAACGACGATGAGGGGCGTGGCCATCACCAGACCAACCTGGGCATCGGTCATAAGGGAGCTCCTGTGTTCAAAACCCTTCCCTCTATGGCCGAAGAGGCTGCGGGTTTGTTTGAGCCACCGCAATGAAGAGTACGGTAGCGGGCGATACTTGGCGTCATCGACCAGCCATCGCGGACGGAAAAATGATGAACGCTGTGCAAGAAGACCACCCATGGGGCGCCCTCTCGGAACTCCCGGGACATCCCATGATGTGGGTGCTGATCCTGACCGAGGTGGTGACCTTCGGACTTCTCTTCATGACCTTCGCGGTCGCCCGGGCCATTCATCCCGATCTCTTCGCAGCCGGGCAGGCACAACTCGATCCGGTCCTGGGTGGCATCAACACCCTCGTACTGATCACCAGCGGTTGGCTGGCGGCCCTGGCGGTCGAGAGCCGATCAGCGGGGAGCCGCGGGATTGCCCGACTCCAGCTTGGGGCCGCCATGGCTCTGGGACTCGTCTTCATCGCCATCAAGCTCGCCGAGTATGTGGCGAAGGCTGAGGCCGGCATCGGCCTGGAAACCGACACCTTCTTCACGCTCTACTTTCTGCTGACTGGCTTCCATCTTCTCCATGTGGTGCTGGGCATCGTCATCCTGGCCGCCGTCGCGTTCTCGGACAGCGTCGAGAATCTGAAAACCGGCACAGCCTTCTGGCACATGGTCGATCTCGTCTGGGTCGTGATGTACCCGCTCGTCTATCTGATTGGATAACGCGATGACTCAGACCGCCACGCGCCGGATCACCCGGGCCTGGAGCCTCCTTGTCCTGTTCACCGTCATCAGTGTCGCCGCAAGCCATTCGGGCTGGCCGGGACTGTTCGCCAACGGCCTGATCCTGGCCGCTGCCTTCGCCAAGGGCCGCTGGATGCTGATGGACTTCCTCCATCTTCGCGGCGTGCCAGCAGGTTGGCGGAACCTGTTCCTGTGCTGGCTTACCCTGGTCACCGTTGTTCCATGGGCCACCGCCGCCCTTCCCTGGTTGCACGGTTGAAAGGGCCTTTCTTTGCCAGGCTTGCTCTAGAGCAAAGATCGGTTCGGGCGCTCCTGCCATCAGAGATGGCAGCGCACCGTCCGGTGCCTGACACAACCCAAGGCACGTTGGCATGTCCTATTCCGATCATACAGCCATTCATGCGCGGAGTTCGCCGCGACCGCCATGCGCCTGCGGCGTGAGCCGCGCCCGTCTTCCATTGCCACAACAGAAAGGATCGAGTGATGGCTGAAGTCCTCACCAAATCCGCGGCGAGAAACGTGTTCTACGGGGGCTCGTTCTTCTTCTTCGCCATCTTCGTGGGCCTGACCGCCCATAGTCACTTCTACATGAACACGTCGTCGACCGACGTGTCGACGCTGTCCGCCTCCGTCGCTCGCGGCAAGCACGTGTGGGAAAGGAACTCCTGCATCAACTGCCACACGCTCCTGGGTGAAGGCGCCTATTTCGCGCCGGAACTCGGCAACGTCTGGGACCGCTGGGGCGGCAAGGAGGATCCGGCCGCCGCCCGTGAGATGCTGAAGGCCTGGATGGCCGCGCAGCCCTCTGGAATCGAAGGCCGGCGCCAGATGCCGCAGTTCAACCTGACAGACCAGGAGCTCGACGACCTCGCCGATTTCCTGGAATGGACCAGCCGGATCAAGACCCAGAGCTGGCCGCCGAACAAGGCCGGCTGAGAGGGATACCCAACATGAAATACCAAACGCAAAAGGTCGCCCTGCTCTATTTCTATGGAGCCCTCGCGCTGTTTCTGGCGCAGGTTCTGTTCGGCGTTCTGGCTGGCACGATCTATGTCCTGCCCAATACGCTCTCCGAGCTGCTGCCCTTCAACATCGTCCGGATGATCCACACGAACGCTCTGATCGTGTGGCTTCTGATCGGATTCATGGGAGCAACCTACTACCTGATCCCGGAGGAGACGGAGACGGAGCTGTTCAGCCCACTGATCGCCAAGCTCCAGTTCTGGATGTTCTTCATCGCCGCCGGCATCGCCGTGGTCGGTTACATGTTCAAGATCCACGAAGGGCGCGAATTCCTGGAGCAGCCCTTCGTCATCAAGGTCGGCATCGTCGTCGTGTGCCTGATGTTCCTGTTCAACATCACCATGACAGTGCTGAAAGGCCGCAAGACGGTGGTCACCAACATCCTGCTCTTCGGATTGTGGGGCGTGGCGATCTTCTTCCTGTTCGCCTTCTACAACCCGTCCAACATCGCCGTGGACAAGATGTACTGGTGGTACATCGTGCACCTCTGGGTGGAAGGGGTGTGGGAGCTGATCATGGCCTCCGTGCTCGCGTTCCTGATGATCAAGCTGAACGGCATCGACCGGGAGGTCGTGGAGAAGTGGCTCTATGTCATCGTCGGCATGGCGCTGTTCTCCGGCATCCTCGGAACCGGCCACCATTTCTACTGGATCGGCGCTCCCGGGTACTGGCAGTGGATCGGCTCGCTGTTTTCGACCCTCGAGGTCGCCCCCTTCTTCACCATGGTGGTCTTCACCATACAGATGACCTGGAAGGCGGGACGCAAGCACCCCAACCGCGCCGCCCTGCTGTGGTCCATCGGCTGCTCGGTGATGGCCTTCTTCGGCGCGGGCGTCTGGGGCTTCCTGCACACCTTGTCGTCGGTGAACTACTACACCCACGGCACGCAGGTCACCGCCGCCCATGGGCACCTCGCCTTCTTCGGCGCCTACGTGATGCTCAACCTCGCCGTCATGGCCTATGCCATGCCGCAGATCCTCGGCCGCCAGCCGTACAACCAGATGCTCAGCATCGTCAGCTTCTGGATCATGTGCACGGCCATGTCGGTGATGACATTCGCCCTTACCTTCGCGGGCGTGATCCAGGTGCACCTGCAGCGCGTGCTCGGGCAATCCTACATGGAAGTCCAGGATCAGCTGGCGCTGTTCTACTGGATCCGTCTCGGTTCGGGCGTGTTCGTGCTGCTCTCGGCGCTGATGTTCTTCTACGCCGTGCTGGTCCCCGGGCGCGAGAAGGCTCCACGCATTACGAAGGGGTTGCAGCCAGCCGAGTGAAGCATCCGAGGGCGGCCTCGGTGGCCGCCCTCCCCTCCCCATGATCCCGTTTTCGAAAGATCCCAGTCATGAAACCTCTCCTGCAAGCGATTCCCGAACCTGCCGTTGAACTTCCCTATTATGTGCCGGCCGGCAACGAATGCGAGCTGTTCGAGCTCGCCTGGCGCAGGCGCCTGCCGCTGCTCCTGAAAGGCCCGACGGGCTGCGGCAAGACGCGTTTCGTGGCTCACATGGCGGCGAAGCTCGGCCTGCCGCTTCATACCGTGTCCTGCCACGACGACCTGACCGCCGCCGACCTGACGGGCCGCTATCTCCTCAAGGGCGGCGACACCGTCTGGGCGGACGGGCCCCTCACCAGGGCTGTCCGCGAAGGCGGCATCTGCTATCTCGACGAGATCGTGGAGGCGCGCAAGGACGTGACCGTCGTGCTCCACCCGCTCACCGACGACCGTCGCATCCTGCCGCTCGACCGCACGGGCGAGGAGTTGCAGGCGCCCGATTCCTTCATGCTGGTCGTTTCCTACAATCCTGGCTACCAGACCCTTCTCAAGTCGCTGAAGCCCTCCACGCGCCAGCGCTTCGTGGCCATCGAGTTCGACTTCCTGCCCTTCGACCAGGAGGTCGCCGTCGTGGCAGCCGAGAGCAGCCTGCCTGTGGATCGCGTTCGCCCGCTCCTGATGCTCGCCCGCCGCCTGCGCGCGCTGAAGGGCCAGGACCTGGAGGAAGGCGTGTCGACGAGGCTCCTGGTCTATTGCGCGACGCTGATCGCCGCCGGCGTCCCGCCGGAAGAAGCCGTGACGGCCTCCATGATCGAGCCGCTCACGGACGATCTCGACGTCAAGAACGCCCTGATCGAAGTGGCTCGCGCCACATTGGGCTGAACCGGAGACCTGCCATGCTCGATTTCCTGGAGCTCGAAGAAACGGTCGGCCAGCTCTGGCACCGGCTCGTCGGCCATGCGGCCACCTACCCTCGCTATCCCGAGCTTGGCGTGTCCCTCGAGGAAATCCGCGGCGAGCTCGCGGTTTTGTTCCGCGGGCTCGGCGGCGAGGCCGGCGTGCAGTTGGCCGGTACCGCGGCGCGCGCCTCGTCGCATCGCCTGAACTTTCTTCAGCGGCTAGGCGTCGCCGAGGAGCGGATGGAGCAGCCGGGGCGGGACGCGGCCACACTGTTCCTGCCGCCGCGGATCGATCTCTTTCCTTCAGCGGCTCTCAATCGCTCGCTGTACCTCTGGCTTGCGGCCTATTTCGCGCATGTCTCGACGGAGCCGATCCTGGAAGCCGATCCGTTGCGCCGGGATGTGCTCGTCCTTCGACGAGCCCAGGAAACCGTCGCCACCGTTCTGTCGGCTTGCCCGGGTCTCGCCACGACATACAGGGAACTCTGCTGCGCCATGCGCGAGGCGCGGCCACGGCGCTCTCTGCCGACTGCGGAAGACCGAATCGAGCAGATTGTGCTGTCGCTTCTGGGAGACGACGATGCGGTGCCGCCGGCCCTGTGGGATACGGATGCCCACTTCGAGGCTCTCCCGGCGCCAGCCCCCGCAGGGTACCATCCCTACCTGCCTGTACCCCTCTGGGGCAACACCTGGGCTCGTGAGACCGGAGCGCCGAATCGCAACAGCGACGAGCCGGCAGGCCCGGGCGATCTGGCCGCCTCCGATACACGCAAGCGATTTGCCGCGCGGCGCGAGGCGGATCAGGCCCAGCGCAGGGACCCGTTCATCCTGAACCGGTTCGAGAAGATTCTTGCGATGGCCGAGATGGTCAACGTCAACCGTCCCTCCGATGATGATGAGGACGAGAACGCCGAAAAGGCCCTGGACGAGATGGAGGAGATTCCGCTCTCCCGTCACAAGGGCAAGCCGGCGACCAAGCTCAAGTTCGACCTCGATCTCCCGCCCGAAGCCGTCGACACGACGGGTCTGACGGCGGACCTGACCTACCCGGAGTGGGACTATACCCGTAAAGTCTACCTGCCGAACCATTGCCGGGTGCTCGCCGCCCGCGCCTCCGAGCAGGGGGAGACGTGGGAGGCCGACGAGGAGGCCCGCCGCCGCATCCGCCGCGTGCGCCGCCAATTCGAAGCCCTGCGGCCCAAGCATGAGATCCTGCGGGCGCAGCCGGATGGCGAGGAACTGGACATCGATGCGCTGGTCCGCGCGCGCAGCGACCTGCTGTCCGGAGGATCAGGCTCGGAGCGCGTTCACCTCGCGAGCAGGCGGCAGGCCCATGATCTCGCCGTCACACTGCTCGTGGATGTCTCTCTATCGACCGACGCCTGGGTCGACAACCGGCGCGTGCTCGATGTGGAGAAGGAGGCCCTGATGGTGCTGGCGCACGGCTTGGCAGCCTGCGGCGATTCCCATTCCATCCTGACCTTCACGTCGCGTCGCCGCTCCTGGGTGCGGGTGGAAACCGTGAAGGATTTCGACGAACCCATGAACCAAGCCGTGGTGCGGCGCATCTCGGCCCTCAAGCCCGGTTACTACACCCGTATCGGAGCGGGCATCCGCCATGCGACGGCGAAGCTGGCGGAGCGCCCGAACCGCCAGAAGCTGCTGCTGGTGCTGACCGACGGCAAGCCGAACGACGTCGACTACTATGAGGGCCGCTTCGGCATCGAGGACACCCGGCGCGCAGTCATGGAGGCCCGGCGGACGGGCGTGAGCGTGTTCGGCGTCACGGTCGACCGGGAGGCGCAATCCTACTTCCCGACCCTGTTCGGGCGCGGCGGCTATGCCATCGTCGGCCAGGTGGCGAAACTCCCCTCCGCCTTGCCGGCGATCTACCGTCACCTCGTCCGCTAGATCGCCGATGGCTCAGGCTCGAAAGGCGGGAGGCCGATCGGCTCCCGCCCCGCGGGCGCTTGCGATCATCTCCCGCCGCATCACGAACTTGGTTGGGGTCTCCTGAACGACCGCGAAACCATGCCTCTTGTAGAACCGCGCAGCCGGATTGTTCTTCAGCACGAACAGGGCCATCGATCGCGCCCGCCCGTGGGACTCTTCCAGCAGGCGGCGGACGACCTGAGAGGCAATGCCCTGCCGCTGCCAGGCGGGAGCGACGTATAGCTGCTTTAGGAAGATTTCTGATCCCGTCTGCCGCGTCTCCAGCCAACCGACATCCTCACGTCCCTCGCGAACGATGATCCGGGTATCGTCTGGACGCCAGAGATCGGCGAAATCCGCCTCCTGGTCCTCATCGACCCAGGTCACCCAGGCACTCGCGTAGGGCTTGATGGTCGTCGCATAGAGATCGAAAGCGAACCTGTAATCATCCGGCCGGGCCGGGCGAAGATCGATTTTCATCCGCGTGTTCAAAACCGACAATGTTGTGGCGGGTCGCACTGGTTTACCGGCGCCGCAATACCTCCCCGGTGGTCACGATTGGGGAATAGGTGCCGACGAACCCGCCATGAAAGATGCCTTGAGAATTCCTCTTTGCTTAGGACTCAAAAGATGTATTGTAAATACCTCTTATAGGAGGCCGCATGAGGCTGACATCCCATACCGACTTTGCCTTGCGCTTGCTGATGAGCCTTGCCGTTATGGAAGAGCGGCTCGTCACCATCGAGGAGCTCGCGACCAGGCACAGGCTGTCCCGCAATCACCTCATGAAAGTGGCGCAGACCCTGGTCGGACTCGGTTACGTGACCGGCGTGCGGGGACGAACCGGCGGCCTGAGGCTCGCCAGGCCCGCCTCGATGATCCGCATGGGCGAAGTCGTCCGCGCCCTGGAAGATGATACCCGCCTCGTGGAATGCCTCGGCGACGGGCCCACCACCTGCATCCTGACCGGCGCCTGCGTCCTCACCCGCTCCATGAGCCGCGCCATGGAAGCCTTCTTTGCGTCTCTCGATGAGGTGACACTCGCCGACCTGGTTGCCCCGCGCATGCTGCTGCGCCAGCGACTTGGAGTGAGTGAAGGCGCCCTGCCCGGCCTCGCCGTGACCGCTTGACCTCAATACGCCCGATGGAAGGAGCCATCAACGATGCCGACCAAAGCCATTCTCACAGCCTTTCTTCTGCTCTCGGCAGCGCCAGCTTCCGCCGAGTGCGTAGCCAAGAATGTCTATGACCACCTGAACGACCGATACGTCACCGTCCCGTTCTCCTGCCCTCCGGTGAAGGCGAGCGAAACGTCGAAGTACCGCAGCTGGAATGAATGTCCCGTCCATGAGGAGCGGGATGCCACGAACGGCAGCATCCAACGTGTGCGCTCCTGCGCTTGATCGATCCGACGCAGCTGAAGCAGGATGCCCGCGTCAAAGGCATCCTGCAGGCCCACAGGAACTGGGTCCGTGCACGATGCTCTCATCCGATGCTTTAATGGTTTTATCGGTGCGGATCACACCGCGCGGCTGTGGGTTCTGCCCGACTGGCCGAGATAGGCGTCGAACGCGGAGGCGACGCTGCGCACGAGGAAGCGCGTATCATCGTTCACGGACAGCACGTTTCCATCGAGGCGGATGATTCCGTCGCTCTCCAGCATCCGGAGCCGGGGAATGGATTGCAGGATGCTTTCCGGCCTGGTCCCGTGCTGGAGGCAGACCTGCGCCACGTCGACCTTGAAATCGCACATGACCCTCTCGATCAGATCCGCCCTGAGACGATCGTCCGCCGTCAGCTCATAGCCTTTCGCCGTCGCGAACTCTCCACGCGAGATGCGCTCGGCATAGCGTCCCAGCACGACCTCGTTCTGGACATAGCCCTGTGTCAGACGTCCGATGGCGGAGGCTCCGAACCCGATCAGCACGTCACTCGGATCGGTCGTGTAGCCCTGGAAGTTCCGGTGCAGGACACCGTCGACCTGCGCTTTCACCATCGAATCCTCCGGCAGCGCATAGTGATCGAGACCGATCCGCCGATAGCCTGCCGAGACCAGGGCCTCGGCGATGGCCTCCGCCTGCTCGTAGCGCGCAGCGCCATCCGGCAGCGCGGCCTCGTCGATCTTGCGCTGGTGCTTCTTGAACGTGGGGACATGCGCATAGCCGAAGACGGAAAAGCGCTCGGGGCGCAGTTCGACACTTTTGCGCACGGTATCGACGCAGGACTCCACCGTCTGGTGCGGCAATCCGTAGATCAGGTCGAAGTTGATGCCGCGCACGCCTGCAGCCCGCAGCCCCTCCGTCGCCCTTGCGGTCTGCTCGAAGCTCTGGATACGGTTGATGGCGCGCTGCACGATTGGGTCGAAGCTCTGCACGCCGAGGCTCGCGCGGGTGACGCCTGCCTCTCCCAAGGCGGAAGTCATGGCGCGTGTGAGCGTGCGGGGATCGATCTCCACCGCGATCTCGGTCTCGGAATCGAAGGTGAATCTCTGCCTCATCAGGCCGACGAGACCCATGAACTCGGCTGGCTGCATGATGGTCGGCGTACCTCCGCCGAAATGAACATGGTGCACCGGCAGCGGACCGGTCAGGCGCTCCGCCACGAGCCCGATCTCGCGGCGGAGAACCTCGAGGTAGTCGACGATCGGCGCCTCCCGCTGAGTGATGGTCGTGTGGCAGCCGCAATACCAGCACATGGAGCGGCAGAACGGCACATGGAGATAAAGGGAAGTACCCGTCCCGGCCGGCAGGGACGCCAGCCAGTTCCCGTAAGCCTCGTGCCCGATGGTGTCGGAAAATTGCGGTGCCGTGGGATAGCTCGTGTAGCGGGGCAGTCGCTCTTCGCCGTAGCGCGCTCTCAGGTCATCTTTCATGGTGCAATCCCTCGCATGAAGCGGACCGACCTTCGGGAGGCTGTCCGCCCTTCATGCTTGGGACCTACACTCCGTCCCGCAGGAATTCCTTGCGCTCGCTCAATATAACCCGAACGATCCTCCCCTTTCGCTCCGCGAGACGCGCAACGTTTGATCCAGATCAAACCTTTGAGGACCCGCCGAAATTCGGCTGCTTCGGGCAAATTCCGCGACATATTTGCGCTGCAACAAATAGGCCCGGGAGGCCACGAGGTACAAAGCCTTCATCCGATGACGGACCACGATGATCCGCCAGGCGGTCCCTAAGAGGAGACGATGATGAAGGCCTTGAAGATCCCGGGACGCCGGCCGCTGCTTGCGACCGCTGCCATTGTAGCCCTTGCCACCGCAGCGTGGCTCGGCGCCCCGCTCGCAGCCAATGCAGGCGACAAGGACGCGGCTGCGGGACACGTCCACGCCACCGCCGAGGCAGTCGCAAACGTGGTGCGCCTCCCCTCGGATCTTCCGGGCCCCATCGGCAAGCGCGGTCCGCAGCGGGTTAAGGTCGACCTGGAGACCGTCGAGGTGACAGGCCAGCTCGCTGATGGTGTCGAATATCATTATTGGACCTTCAACCGGAAGGTACCGGGTCCTTTCGTCCGGGTCCGGGTCGGCGATACCGTCGAAGTGAGCCTCAGGAATGCCGATGACAGCATGATGATGCACAACGTCGACTTCCATGCGGTCACCGGACCTGGCGGCGGCGCCAAGGCGACGGAAGCGGCCCCCGGCGAAAGCCGCGGCTTCGAGTTCAAGGCCCTGAACCCTGGCCTGTACGTGTACCACTGCGCCACCCCGATGGTCGCCCAGCACATCGCCAACGGCATGTATGGCCTGATCCTGGTCGAGCCGGAGGAAGGCCTGCCGAAGGTCGACCACGAGTTCTACGTGATGCAGGGCGAGATCTACACCGAGCAGGCATTCGGCACCAAGGGGCTCGTCGAGGAGAGCTATGACAAGCTGGTGAGCGAGCACCCCGAGTACTTCATCTTCAACGGCAGCACCGATGCCCTGAAGAAGAACCCTCTGAAGGCCAAGGTTGGCGACACGGTGCGCATCTACTTCGGCGTGGGCGGCCCCAACTATACTTCGTCGTTCCACGTGATCGGCGAGATCTTCGATAGGGCCTACCCCCTGGCCTCGCTCGGCACCCCGCTGAAGGACGTCCAGACCATCACCACGCCTCCCGGCGGGGCCAGCGTGGTGGACTTCAAGGTCGAGGTTCCCGGCAACTATGTTCTCGTCGACCACGCCCTGAGCCGTGTCGAGCGCGGACTCGCCGGCATCCTGCAGGTCGAGGGGCCCGAGAACGAGGCGATCTTCAAGGACTACAACCCGCAGAAATCGGCCCAGTCGGCCGGCGGGCACTGATCCCTCGAAAGGGTGGCAATCCAGAGGCCCGGGCTGCAAAGCCCGGGCCTGTTCGCGCGCCCGAAGCCGGTGCGATGCCGGATCGGGCAAAACGGAGGACACACGATCAAGGCCGGCCGCCTGGAGCGGCGGGAGCCGGACCGGACATCAAGCGCAGGTCCCGGGTGCCCGCCGCTGCGGGGGCTCAGTTGGGAGCTTGACAGCGGAACGGCGGCCGACAGGCTCGGTCGGTTCGAACAGAAAGCTGCATCCGGCAGTTGTCACACGCGGGCTTTTATCCGAGATCAGAGGCGGTGCCGACCATGGGCCAATGCCCGATTCGGCCCGAGGAGGTGACATGGCGGCCGTTGATCGTTCCCTCGTGGCGGGAGTCCCGATTTTTGCCGGCCTTGGGCCGGAGCAGATCGACCAGTTGCTCCAGGAGGCCCAGTCGGTGCGCTACCCGAAGGGGACGAACGTGTTCCAGCAGGACGAGGAGGCACACTCCTTTTTCATCCTGCTCCATGGACACCTGCGGGTATTCAAGCTCACGCCCGACGGACAGCAGGTCGTGGTGCGTTTCGTGGCGCCAGGCGAGGTATTCGGTGTCGCCATGGCCATCGGCCGCAAGACTTATCCGGCAACGGCGGCGGCGGTGGTGGACAGCATCGCGCTGGTCTGGCCCTCGGCCGCGTGGCCGCGCCTCGTAGCGACCCATCCAGGGCTGGCCGTCAACACGCTTCAGACCGTGGGCAGCCGATTGCAGGATGCCCATACCCGGGTAGTCGAGATGTCGACCGAACAGGTCGAGCGCCGCATCGCCCATGTCCTGCTCCGGCTGGCGAAACAGGCGGGCCGCAAGGTAGAAGCCGGCGTGGAGATCGATTTCCCGATCACCCGCCAGGACGTCGCCGAGATGACCGGCGCCACGCTGCACACGGTCAGCCGCGTGCTCAGCGCCTGGGAGAGTCAAGACCTCGTGGCGGGTGGCCGCCAGCGGATCATGATCCGAGATCCCCACAGATTGTTCATGCTCGCGGAAGGCTCGCCCGAATAGAATATCCGGGTGACTTCCACCCCATGCGGCTCTCTCCAGGACCGAACCGCGAGAGCATCCACGAAGCGAGGGCCTTCCCTGCCCGGCTGCCGGGCATCCCGCCACCGGCCGGACAGGATGTCCGAACCGGTCCGATGTGACGTCCTTCCTGATCCGTGCCGGATCACTTCACGAAACTGCCGCCGCGGTCATCTTCGATATGGACTTTGATGATTTCATCGAAGCTCTCCTCCGCTTCGAATCCGAGGCTTCGCGCACGCTGCGCGTCGAAGCGCTGAGGCCAGTTGGCGACGATCTGCATGATTGTCGGATCCGGCTCGCGCCGGATGCGGGCCACGACTCCGTCTCCGGCAATCCGGCGCAAGGCGTCGATCTGTTCGGCGACCGTGACCGAGACGCTCGGCATCGTGAGAATCCGGCGGGCCCCCAGCTCCTTTCCGTCAATCGTGGCCGCCCGAATGAGAAAGTTGACGGCGGCCCGGGGCGTTGCATGCGCATGCCGCACGTCCTCCGGCACGGGAAGGACCGCCTCCTCGCCGTTCAGGGGCTCGCGAATGATGTTGGAGAAGAAGCCTGAAGCGGCTTTGTTCGGTTTGCCAGGCCTCACGCAGATCGTCGGAAGGCGGATCCCCACGCCGTCGAAGCAGCCGCGGCGGGTGTAATCGGCAAGCAGCAATTCGCCGATGGCTTTCTGGGTGCCGTAGCTCGTCTGCGGCGTAAGGAAGAACTCATCTCCGATCGCATCCGGAAACGGCCCGCCGAATACGGCGATCGAGGATGTGAACACCACGCGCGGGGTGTAGCCCTCCAGGCGCCGGATCGCATCGAAGAGGAGGCGCGTTCCGTCGAGATTGATGCGGTATCCCTTGTCGAAATCCGCCTCCGCCTCCCCCGACACGATAGCCGCGAGGTGAAAGATCACGTCCGGGCGATCCGCCACGATCTTCTCGGCCTCCCCGGGCTGGGAGAAATCCGAGGTCAGGGATTTTATAGGGAACGGTGCGCCCGCGGGTATCGCGGGTTCGATCACGTCGTGCAGGGTCGCCGCCGTGATCTCCCGTCCTCCGAGTTGCCCGTCCTGGGCCAGGCGTTCAATCAGCTTCCGGCCCACCATGCCGCCGCCGCCGAGGATGAGAATGCGCATGACTTAAAAACCTTCCTTGATGATGCGATGCCGAAGATCAGCCCTGCAGCCGGGCGACCGCGTAGGGTCCGAGCCTGAGATTCCGCCCGCTCCACGGCTGCTCGCTCGCATCGAGAACATCCGGGTCCTGCGAGGCCGATACGAAGCTGTTCTGGTCGAGGATGGCGATACGGTGGAGCGGCGCGTCCGGAAGCATGACGTCCTGATCCTGCCCCGTGAGGTTCGCGATCCAAACCTGTTTCCGGTCGCCGAGGATGCCGCCTATTGCCTGAACGTTGCGGCGCAAGGACGAGGCTACATCGATGGCCGGCTTCCCGCAGAGCGCGCTCAAGCCTCTGAAAACGTGGAATACGGGGTAGAAGCCTCCGTGTTCGTCATACCAGGGCTTGGCATAGGCTCCCTTGGTGTGGACAAGCCCGAAATCGCCAGCCCCTCCGCCGAGGGTGATCGCGGAAGCGCCGCCACGGGCGAAATGCGCGAAATAGCCGACAGTCCAGGCTGCGGCCAGCAACCCGCGTTGGCGAGGATCCATCCCATTGCCGGCCTGACGGATATTGTTGGGATTGGGGGTGGGAGCCTCGCCATAGGGATTGGCCCTCATCCCTATCGCGCTGGGGCCGACATGATAGGGGCGATCCTGGATGAAGGAGCGTACGGTCTTGGCGATGGCCGGCAGTGACTCGAGACCCTCCGTTGCGGAGCGGTCGTCACCCGCATGGAAGATCGCCGTGGTCGTGAAGGTCACGAGGTCCAGGAATTCGACCGGAGGACGCTTGCGGTTCAACTCCGTGAAGAAGGAGAACATGCCTCCGCCCAGGCGCGTGCCGGGAAACGCCTGTCTGGCCGCGCGGTAAACGTCCGCGAGAGGCGGACAGGGAGGCCATGGGCTTCCCGGCAAGGTGCACTTCAGGTCCGGCGCCGGAGAAACCAGGATTGTGCTGAAAGGCGAGCCCAAGGCCTGCACGGTACGGCCGAGTTCCGCAATCTCCTGCTCGAAGCCATCGAGGCTTCGCACGACGGCCTCAAGCCAAAATTCCCCGCCGATCGCCTTGCCGGCATCGATACTCCGGGCAAGTGTCGCCTTGTCATGGCCAAGGCCGGGATCGTACGAGATGACGATGTGGTGCGGTCCTGCGATCCGAAGCCGGTCAGCGACTTGAAGTGTCTCTTTGATATCCTTCGGGTCCAATCCAAAACCCAGAGGGGGCAGCTTGGCATCCGTTTCACGGAGCGACAGGCTGACGACGTCATTCTGGGGCTCAATCGAGCTTCGGGATGAAGAGGCAACCGTAAGGACGATCCGCTGATCGATCGGCTCCCCCTTGGCGATCCTGTAGGGCCACGGCAGGGCGAGCGGGCGTACATATGTCTTGTACGAAGCGTCGGTCCAGTTGCGCTGGTCCTCCATTTCGAAGGTGTCGCCCTCCATGCGACAGGTCACCTTCAGGCCCGGTGCGAACTCGTGCGTGAGCGCCCGAAGCTCCATCATGGGCTGAATCGGATTGATCAGGTCAGGGAAATGGGTCGTGACCATCCGCCCGTCGACGTGCTCGATCGTACAGGCCTCACCCGCGACGCCCTCGATCGGGTGGAGCACGACGAAACCCGTTCGGTTGGTGAGGAAGTCCGTTGACGGGGCCCCTTTGGCGTCGAAGGTCAAATTGCCGTCGGCGCGGCCCGTAATCGTCGCCGAATAGCTGAACGATTGCTCCGGATCGCTCGTCACCGCATCATAAGAGACCGTGAAGTATTCCCCGCTCTGATCGATGGCGAGATTGGAAATGACCGGCCGGTAAGTGCCCCAGTTCCGGTCTCGGACAATGAACGAGATGGCGCGCAGCATCTCACGCCCGTGGAACCTGATATAGCGGAGATTGCCCTCCTCCAGTTCCGCCGTGAGCGGGCCTGCCTTCAGAAGAACCGGCGCCGCGACAGGCTCGTCGGTGCCGAATAACATCACCTCCCGTGTCGGTTCAGCCATAGTGTTCCTCCCGTTGAACCTTCTGTCCCATGTCTCACCGGCCTGCCCGCCCGCTCATGATGCGCTCGATAAGGACGGCCGCGATGATGATCCCGCCCACTGCGGACCCCTGCCAGAATGGCGAAACGCCCATCAGGTTAAGGCCATTGCGGATCATGACCATGATGAACACGCCGATCAGGGTCCCGATGAGGGATCCTCGGCCGCCGAACAGGCTCGCGCCGCCGATGACGACTGCCGCAATAGCATCGAGTTCCAGACCAGTGCCAGCCAGAGGATCGATTGACATGATCTGCGCGGACGAGAACGTGATCGCCACCGCCGCGAGCGCGCCTGAGACCACGTAGGGAACGATGTTGTAGAGCGTGACGTTCAGGCCCGCGGTTCGAGCCGCCTCACGGTTCGAGCCGACAGCATAGATCGTCCGGCCGCCCTTGGTGTAGGTCAGGTAGCCCCATGCGGCGGCATAGAGAACGAGCAACGCCAAGACATTCGCAGGCAATCCGAGAAAGCTCGAATAGACGATGTCGTTCAGGTTGGAGGGCAGGTTCGTGATCGATGTCGCACCGGAGAAGATGTAGGCAAGGCTGCGCCCGATCGCCATCATGCCAAGCGTCACCACGAAGGACGCGAGGCCGAAGCGGCCGACCAGCACTCCGGAGAACAGCCCGATTCCCGCTCCTGCGAGGATCGCCAGTCCGATCGAGACAGGAATGGAGAACTGCTGCAGGGCCAGTCCGAGAACGACGCCCGTCAGCCCAGCGACCGAGCCGACAGACAGGTCGATGCCGCCGGTGAGGATGACGAAGGTCATCCCGATCGCCACGATCCCCACCACCACGGACTGGTCCAGAAGGTTCAGGATGTTGTTCGTCGTCAGGAAGTAGGGTGACAGGAACGACAGGATGACGGCCAGCACGAGGGCGAGCAGCCCCATCCTGACCTCGAGCGTTCCTGTCAGCTTCCGCAACCAGGGAGCGGATGCTCGGGGATGGCCGGCTACGGGCGAGGCGGTTTCTGTCGTGTGCATCATGTATGGCTCGCGAAAAGGGCTTGGACCCGCGTTCGGATGGGTTCTGAGGCTGGGGCAGAGGCGCGACCGTCGAGCGTGATGCCGATCACGCCCATGTCGTGGCCGCGCTGGCTACGGACCGGAACGATCAGGGTCTGGAGAGTTCCGTTCGGCTCCTGCACGAAATCGCCAGCGGGCGAGCCCAGCGCCGTCCTGACATGACACTCCTCGATCGAGGGCATGCTGCCCGCCCGGAAGCCGGGATCCGCCGCCGCGTTCGTCACGGCGGCATCCAGGCAGCAAATCCGCTCTCCATCAACCAGAACCCAGAAGGCTGCGCCGTCCACCACATCGGCCAGTTCTCTCAGCGTGCGGCTCATCCGCTCCATGGAGGTGCGGGGTGCCGCCAGGAGCGTGAGCTTTTCCTCATCGAGAATATCGGCCGGAAGATCCGCAAGGCTCAGCCCGTCGCTCATGACGACGATGCGGTCACAGAGCCCGAGCATTTCGTCGAAGTCCGACGAAACCACGACGATGCCCATCCCCTCGGCCGCGATCTCTCGCAGGATGGAATAAATCGACGCGCGGGTGCCGATATCCACGCCTTTCGTCGGCTCGTCCAGGAGGAGGACCTTGGGCTTCAGGAGAAGCCAGCGCCCGATGATGATCTTCTGCTGCATGCCGCCGGAGAAGGCGAGCATATTGGCATCGAGAAGCCGCTCGCTCGGCAGGTCGAGCCGACGCAGAAGGTTGTCGATATCCTTCGTCCGCGAGGCGTAATTGAGGCCAAAGCCGCGATGTGCGCCGAGATGGCCGATCAGGAGGTTCTCGCGAACGGAAAAATCGGGCACGATTCCCTGGGCCCGCCGGTCCTCGGCCACGAAGCCGAGACCCGCCCGAACCGCATCGGACGGACGGTGCGGCTCGAAGGGACGGCCCGCGAGGCGCAGCTCGCCCCGTTGCCGGGGGCGCAGACCGAAGATCGCCTCGAGTGTCTCCGAGCGGCCCGCCCCCACAAGGCCGCCGAGGCCCACGATCTCGCCGGGGCGGACGGAGAACGACACGTTGCGCACGAGAGGCGCGGAGCACAGGTTGCGGACCTCGAGGATGGGCTCCAGATCCTGGTCCTTTGCCTGGGACCTGGTGTCATACACCGCCCCTATATCCTGCCCGACCATGAGGCGGATCAGCTCGGTCTGGCTCAGGGAGGCCGTCTCGACGCCGCTGGCTACGGTCCGGCCCTCCCGCATGACCGTGACGCGATCCGTAATGGCGAAGACCTCTTCGAGACGGTGCGACACGAAGGCGAGCGCCCGCCCCTGCCCGCGCAGCCTGTCCATGATCTCGAAAAGGCGTTCGACCTCTATGGGACTGAGCGACGTCGTCGGTTCGTCGAAAATGATCAGGTCGGAGTTCAATGCGAGCGCCTTGGCGATTTCGACCAATTGGCGCTGCGCGGACGAAAGCTTTTCGACGGTGCGGTCGAGCGGAAGGGTCTCGCCGACACCCAGGCTCCCCAACAGGTCTTCGGCCCTGCTGCGCATGCGGCGGTAGGAGAGCAGCCCCGGACGCCCGAGTTCCGGCAGGAAGATGTTTTCCAGCACCGACAGGTGCGGCGCCAGCGAGGTCTCCTGCATCACCATGGTGATGCCGGCATCCAGCGCCTCCCGGGTCGAGGCGTGTTCAAGCGGCGCGCCGCGCCACACGATTTCACCCTTGTCGCGAGCGATATGCCCGGAGATGATCTTGGACAGGGTCGACTTTCCGGCCCCATTGGCGCCGAGAAGGCCATGGACCTCGCCCGGCGCAATGGAGAACTCCGCGCCCCTGAGGGCCCGCGTCCGGCCGAAGGCTTTTTCGACCGCACGCACTTCGAGAATGCTGGACAGCAAAGGCCGCTCCATCGTCAGAGAAGCTGCCGGCACGCGGCGAAGGCGCATGCCGGCGGCGGATTGCCTACTTCACTTCGTTGGCGAAGACGGTCTCACGAATGGTCGGCAGCATCTGTTCGATGTTCTTGCTGGTGACGACCACGATCGGCACCAGGATCTGCTTCTCGACCTTTTCGCCCTTGAGATGCTTGAACAGCGCCTCGCCCGAGCGCACTCCCATCAGATATGGCTGCTGCATGCCGGAGGCGACGATGTCGCCCTTCTTGATCAGGTCGACGAATTCGGGCACGCCGTCGAACGCCGCGACGGCCACCTGCCCGTCACGACGCGACGCCTTGATGGCCCGCAGCGCGCCGAGGGTCGGCGTGTCGGTTTGGATGAACATGCCCTTCATGTTGGGATTGGCGGTGAGCATGTCCTGCGTGTATTTGAACGTTTCGTCGGCCGTGTAGGCCTGCATCTGCTGGAGGCCAGCCTCCTTCAGGCCGCCCTCGGTCATGGCCTGCCGGAAGCCTTCCGTGCGCAACTTGCCATTGTTGCGTGCGAGGGAGATCGTCACGAGGCCGACGGTGCCCTCGCTCCACCCCTTATCCTTCATGGCCTCCACGAGAGCCTTGCCGGTGTTGTAGGCGCCCTCGCGATTGTCCGAGATGATGAAGGATACATATTCGCCGCTGTTGGTGCCGATATCCGCTATGACCACCGGAATATTGGCCTTCTGCGCCAGTTCGAGCACTGCGGGAGCCGTCGAGGAATCGGTCGGCGAGATCACGATGCCGGCAACGCCCCGGGCGATGGAATCCTGAGCGTTCTTGAGCTGCGTCTGGGCGCTGTTGCGGCTGTCGAGTGCTTGAAAGCCGTAACCTTCCTTCTTCGCCTCGGCTTCGACCCCCTTGGAAAGATAACGCCAGAATGGCAGGTCCAATCCGGGCGTCAGGTATACGATGTCCTTGGCGGCCGCAGAGCCCAGGGACGCGAATGTAAGTCCCGCAGCGAGGGCTGCAGCACCGATGAAGCGTCGAGTATATGCCTTCGTCATTGTTTCCTCCGTCGTCCCATCCTTATGTCGTCCATCCCACCGGGACATGCGGGAGCGGATCGGTCTGCTCAGCGCCTCGAGCTAGCCTCGGCGCTTTGAGCGATAGGGTTCGAACCAGCCGAGGCCGTCCTCGGTGCGCCCGCGCGGCCGGTACTCGCAGCCGATAAAGCCCCTGAAGCCGGTTTCATCCAGAACATCGAACAGAAAGGGATAATTGACCTCGCCCGTGTCCGGCTCGTTCCTGGCCGGCACGCCCGCGATCTGAACATGCGCCGTCAGGTCTGCGAGATCCCGGATCCTGGTGGCAAGGTCCCCTTCCGAGATCTGGCAGTGATACAGGTCGAGCTGCAGTCTCAAGTTGTCGGCGCCGACATCCGCGATGACCCTGCGGGCCAGCTCGGTCGTGTTCATGAAGTAGCCGGGCATGTCGCGGCCGTTGATCGGCTCGATCACCAGGGTGCGGCCCGCGGCGCGGCACTCCGCAGCCGCATAGGCGAGGTTCGTCACATAGGTGCGGTAGAGATCCTGCTCGCTCAGACCTGCGGGCTTCAGGCCGGCCATGGTGTGGAGCGTCGGGCATTCGAGGACATCGGCATAGGCGAGAGCCTGCGCGATGCCGGCGCGAAACTCCGCCGTCCGGTCAGGTAGGCAGGCGATCCCCCGCTCGCCGGCCTCGAAATCGCCGGGCGGCATGTTGAAGAGCACCTGCGCGAGCCCGTGCTCCTTCAACCGGTCGCGGATGGCTCGGGCATCGTGCGCGTATGGGAACAGGAACTCCACCGCGGCAAAGCCGGCCGATGCCGCTGCTTCCACCCGCTCCAGGAACGGCCGCTCGGTGAACATCATCGTCAGGTTGGCGGCGAAGCGCGGCATGGCGTTCCTCATGACCCGAATACGGCGGATAGCTCATCGAGCTGGGATTGGCTCAAGGTCCTGTACGGAGCTCCCCGGAGCATGAGGAAGAGTTTGCAGGTCTCCTCCACCTCCTCCGCGACAGCCACTGCCCCATCGAGCGTCGTCTCGCTGACCACGGAGCCATGGTTGGCGAGAAGAAGGGCTCGGGATGTTGCTGCGTATGGACCGATGATTCCGCCCGGGTCGGGTTCGCCGGGCCGGAAATACGGCACCACCGGCAATGTCCCGAAGCGCATGGCCTGATAGGCCGTCAAAGCCGGAAGCGCGTTTGCCTGATCCGCATCCGCCAGACAGGAAACGGCCACCGCATTCGTGGAATGAAGGTGGACGACGGCACGGTCCTTCGGACGCGCGGCATAGACCGCCAGATGAAGCGGCAGCTCCTTCGTCGGAGCATCCCCGGAGACTGGGGACCCGGTTCTGTCGATCTTCGCGATGCGCTCGGCGTCGAGACGGCCAAGGCACGAGTTCGTCGGCGTCGCCAGCAAGGCCTCATCGGTCCAGGCCGACAGGTTACCCGAGGTCCCGACACCGAAGCCGCGCTCGAACAGCGAGCGCCCCAGGAGGACCATTTTCTCGCGAAGACGGGCCTCCTCGTTGGTCATGGCAGCACCTCGAGGGAACGGGTGAAGAAGTCCGGACCACCGAAATTGCCGCTCTTGAGAGCGAGCACGATCGGTTTTTCTCCCAGGGTCGCGGTCCACGGGACGCCCGGGTCGATCTCCGGACCGATCCGCAACAGCCGTATTCGCAATGCGTTCATCACCGCGCCCGAGGTTTCGCCGCCTGCAACCACCACACGCCGCACGCCCGCCTCGACGGCCTGCGATGCGATCTGGGAGAGCGCGTTCTCCACCAACTCGGCAGCCCGCTCGACCCCGAGGCGCGCCTGCACCTGTCGCAGCCTCTCGGGATCCGTCGTCGAATAGACCAGGATGGGGCGCTCGCCGAGATTCTGCCGAACCCACGCCGATGCGGCACCCAATGCCTCCAGGTCATCGGCAAGGGTCAGCGGGTCGACCCGATAGCAGAGCCCGCCATCGGCCTTGAAGGCAGCCACCTGCGCGTTCGTCGCCGCGGAGCAGCTGCCCGCCACGATCAGGGCAGGCCCGTCGACCCGGGGGAACGCCTGGGCGCCGGCCTTGCCCGAAGAATCGGCGGCACCGCAGATCGCCGGGATTCCCGTGGCGATGCCGGACCCTCCCGTCAGGAGCGCCCGTCCCTGGGCGCCTTGAGCAATAGCGACAAGGTCCTGATCCGTCAGCGCGTCGACAACGGCGTGCCGCACGCCCTCGGCCATGAGCCGGTCGAAGGCGTCCGAGAGGGCGGCCGATCCCTGCGCCACCGTTTCCCAGGGCACAAGTCCCACCGCATGGGGTGTCTGGCGCCCCATCAGGCGCACGAGGCTGGCGTCGCGCATGGGAGTGAGAGGGTGATCCCGCATGCTGGATTCATCGAGCGGCACATCTCCGACGAAAAGCCGCCCTTTGTAGACAGTCCTCTTGTTGGCCGGGAATGCGGGGCATACCACCGAAAGCCTCATGCCCGACGCGTCGAGCACCGCATCGACCACCGGACCGATATTGCCCTTTTCCGTGGAGTCGAAGGTCGAGCAATATTTCACCATCAGGGTGCCGGTCTGGCGTGCGGCAAGCCAGCGATGAGCCGCCATCGACTGACTCACGGCCTCCTCGACAGGAATCGTGCGCGTTTTCAACGCGATGACCACCGCCTCCGTGTCCGCGACCTCCATCTCGGGTACGCCGATTGCAAGGACCGTCGGCATGCCGCCCCGTACGAGCGTATTGGCGAGATCGGAGGCGCCGGTGATGTCGTCCGCAATCGCCCCGAAGGCCAATGGGAGAGCGCCGGAATTCACTTCGCTCATTGCCTGATCGCCTTCCAGTAGACGTCGACGGTCTGCTCCATATGGGCTGCCATCGCGCGTTCGGCCTCATCCGGGTCCCCGCGCTCGATGGCCTCGAAGATACCGACATGGAACGCCAGCGCCCTCTCCCTCTGCCCTGTCATCTTCAGCGTCGTCTGGCGCTGCTCGAGCAGCCAGTCGCTGAGCGCCAGAAGCGTCGCCTCGAAAATGCGATTGCCCACGGTGCGAACGATCTCCGCGTGGAAATCCACATCGGTCCGCTCGAAATGCGGAAGATCGTCTATGGCGGCGGCATTGGCGTCGAGCGCCTGCCGGATCCGTGACAGGTCCTCCTTGGTCCGGTGCAGGGCGGCATGTCGGGCGATCGCGCACTCGACGATCTTGCGGGCCGCCTGAAGCTCCCGGATGCCAGCCTCGTCGCTCATGAAAGAGCGAACCGGAAGAGCGAGACCCGACAGGACTTTCTGGGGCGAAACGCGAGTGACGACCGCGGGCGACCCGCTTCGCAGACGCACGATCCCTGCCCTCTCCAGGGAAAGGAGCGCCTCGCGGACGGCAGGCCTTCCCACACCGAAAGCCTCCATCAGCTGGCGCTCGGACGGAAGCGTGTCCCCGGGCTGGTAGGTGCCGTTGAGGATCATCAGCTCAAGCTCGTGCCCAATCTGCTCGTGGATCTTCGGAGTCCGGGAGCGCGTCGACAGCGAAACCAGCTTTTGCCCAGATGATGCCACGTGTCATACCACCTTTCGGGCCAATCTGAGACTTCCCTAACGTAACAGTCAATCCGACTTTCGAGGCAGGACCAACCGGGTGTAAAACCTCCCCACACTGCTACCCACGGTGAGGAGAATGCATTAGCCTAGCTGTCGCGAGACTTGTCCTTCGGCCGGACTGGGGCCCAGCAAGGCAGGCCGGGCCAGACGGGTTCCGGCGCGGGGCTCGCAAAAGCATTGGAGGTTGCCGTGGATAGTCTGACGGCTCGTTTGGATTTCGGCTCGACCGTCGTGTTCGTGACAGGTGCAGGTGCAGGCATCGGCAAGGCAACGGCGCTCGCTTTCGCGCAACTGGGCGCATCGGTGGTTGTCACGGATATCGACGGTTCCCGCTCGGCCCTGGTGGCCGACGAGATCAGCGAGGCCGGAGGTCGCGCCATTCCCTTCGCTCTCGACGTATCCGACGAGAAGCAGGTTTCCGACGTCGTTCGTGATGCCTTCTCGCGGTTGGGCCGGCTCGATGTCCTTGTGAACAACGCCGGCGTAGGTGCCAGAATGCCGTCCACCGAGCTCCCAAGGGACAGATGGGAACATGTGCTCGACATCGGCCTGACGGGCACCTTTCTCTGCACCAGGGCCGCCGCGAAGCTGATGCTCGAAAAAGGCCGCGGGGCCATCGTGAATGTCTCATCGATCATGGGCCTGTCGGGCGGCGGCCTTTATCCCAATCCGGCCTATCACGCGGTCAAAGGAGCCCTTGTGAACCTGACCCGGGCATGGGCGCTCGAGTGGGCGCCCCACGGCATCAGGGTCAATGCGGTCGCTCCAGCCTTTGTGAACACCGCCCTTGTGAAACCGCTGATGGAAGACAGGACCATGCGGCAGGCGATCCTCGATGCGACGCCTTTGGGACGCCTCGTCGAGCCGGAAGAGGTCGCGGCAGCCATTGTATTCCTGGCAAGCGACGCGGCCGCCATGATCACCGGACACACGCTGCCTATCGACGGCGGCTGGCTGGCCCGGTAAGGCCCGCCAGCCGCGCCCTACGACCTTCTCAGCCGATCGCCTTCCGCAGGGCCGGCGCAACCTTCGTCCCCAGGATCTCGATCGCTTTCATCAGTTTGGCGTGGTCCAGCACGCCGATCGCCATCTGGATCATGAAGCGGTCGAACCGGAAGATCTCGTGCGCGGCCAGGATCTTGTCCGTCACTTCCGCAGGGCTTCCCACGAAGAGCGCGCCGCTCGGGCCACGGGCCGCATCGAAATGGGCCCGGCTGGTCGGCGGCCAGCCACGCTCCCGTCCGATCCGGTTCATCACCTCCGCCTGTGGGGCATAGAAGATATCTGCGGCGTCCTGGGTCGTGTCGGCCACGAAGCCGTGCACGTTGATGGAGGTCTTCAGGGCGGCCGGGTCATGCCCGGCCTGCTGCGCAGCCTGCCGGTAGAGATTGAACAGAGGCGCAAAGCGTGCCGGCTCGCCGCCGATGATCGCGAGAGCCATGGGCAGATTGAGCATACCCGCGCGGACGACCGACTGGGGTGTGCCGCCCACCGCAATCCAGATCGGGAGCCTGTTCTGGTAAGGCCGCGGGTAGACCCCGCGGTCGGCAATCGCCGGCGTGTGCTGCCCGCCGGGCCAGCTGACCCGCTCGCCCTCGTTGAGCCGCATGAGAAGCTGCAGCTTCTCGGCAAAGAGCGTGTCGTAATCGTCGAGGTCGTAGCCGAAGAGCGGAAAGGACTCGATGAAGGAGCCGCGCCCGACCATGATCTCGGCGCGTCCCTGGCTGAGATTGTCGAGGGTGGCGAATTGCTGGAACACCCGGACCGGATCGTCGGAGCTCAGCACCGTCACGGCGCTGGTCAGCCGGATGCGCTTGGTCTGCGTTGCGGCCGCAGCCAGCGCCACGGCCGGCGCGGACGCGGCAAAATCGGGCCGGTGATGTTCGCCGAGACCGAACACGTCGAGCCCCACCTGATCGGCGAGAACGATCTCTTCCACGAGGTTGCGCAGGCGCTCGGCCGGGCCGACCCGATGCCCGGTCGCCGGGTCGGTCCCCACATCGCCGAAGGTGTAGAGTCCGATGTCCATGGGCATTATCCTTCCGCGACACTCCACTGTCGCCGCAATCCAGCTAGCATGATGGCACCCGCCTCTCAAACAGCAACGCATCGGCCTCCCTGCGGAATCGCGCCGCGCGGCACAGGTCGCTCTCTGGATCAATCCGGATCCAGGCAGCCCCCGGCCATGGATGCCCTCCGAAGAACGTCCAGCACTCGCGGCGCAGCCCTGACGGCGCGGAACACTGGAACACCAAACGCCTCGCAGCCGCGTTTCCGAAGCTCTCCCGGCCGGGAACCTTTAACAGCGATGGCTCATCCAACAGATCGGAACAGGAGTTTCGACATGCCAATGGGCGCACTCGCATCGAAGCTGGACGATCTTGACGATGAGGCACTGGTTGACCTGGCGCGCAAGGGGGATGGAGCCGCTGTCCGGCTCATCATGCAGAGACATAATCGCCGCCTCTACCGCGCCGCTCGCGGCGTGCTGCATGACGATGCCGAGGCAGAAGATGTGGTCCAGGAGGCCTATGTCCGCGCCTTCACCCATCTCGGCGACTTCCGGGGCGAGGCGCAGCTCTCGACCTGGCTCACCCGCATCGCCCTGAACGAGGCGCTGGGCCGCCTCCGGCGGCGGCGCATCACCGTTGGCCTGAAGGATATCGATGCCATCAACGATCAAGGAGAGGTCCGCGTGATCTATCTTCCGTCGGCCCGCCAGGACAGCGACCCGGAAGCCGCGGCAACGCGGGCCGAAGTGCGGCGCCTGCTCGAACACGCTGTGGACCAGCTTCCCGATCACTTCCGCGTCGTGTTCATGCTGCGCGACATCGAGGAGATGAGCGTCGAGGAAACGGCGTCCCATCTGGGCCTGCGCCCGGAGACGGTGAAGACGCGGCTCCATCGCGCCCGGCGCCTCCTGCGGCAGTCCCTCGACAGAACCCTGTCCTCCGCCGTGAACGAAGTTTTCCCCTGCGCCGGCGCCCGCTGTGCCCGGATTACGAAGGGCGTGCTGGAGCGGCTCGGATTGCCGGAAACGCCGGACGAATGACCATATCCCGGGCGGGAGATTGATCGGGCCGAGAACGTCACGGCGGCGGCCCGCCAGCTTGGCAGGCGAACCGGTGCCCGGTCCATTCAGGCCCGGGCCGGGGTGAAAAGCCCCGGAATGCCCCATGATCCAGGAACGAACCGTGGATCAAGGCGCCTCTGTTCGACACTTTGACGGCGCCGAAGCTGCTCTGCCTTGTAATGACCTCGCGGCACCACTACCATAGCCCGATCGAAATTTGGCCGACGACTGAGCTGCTGCGCGTTACCATGCATCTGCACGGACGACCTCCCCAAGCATCGATACTTAGCAAGCCAAGGCGCTGATGCATCTTGGCCAAACCTGACCAACCTGGGAAAGGAACTCGCCATGGCGACAGGCACGGTGAAGTGGTACAACGAAACAAAAGGCTATGGCTTCATTCAGCCGGACAACGGCGGCAAGGACGTGTTCGTCCACGCGACGGCTCTCGAGCGCGCCGGTCTGCGCAGCCTGGCTGAGGGCCAGAAGATCTCGTACGAGGTCGAGTCTGACCGCCGCACGGGCAAGGAATCGGCAGCGAACCTGAAAACGGCCTGATCGGCCTGCGGGCCACTTGCCTTGTATGATCCTGTAACAGGGGCCGCCCTCCTATCCTCGGGCGGCCCCTGCTTTTTTACCGAGTGCCTCCTGGTGCGTCGAGCTGAGGCACGAGACACGAAGATCGCCTTGATTTCGGTAGGCCCCGGCGAGCGGGTGCGGAAAACCGCCGAGGGGCATGACAGCGCGGCTTTGCCACCAAGAGGTTGCGCCCATCGGATCAGACTGAGCTGTCAGCCGCACAGTATTTCCAAAATGGCATCATGATCGTTTCCGATCTGGAAATGGTGCAATTGGCGTTTTTTCGAAAACTTTCCTGACCCGATGGGAAAGCAAAGCATGCAGCCACTCTGCTCCTTCACGCTTTTCAGGTGACCCTCTTGTAAAAATTTTATCGTCGTCTATATCTCGATCATCGACTTTGGCCGGACAATCGGGCCGTTTCGCCTTTGGCTTTGCCAGGCGCACGTTCGGACTCTCTCCAAATCATCGACGAGCCGGGATAAGGTTTCGCTTTTGCGTGCCTTGGCCCACGTGCATCTGCAATAATAGCGAAAGGTTACCCCCATGATTCTGGGCACCGTGAAATTCTACAACGACATGAAGGGCTTCGGCTTCATCCAGCCGAACGATGGCAGCAAGGACGTGTTCGTTCACGCCACCGCCCTCGAGCGCGCCGGCATCCGTGGCCTCGTCGAAGGCCAGAAGGTCTCCTTCGATACGGCTGAGGACCGCCGCTCTGGCAAAATCGCCGTCAACAACATCCAGACGGCCTAAGGGTGATAGGGCGCAGTTTTAGGCGCTCATACGAAGCCGCTCCCGGGTGGAGCGGCTTTTTCTTTACGAGGCTCCGACGGGTCCGAGAGCGATGAACGCCTGCCGGGACACCGCTCCTGTGAGATCCGGCCATCGGCCTGACGGCACGGACGCGGCAGGAGCAAGGATCGCGGCCGGAAGGCACGATCATCGGCGTCAAGCGTTTCCCGTGAACCGCTGACGCAAATAAGACCAGTTTGAAGAGCAGAATTGAGGAGTGGAATGAAGCAGAACGATCTGGGTGAGCGGCTGAACGCCGCCCGAAATGCCAAGCAGGCGATGGCGGCCAAGTTCCGTCAGCGGCCGGGTCCCGACGATCCGGCAGTTGCTGAGCGGCAGGCGGCAAGGGCGGCCATAAGCGCCGCGCGGGAAGTGCGCATCGCTGAGCGTGAGGCCAGACGTCTTGCCGAGAACGCCCGCATCGCCGCGGAGCAGGAAGCCCTTGCGGTGGAACGAGCCGAGCAGGAAGAGCGCGAGATTGCCGAAAAGGCGGCGAACGATGCCAAGCTGGAAGCGGATCGCAAGATGGCCCGCGACGCCCGCTATGCGGCGCGTAAAGCACGAAAGTAGCGTTAGCACTACGCTGTATGTGTTCAATCCGGTTCACCCGGCAGCAAGGAGATCGACCAATGTCCCAGGAGTACAATATCCGGCGGATGGTCTGCCTGAAGCAGCCGGGGTTTCTGCCCCACCGCGAAATTCAGGGCACCTAGCCCCGCTTTCGCACTCATGCTCTCCCAGGGCCTTCCGAACGCATGTTGCGGCGGAATGGCCCCACTGAACGATAGATAGGACATCCCTTGCAGGTTTTAGTACGCGACAACAATGTCGATCAGGCTCTCAGGGTTCTCAAGAAGAAGATGCAGCGCGAAGGCATCTTTCGCGAGATGAAGGCCCGGAAGGCTTATGAGAAGCCCTCCGAGCGGAAGACCCGCGAAAAGGCGGAAGCCGTCCGGCGCAGCCGCAAGGCCGCCCGCAAGCAGGCGATTCGGGAAGGACTGATCGCGGCTCCGAAGCCCAAGCCCCGCTTCGCCAATCCGCGTCGTCCCGCGGCAGCCCCCAGCGCCGGTCCGCGCACAGCCACCGCGACTGCGGAGTCGAAGGCCTAGCAGGGCCAGGAGGGTGAGAGGCCGAGCGCGGTTCACCGGCGAGCATGTGGAGCAGCATGCATCATGCGCTGCTTCCGTGCCGCCTGCTTTCGGTGCACCTGCAAAACGAGCCTCCTAAGTCCTGCCCCCTGTCCAAGCGATGCTTTCATCTGACAGCGATGCTTTCATCTGACAAAGTGATATACCGTGCAGCGCGTCCGCTCGAAACTGTTTGACCTCCTGTTGGCCCTCTGGACCGCGCTCTTCGCGCCCGCTTTGGCGGTTCTATGGCTATGTGGCTCCCCCGAGCGCGGCGTCAGGCTGGCGTCCCGGTTATGGGCCCGCGGCATTCTTGCGGGCCTGAAATGGCTTGTCGGCCTCACCTATGCCGAGCGCGGCCTGGACAACATTCCTGATGAGCCATGCCTCATCATCGCCAATCACCAGTCGACCTGGGAGACGCTGGCGTTCCTGATCCTGTTTCCCGATGTGGCGATCATCGCCAAGCAGGAACTCCTGACGGTTCCGGTCTTCGCGTGGTTCCTGCGCAAGTCGCCGATGATCCTGATCGACCGGGAGAGCGGCTCGAAGGCAATCCGGCAGATGGTGGACGAGAGCCAAGCGGCCCTCGCGCAGGGACGTTCCGTTCTGATCTTTCCGGAGGGCACCCGCAAGTCGGTCTCTGAGCCGGTCGAATTCAAGCGCGGGGTGGAACTGCTTTATCTCAAGCTCAACCGTGTCGTTCTTCCGGTTGCTCTGAACTCCGGCCTCTTCTGGGGACCGGATCGACCCTACAAACGGGCCGGAACGATTTCAGTTTCGTATCTCAGGCCGATCGAGCCAGGCCTGCCTGGGCATGAATTCACCCGCAGGGCCGAGCAGATGATCGAGGCCGAGCGAGGCCATGTTTGGCCGCAGGCGGCCTGAACGCGGATTTCGGCCATCGACGCATGGCGAGAAACTGCCTGAGGCGGCAGGCCGGGACTGACCCGGCCAGCCATGTTTCGAGATGTAATCCGTGGTTCCCGTCGGAGGCTTCAGGGCTTACTCACCAGCTCGATGAAGGGTTCGAGGCTGGCGTAGGGCAACGTGAATTTCTCACCGCGGAACAGCATCGGCACATCCCGCCCGCCCGCAAGGCCGGAGGTCAGCCTGCCACGTATCGTGAAGGTCTCGCCCGCCTTCACCATGCCCCAGGGCTCATCGAGATAGTCCAACACTCCAAGCTCGGCGAGCTTGGCCTCGACGGTCTGGGTGCGGGCATGCGACGGCAACTGCCTCAAGCTGCTTTCGACCTCGTCCCGCTTGATGGCATAGGCCGGATCGCGAACCTTGTAGCGCAGCTCCGCATCCTGCGTGAACCGCCATACGGAACCGATCACCATCTGGTCCTGCTTGGTGAGCGGCTTCTTTTCCGTCTTTTTTGAAGCCGTGGCCCGGGCGGGAGGCTCGACCGAGTGAACGTTGGCGATCAACGTCCATTTGCTCGACCACTCGACCGCCCGGTAATCGCCATTGGTGAGACGGTCGGTGAATTCCAGGATATCCTGATCGACGGGGCGCTTGCCGCCGCTAGCCTCGAAATAGCGTAGCCGCATGTCATCGGGAAGCAGCAGGTAGAAGTTGTCGCTTTTCACGTCCACGTCAAAGATGTTGGAGACCTTCACCACCTGGTCCCGCGTGGACGGAGCCTCGACGCCGTCGCCCGTGGGGTAGACAATGGTTCCCTTGGGGACGCGGATGTAGCCGCCCACTTGAATATCCGACATGTAACCTTCTCTCTTCGCTGAATCGCAATAACTGCAAAGCCCACACAGGCTCAAAAGGGAACGGCACCCGAAGGTGCCGTTTCTGTTGCTAGGCTTTCCCGAGCCCCGGATGGTTACGCCGCGAGGCGCACCGCACCCATGTCAACGTTGTCGTTGGCATTTGTGAATTTGCACTGTTGAGGCCGTAGCTCAGCCTAATCGCAGCCTAGCCTTTATCGCGCCCAGTCGAACCCATGTCGCCCCCATCAAAAACACACCGGAACAGCGGCATGACCTCACGAGAAAAGGCCATTCGTCCGAAACCTGTCTTGCGGCGGCTGGACGGCTGGTGTGCTTGTGGTGGAGGCGGCGGGAATCGAACCCGCGTCCTAAACGCCTATTCCACTCTGCCTCTACGATCATAGTCAGGCGAACCTGACGCCCGAGATATAGAGGCTCGATCACGAAAGATCCAGGCCCGATACGGAATTTGGAGCCACGATCTTTACCGGTGAGCGGCCAACCTGGTTTTTGCGCCACCGTCCCTGTTCGGGACCGTTGCGAACCGGCCAACCTGCCGGGGTCCGCTGCCCCTGCGATGAAGTTACGGGCACAGGCCTCATGTCGCACCTCTTGAAAAGCATTGTGCCGGACAACCTTCGCCACCGTTCCGCGTTGATCCGATATGCAATACATCTGTGATGCTCCCGGGTCGAAAAGCTGGTTTCGGATCGAGACCGAAGGCGAGGCCGCGCTCGAATCGGACGCGATGCACCACGCGGTCGAGAAGTATTTTCGCCAAGCCTGGGAATCCGCCACGAAAACCTACCGGCCGACCGCCCTCTCCTTCATCGAGCAGGACATCGGCCTCAAGACCCATGTACAACGTATCATGCCGCTGTTCCTCACATTGCGCAGCGCGGAAGGGGATGCACTCGCCACGGCGATGCTGCCGCCTGCCGGACAGAGCGACCCGACTTTCAGGATCATCATTGTTGGCCCCGAGAACCAGGATCCATACCTTGAGCACGAAGAGGCCATCCGCGCGCTGGGCGAGCATTATGGCCTCACCCTCGAGCGCGCCCGGTGCTATCCCTACGGTGGAGCCCCCCTGTCCCGGATGTGATCCGGAGGACCTTGAAGACAGCCTCAGCCCCATCTCATGATGGGAGCGTCCCATCCGGGGCGGTCGAGCAGCACGCCGCTTGAACGGCGGAATTCGGGGAAGCGTCGACAACATGGAAGCCACCGCTCACGGCGCAATCGCCACAGGGCTCAGGTGGGCGGACCGATGCCTGGGACTCGCGTATGTGCTGAGCGCGTGACGGAACCTGATTCCGGCGATATTGGTTTTGAACGCGATGCGGTCTGCTCCATGGCCGCGATGCCGTCGGTGCTCAACCTAGCATCACGCCCGGATCATCCACTCGGAGCAGACCAATCCGTTTCAAAATCTTCATAGAACCCGCAAATATCCTCGGAACGAGTTGAAGTAATTTTTCCATGAAAGCCAAAGAGTCGGAAAAGCCCTTTCGCGTCGGGCGGTCTCAAACCGGTTTGGGCCTGTTTGCGACGGACGAGATTCGGAAGGGTGCATTCATCATCGAGTACATCGGTCCGCGGCTCTCGAATGAGGCGGCCAGCCAGCGGCGAAACACACGCTACCTTTTCGAGGTGAACAGCCGATGGACGATCGACGGCTCGCCGCGGTGGAACACCGCCCGCTACATCAATCATTCCTGCCGTCCGAACGCCCAGGCCGTGGTGTCCCGCGGCCGGATCCGCATCAAGGCCATCAAGCGCATCAGGCCCGGGGACGAGATCACATACGATTACGGCAAGAACTACTTCGACACGTTCATCAAGCCGATCGGCTGCAAATGCCCGTCGTGCATGGCAGGGTCATCCAGGAAGGAGGGCTGATGGATCCGTTCCTTCGCTCCTGATTCCCACCCTTCGTCAAATCCCTCCTGACGGATTTCTCTGAACGTATGTCGACAAAACCTGATCAGGTTCGGTGGCGATAGGTCTGCGGAATCCCGTACGGCGGCCCCCGCCCCAACCTCCTCGCGAGAATCGGTGGCTCTCAAAGCATCGAACTGGAGCATTTCAGCGCGGATCCGGAAGGCCACGTCAGTGGAAGCCGGATCCGCTTTTCGCTGACGCGGCCCTTCGGGACGGTGACGTGGTCCGAAGGGCCGCACGATCCTTAATCCTCCCCGAGCTCCCGCAGGATTTCGCGCTTGCCGGCATGGTTCGCGGGTCCGACGATGCCCTCCTTCTCCATACGCTCCATGAGCGAGGCGGCGCGGTTGTAGCCGATCTGCAGGCGGCGCTGAATGTAGCTCGTCGAGGCCTTCTTGTGCCGAAGGACGATGCTGACAGCCTGCTCGTAGATGTCCGACGCGGCCAGCCCGATATCGTCCTCGTCTCCAGGGAACTCCGACGGATCGAGTTCTTCCACGCCCTCTTCGTCGGCCGTCACCGCCTCGAGATAGACGGGCTCTCCCTGGCGTTTCAGGTGATTGACCACCTTCTCGACCTCCTCGTCGGAGCAGAACGGCCCGTGCACGCGGGTGATGCGCCCGCCGCCGGCCATGTAGAGCATGTCGCCCTGGCCGAGCAGCTGCTCGGCGCCCATCTCGCCCAGGATCGTGCG
>Ga0182742_1001297_pt1 | contig 32740 bp, 23 predicted proteins | sample eDN5th37CBELigMG_FD_128880 | JGI IMG/M metagenome (GOLD analysis project Ga0182742, IMG submission 128880) | Enriched Miracle-Growth compost microbial communities from Emeryville, California, USA - eDNA 5th pass 37_C BE-Lig MG (version 2)... ... | reverse complement strand
GGCTTGCCGAAGTCGCCGTCCTTCATGCCGGTGGCGCGCCACAGGGCGCGGGCGCCGGCCATGTTGCGGCCGTGGGTCGAGGTGCGGGAACGGTAGTGCGGCATGATTTGTCTCTGGCGGGTTCTGTTAGCGTAGGCGGCAAAACGTTAAATAATACGCTGGTTCCCGGCCCGCCCGCTCGGCCGGGGCCGCCGCGCGGCCCGCGCGGCCGTCAGGCGGACGGCTTTCTGCGCGCCGCGAAAGCGCTGGGCGGCTCGCCCACGGCCTTGCGGAACATGGCCGCGAACGCGCTGGGGCTTTCATAGCCCAGGTCCAGCGCCACTTCCAGCACGCGCTCGCCGCGGGCCAGCCGCTCCATCGCCGCCAGCAGGCGCGCCTGCTGGCGCCAGCGCCCGAAGGTCATGCCCGTGTGCCGCAGGAACAGGCGGTGCACGGTCTTGGGGTCCACCCCCAGCTCGCGCGCCCAGTCGGCCGCGCCGTCCTGGCGCTCCGGGTGGCGCACGATGGCGCGGCAGATGCGCGCCAGCCGCGGCTCGGACGGCTGCGGCAGGTGCAGGGGCAGCACCGGCTCCTGGCGCAGCTCGTCGAGCAGCAGCATCATCAGGCGGCCGTCGCGCGTGTCCGGCTTCCAGTCCAGCGGCACCTCGGCCGCGGCCGCCATCAGTTCGCGCAGCAGCGGCGAGATCGACAGCACGCAGCACGCCTGCGGCAGGTGCGCGGCCGCGCCCGGCTCGACGAACACGGTGCGCATGCGCGGCTCGCCGCTCATGCGGATGCCGTGCGGCATCCAGGCCGGCACCCAGACCCCGCGCGTGGGCGGCACCACCCAGATCCCGGCCGGCGTATCCACCACCATCACGCCCGAAATCGCGTACACCAGCTGCGCGCGGCGATGGCGGTGGCGGCGGATGCGGTGGCCGTCCTCGTAGTCCACGGCCAGGCCGGCCACGGGGCGGGACGAGGCCTCGTAGGGAAACAGGTCCAGGTCTGCGGGCTTGCGGGCGGTCGGGGGCATGTCCATTTTGCGATGGTTATGGCCAGAGTGGCGTTAGACGGTCTTTCCCAGTGTACCTACCATCCTCGCATCCCTACACGCGACATGCGCCGCGCCCGCGGCCGGAGGATTCCATGCTCGAACAGCCCCAACACAAGTACCGCCCCGTCCAGCCCTTCACCCGCGACTACGCCGAACGCAACTGGCCGTCGCGCCGCCTGACGGCGCCGCCGGTCTGGATGAGCACCGACATGCGCGACGGCAACCAGGCCCTGATCGAACCGATGGACGCGGCGCGCAAGCTGCGCTGCTTCGAACAGCTGGTGGCCGTGGGCCTGAAGGAAATCGAAGTGGCGTTTCCGTCGGCCTCGGACACCGACTTCAACTTCGTGCGCCAGCTGATCGAGGAACGCCGCATCCCCGACGACGTCACCATCGAGGTGCTGACCCAGTCGCGCCCCGACCTGATCGAGCGCACCTTCGATTCGCTGCGCGGCGTCAGGCGCGCCATCGTGCACCTGTACGCGCCCATCGCTCCGCAATGGCGCCGCATCGTGTTCGGCATGAGCCGCGCCGAGATCAAGGAGATCGCACTGGCCGGCACTCGCCAGATCCGCGCGCTGGCCGACGCCCGGCCCGAAACCCATTGGATCTACGAATACTCGCCCGAGACCTTCAGCCTGGCCGAGCTGGATTTCGCGCTGGAGATCTGCGATGCGGTCAGCGCCGAGTGGAGCCCCACGCCCGAACACAAGATGATCGTCAACCTGCCGTCCACGGTGGAATGCACCACGGCCAACGTCTACGCCGACCAGATCGAATGGATGCACCGCCACCTGGCGCGCCGCGACAGCATCGTGCTCAGCGTGCACCCGCACAACGACCGCGGCACCGCCGTGGCCTCGGCCGAACTGGCGGTGCTGGCCGGCGCGCAACGGGTCGAGGGCTGCCTGTTCGGCAACGGCGAACGCACCGGCAACGTGGATCTGGTGACGCTGGCCATGAACCTGGACCTGCATGGCGTGCGCAGCGGGCTGGACTTCTCCGACATGGCCGGGGTGCGCGCCTGCGTCGAGGCCTGCAACCAGCTGCCGGTGGACGTGTTCCACCCCTACGCGTTCACCCACGCAACGCCAGCAGCGACTCCTGCAGATGCCGCAGGCCCCGGCCCAGCGGCTTGTCCCGGCGCAGCACGATAGCCAGGCCGCGCGCCAGGCGCGGCGCCAGCGGCCGGACTTCGAGCGCCGCGCGCCTGCCCGCGCCGGACACCGCCAGCCCGGGCAGGATGGCGCAGCCCAGGCCGGCGCCGACGATCTCCTTCATGGCCTCGGTGCTGCCCAGCTCCATCACGGGCTTGGCGGCCACGCCGGCGGCCTCGAACCAGTCGTCCACCAGCCGCCGGGTGCGCGCGCCCGGCTCGAACAGCACCAGCGGCAGCCGCGCCAGCGCCTGTGGCGTGGCGGCAGCCGGGATCATGGCCGGATCGCCGGCGGGAAAAATCGCCACGAACTCGTCCTCCAGCACCGGCGTCACCTGGAACATGCGCCCCGGCGCCGGCAGCGTCACCAGCCCGATGTCCAGCGTGTTGGTCTCCAGGCCGCGCAGCATGTCGGCCGTGTTGCCGGTGCTGACCACGATGTCCAGCGCCGGAAAGCGCCGCCGCAGATCGGCCAGCAGCGGCGGCAGCAGATAGGTGCAGGCCGTGGCCCCGGTGCCCAGCCGGATGCGGCCGGCGACCTGGGAGGCGTGCGCCGTCATGGCGAGTTCGGCCTGGGCCAGCGCCGCGTCGATGGTGCGCACGTGCGCCAGCAGCTCCATGCCGGCCGCGGTCGGCCCGGCGCGCCGGCCGACGCGCTCGACCAGCTTCAGGCCGAAGCGCCGTTCCAGCTGGCGGATCTGCAGGCTGACGGCGGGCTGGGTCACGCCGCTGCGTTCGGCGGCGGCGGAAAAACTGCCGGTTTCGATCACCAGCGCGAAGGTGCGCAACTGGTCCAGGTTGAGGCCTCGCATACGCCGCCATCCAAAGTTTTACTTATAAAAATCATAATAGACCAAAGCTTTATTAATGCTCAGGCTTGCGCGACACTGGCGGCTCGAACCCCCAGCCTTCCCTTTCCATGCCGCCCACCTCCGCCACCGTCCTCATCCGCGACAGCGCGCCCGCCGACCTGCCGGCCATCAAGGCCATCTACGCCCATCACGTGCAGCACGGCACGGCCTCGTTCGAGCTGGAGCCGCCGTCCATCGAGGAAATGCGCCAGCGCCGCGCCGCGGTGCTGGAACAGGGCATGCCCCACCTGGTTGCCGAGATCGCCGGCGAGATCGTGGGCTATGCCTACGCCACGCCCTACCGCCCGCGTCCGGCCTACCGCCACACGGTGGAGGATTCCGTCTACGTGAAAGCAGGCCGCGCCGGCCTGGGCATCGGCGGCAAGCTGCTGGCCGAACTGATCGCCCGCTGCACCGCCGGCGGCTGGCGCCAGATGCTGGCCGTGGTCGGCGACAGCCGCAACGCCGCCTCGCTCGCGCTGCACGCCAGCCAGGGCTTCCACCCGGTCGGCACGCTGCGCGCCGTAGGCCACAAGCACGGGCAATGGCGCGACACCGTGCTGATGCAGCGCGCGCTGGGCGAGGGCGACGCGACGCCGCCGCAGCGGCCGTGATCGCGCCGCGCGCCATCGTCTGCCTGGGCCTGACGCAACTGGTCGGCTGGGGCGTGACGTATTACCTGATAGGCGCCCTGGGCCCGGCCATGCAGGCCGACCTGGGCTGGAGCGCCGCCGTCGTTTACGGCGGCTTCTCGGCCGCCATCGTGACCATGGCGATGCTGTCGCCGCTGGCCGGCATGGCCGTCGACCGCTGGGGCGGGCACCGCGTCATGCCTGCCGGCGCCGTGATCGCCGCGCTGGGTTGCGCGGCGCTGGCGGCCGCGCACGGCCTGGCGCTGTACTACCTGGCCTGGATCGTGCTGGGCGTCGGCATGCGGCTGTGCCTGTACGACGCGGCGTTCGCGTCGCTGGCGCGGGCGGCCGGCCCCACGGCGCGCCGGCCCATGTCGCAGATCACGCTGTTCGGCGGCCTGGCCTCCACCGTGATGTGGCCGGCGGGCCATGCGCTGTCGGGCTGGCTGGGCTGGCGCGGCGCGGTGCTGGCCTACGGCGCGCTGGCCCTGGCCACGCTGCCGCTGTACCTGGCGCTGCCGCGCACGCGCTATGCCGCGCCCGCGGGCGCCAAAGACCGCGCCGCCGCCGGCCTGACGCGCAGCCCGGCCGAGCGCCGCATGGCGGGCGTGCTGTACGCCACCATCGCCATGCTGACCAACTTCCTGGCGGCCGGCAACGCCGCGCATCTGATCGCGCTGCTGTCCGGCCTGGGCCTGGCCGCGGCCGCGGCCGTCAGCGTGGCCGCCTTGTGGGGCGTGGGCCAGTTCGCCGCGCGCCTGGCCGACGTGGCGCTGGGCTCGCGCCTGCATCCGCTGACCCTGACCCTGGCGGTGGGCGCGATGCTGCCCCTGTGTTTTCTGCTGGCGCTGCTGTCCGGCGGCAATCTCTACGCCAGCGCGGCCTACGCCCTGCTGTATGGCGCCTGCAACGGCCTGATGACCATCACGCGCGGCACGCTGCCGCTGGCGCTGTTCGACTTCCGCAGCTACGGCAGCTTGGTGGGCGCGCTGCTCATTCCCAGCTTCCTGCTGACGGCCACCGCGCCGGTGGCCTACGCCTATCTGGTCGCCGGCTACGGCGCGCGCGGCGCGATGGCGATATCGGTCGGCCTGGCCGCGGCCATCTGCGCGGCCGCGCTGGCCTTGCGCTGCAAGTTCATCGGGCGGGTGCGCGCGGCCGCCGCATGACCGGGCACCGCCGGGTTCAGCCTTCGGCGGCGGACGCCACCACCCATTTCTCCCAGCCGATCTTGCGCAGCTTGCAGGCCGGGCAGTCGCCGCAGCCGTAGCCCCAGTCGTGGCGCGCGCCGCGCTCGCCCAGGTAGCAGGTGTGGCTTTGCTCGACGACGATCTCCACCAGCGCGTCGCCGCCCAGCTGGTGCGCCAGCGCCCAGGTCTCGGACTTGTCGATCCACATCAGCGGCGTCTCGATCGTGACCCGCGAACCCAGGCCCAGGCCCAGCGCCACCTGCTGCGCCTTGATGGTGTCGTCGCGGCAATCGGGATAGCCGGAAAAATCCGTTTCGCACATGCCGCCGACCAGCACGTCGAGCTGGCGCCGGTAGCCCAGCGCGGCGGCCAGGGTCAGGAACAGCAGGTTGCGCCCCGGCACGAAGGTGTTGGGCAGGCCGTTGGCCTGCATCTCGATGGCGCGGTCGCTGGTCATGGCCGTGTCGCCCACCTGGCCCAGCACCTTCAGGTCCAGCAGATGGTCCTCGCCCAGCCGCGGCGCCCAGTCGGGAAAGTTCTCGCGGATCTCGCGCAGCACGTTCAGGCGCGCCGACAGCTCGATGTGATGGCGCTGCCCGTAATCGAACGCCACGGTTTCCACATGGGCATAGCGGTCCAGCGCCCAGGCCAGGCAGGTGGTGGAATCCTGGCCGCCCGAAAACAGGACGAGCGCGCGACGTTGGTGGTTTTGCATAAACGAAATGGGGCTTTGGGAATGACTAACGAACCGCAGCGGCTTTTGCCGCAAATCGATTCCGCTTAGCGAACTTTAACGCAGCTGCGGGCGCTTGCCGTCAGCAAAGCCTGCGTAAAATCGATGAGGTTTCATTTTCTGGTTTCACCCGCAACGCCGCTTTCCCCCCTCCTTTCCCTCCAGCAGCCCGACGGATCCCTACCCGATGAATGCCATCCGCCAGCAGTCCGATTCAGCAGAACCCTTGCGTCACGACATCCGGCTGTTAGGCCGATTACTGGGAGCCGTCATCGAGGAGTGCGAAGGCAAGCGCGTCTTCGACACGATCGAAACCCTGCGCCGCACGGCCGTGAAGTTCCGCCGCGAAGGCAACGACGCCGACGGCAAGCTGCTGGAGCAGCGCGTCAAGCGCCTGCAAGGCAGCGACCCGAACTCGGTCGCGCGCGCCTTCAGTTATTTCCTGCACCTGTACAACATCGCCGAAGACCGCGACCAGAACCGCCGCCAGCGCGCCCGCGCCATCGCCGACGACGCGCCGGCGCGCGGCAGCCTGCGCGAAGCGGTGCAGGTGCTGGCCGGCCAGGGCGTGAGCCCGGCGCGCATCCGCCGCCTGCTGGCCGAAGCCTGCGTGATGCCGGTGCTGACGGCGCACCCCACCGAGGTGCAGCGCAAGAGCACGCTGGACGTGCATCGCGAAATCGCCGCCGCGCTGGCGCAGCGCGACGGCACGCTCACCCCCGAAGAGCGCGCCGACCTGGACGCGGCGCTGCTGGGCCGCGTGGCCACGCTGTGGCAGACCCGCATGCTGCGCTATACGCGGCTGACGGTCGCCGACGAAATCGAGAACGCGCTGTCGTACTACCGCAGCACCTTCCTGCAGGTCATTCCGCGCCTGTACGCGGACCTGTCCAAGCTGCTGAACCGCGAACCGGCCAAGCCCTTCGCCGCCCCGCCCGCGCCGCTGGAGCCGTTCCTGCGCATGGGCAGCTGGATCGGCGGCGACCGCGACGGCAATCCGAACGTGGACGCCGGCACGCTGGAGCGCGCGCTGCTGCGCCAGGCCACCGTGCTGTTCGAGCATTACCTGCAGGAAGTGCACGCGCTGGGCGCGGAACTGTCGGCCACCACGCTGCTGATCGCGGCCGACGCCGAGCTGCTGGCGCTGGCCGAGGCCAGCGGCGACGACTCGCCGCACCGCCGCGACGAACCCTACCGCCGCGCGCTGATCGGCGTGTACGCGCGGCTGGCCGCCACCGCGCAGCGCCTGACGGGCCAGGACCTGGCGCGGCGCAGCACCGTGGCCGCGCCCGCCTATGAAACGCCGCAGGAACTGTCCGCCGACCTCGCCGTGATCGCGGCCTCGCTGGCCGCCCACCACGGCGCGCCCATCGGCAAGCTGCGCCTGGCCGGCCTGCAGCAGGCCGTGGAAGTCTTCGGCTTCCACCTGGCCACGGTGGACCTGCGCCAGAGCTCCGACGTGCACGAACGCGTGCTGGCCGAGCTGTTCGCGCGCGCCGGCACGCAGCGCGACGGCAAGCCGCTGGACTACCTGAAGCTGGACGAGGACGAACGCGTGGCGCTGCTGCGCGCCGAACTGGCGCAGGCGCGCCCGCTGGCCTCGCCCTGGATCGCCTACAGCGAAGACTCCACGCGCGAGCTGGCCGTGCTGCGCGCCGCCGCCGCCGGCCGGGCGCGCTACGGCAAGCAGGCCGTGCGCCAGACCATTGTTTCGCACACCGAAACGCTGAGCGACCTGCTCGAAGTGATGGTGCTGCAGAAGGAAGCCGGCCTGATCGCGCCGGCCGGCCAGGACATCGAACCCGAGGACGGCCTGATGGTGGTGCCGCTCTTCGAGACCATACCCGACCTGCAGCGCGGCGCGGCCATCATGGCGGCCTGGCTCGACCTGCCCGAGATCCGCCAGCGCGTGAAACTGGCGCAGAACGGCGCGCAGGAAGTCATGCTGGGCTACTCGGACAGCAACAAGGACGGCGGCTTCCTGACGTCGAACTGGTCGCTCTACCAGGCCGAGCGCGAGCTGGTCGAGGTGTTCTCGGCGCGCAACGTGCGCCTGCGCCTGTTCCACGGCCGCGGCGGCTCGGTGGGACGCGGCGGCGGCTCCAGCTTCGACGCCATCCTGGCGCAGCCGCCGGGCACCGTCGCCGGCCAGATCCGCCTGACCGAACAGGGCGAGGTCATCCAGAGCAAGTACAAGGACGCCGAAGTCGGCCGCTGGCACCTGGAACTGCTGGTCGCCGCCACGCTGGAATCCAGCCTGGCGCCGCGCGCCGAGGCCACCAGCGCCGAGGACGCGCACATGGCGCACTACGGCCCGGCCATGTCGTTCATGTCGGACACCGCGCAGCGCACCTACCGCGGCCTGGTCTACGAAACGCCGGGTTTCGCCGATTACTTCTTCGCCGCCACGCCGGTCAGCGAGATCGCGGGCCTGAACATCGGCTCGCGCCCGGCCTCGCGCAAGAAGGGCCAGCGTATCGACGACCTGCGCGCCATCCCCTGGGGCTTCTCGTGGGCGCAATGCCGCCTGATGCTCACCGGCTGGTACGGCATGGGCTCGGCCATCGAGGCCTATCTGGAAACCGGCGCTCCCGGCGCGCCGCGCTCGCGCCGCAGCCGCCTGGCGCAGCTGCGCGAAATGGCGCAGGACTGGCCGGCGTTTCGCACCATGCTGTCGAACATGGAAATGGTGCTGGCCAAGTCCGACCTGGCGATCGCGGCCCGCTACGCGCAGCTGGTGCCGCAGCGCGGCCGGCGCGAACGCATCTTCGGCGCCATCAGCGCCGAGCATGGCCGCACGCTGGCCATGCTCAAGCTGCTGACCCGGCGCGAGCTGCTGGCCGACAACCCCACGCTGCAGGCTTCGCTGCGCGAGCGATTCGCCTACATCGACCCGCTGAACTACCTGCAGATCGAGGTGATCCGCCGCCACCGCGCCGCGCAGAAGCACCCGGACGCCGAGGTCGACATCCGGGTGCAGCGCGCCATCCACCTGACCATCAACGGCATCGCCGCCGGGCTGCGCAACTCGGGTTAAGGGGCACAGGCTCAGGCCACCCGCGTGCCGCCGATGGGCACCACGGTGGCGCTGAACTCCTTCAGCAAGGCCTCCCTGCGGGCCGCGGCTTTCTCGGCCGCGGCCTCTTTCACGTGGCCGTAGCCGCGGATCTCCAGCGGCAGGCTGGCCAGCGCCACGGCGCGATCCAGGTTGCCGCGATTGAGCTTGCCCAGGATGGCGGTCAGCGTCTCGCGGTATTCGCGGATCAGCTCGCGTTCGGCGCGGCGCTCGGCGGTGTAGCCGAACGGATCGAACCGGGTCCCGCGCAGCCGGCGCATCGCGGCCAGCAGGCGGAACACCCGCAACATGCCGGGGCCGTAGCTGCGCTTGATCAGATGCCCCGCCGCGTCGCGCCGCGCGAACAGCGGCGGCGCCAGGTGAAAGCGCAGCTTCCAGCCGCCTTCGAACTGCTCGCCCACGCGCTTGAGGAATTCGCCGTCCGTGTACAGCCGCGCCACTTCGTACTCGTCTTTGTAGGCCATGAGCTTGAAATAGCCGCGCGCCACCGCCAGCGCCAGCCGGTTGGTGCCGGTGGCCTCGCGCTCGGCGTGCGCCACCTTGTCCACCAGGTCCGTGTACTGCCGGGCGTAGGCCGCGTGCTGGTAGTCGGTCAGGAAGGCCTTGCGCACCGCCACCAGCCGCTCCAGTTCGTCGGCGGGTTTTTTCAGTTCCACCACGGGGCTGGCCTTGCGCGGGCGCTTCAGTTCGATGATGCCTTCGGGCAGCGCCGGGCGCGCGCCGCCTTCGGCCAGCAGGCGGTTCACGCCCGCCGGATCGCGCGCCGCGCGCCGGCCCCAGGCGAAGGCCGCGATATTGTTCGGCACCTGCTGGCCGTTGAGTTCGATGGCCCGCAGCAGCGCTTCCCGCGACAGCGGTATCCAGCCCTTCTGGTAGGCGTAGCCCATCATCAGCGGATTGGCGTAGATGGCGTCGCCCAGCAGGCCCACGGCCAGCGCGGCGGCGTCCACGCGGTCGAGGTTGTCCTTGCCGCAGGCGGCCTGCAGGTCGGCGGTGAGGTTGGCGCCCGGCAGCGTCCAGTCGGGATTGGCGACGAAGGCCGCGGTGGGCGCGGTGTCGCCGTTGAGCAGCACCCGCGTGCGCCCCGGCGCCAGCCGCGCCATGGATTCCATGCTGGTGGCCACCACCAGGTCGCCGGCCAGCAGCAGGTCGGCCTCGCCCATCGCGACCCGCGTGTTGAGCAGATCGTCCGGCGTGCGCGCCAGCACCACGTGCGAATACACCGCGCCGCCCTTTTGCGCCAGGCCGGCCATGTCCAGCACCGAACAGCCCTTGCCCTCGATATGGGCCGCCATGCCCAGCAGCTGGCCGATGGTGACCACGCCGGTGCCGCCCACGCCGGCGATGAACACGCCGTATGGCCGATCGAGCGCATGCGCGGCGGGCGGCGCGATGCCGGCGTCGATATCGCCGTCCTGCGCCAGCGCCTGCGGCCGCTTCAGCCGGCCGCCCTCCACCGTCACGAAGCTGGGACAAAAGCCCTTCAGACAGGAAAAATCCTTGTTGCAGCTGGACTGGTTGATCCGGCGCTTGCGGCCGAACTCGGTTTCCAGCGGCTCCACCGACAGGCAGTGCGACTGCTGCGAACAGTCGCCGCAGCCTTCGCACACGCGCTCGTTGATGACGACGCGGCGCGCCGGGTCGGGATAGGCGTTGCGCTTGCGGCGACGGCGCTTCTCGGTGGCGCAGGTCTGGTCGTAGATCAGCACCGACACGCCGGGATACTCGCGCAGCTCGCGCATCACGGCGTCCAGCTCGTCGCGGTGGCGCACCGGCGCGCCCGGCGCCAGGCCCTGCATGCCGCGGTACTTGTCCGTGTCGTCCGTGACGATCACGATTTTCTCGATGCCCTCGGCCGCCACCTGGCGGCTGATCATGGGCACGCTGAGCGGGCCGTCGACAGGCTGCCCGCCGGTCATGGCCACGGCGTCGTTGAACAGGATCTTGTAGGTGATGGGCGCCTTGGCCGCCACCGCCGCGCGTATCGCCAGCAGGCCGGAATGGAAATACGTGCCGTCGCCCAGGTTGGCGAACACGTGTTTTTCTTCGGTGAACGGCGCCTGGCCCACCCAGGGCACGCCCTCGCCGCCCATCTGCGTGAACACATCGGTGCTGCGGCCCATCCATCTGACCATGTAGTGGCAGCCTATGCCCGCCATCCCGCGCGAGCCTTCCGGCAGGCGGGTCGAGGTGTTGTGCGGACAGCCCGAACAGAACCAGGGCTTGCGCTCCTCGACCACGCGCGGGCGCGCCAGCGCCTGCTCGCGCTCGGCGATGAAGGCCAGGCGCGCCTCGATGCCGGCGCGCACGTCCGCCGGCAGGTCGAAGCGCAGCAGGCGCGAGGCGATGGCGCGCGCGACCATGGCGGGCGAGAACTCGTAATGCGCCGGCAGCAGCCAGTTGCCCTGCGGCACCGACCATTCGCCGCCATCCTTGTCGTCGAACTTGCCCACCACGCGCGGAATCTTCTTGCCGCTGCCGAGCCAGCTGAACAGCTCTTCCTTCAGCTGGTACTCCAGCACCTGGCGCTTTTCCTCGATCACCAGGATCTCGTCCAGGCCTTCGGCGAAACGCTGCGTGCCAGTGGATTCCAGCGGCCACACCATGCCCACCTTGAAGAGACGCAGGCCGATACGCCGGCACGCGTCTTCGGTCAGGCCCAGGTCGGACAGCGCCTGGCGCGTGTCCAGGTAGGCCTTGCCCGAGGTCATGATGCCGAAGCGCGCGTCGCGCTGCGGCACCTCCCAGAGTTCGCGGTTCAGGCCGTTGGCGCGCGCATAGGCCAGCGCGGCATAGAGCTTGTAGTCCAGCAGGCGCGCCTCCTGCTGCAGCGGCGTGTCGCCCAGCCGGATGTTCAGGCCGTCGGCCGGCAGCCGGAAATCCTCGGGCAGCCTGATCCGCACGCGCTGCGGATCGACGTCCACCGAGGCCGAGACCTCGACGATGTCGGTGATGCATTTCATGCCCACCCACACGCCGGCGTAGCGGCTCATCGCCCAGCCGTGCAGGCCGTAGTCCAGCACCTCCTGGACGCTGGCCGGAAACAGCACCGGAATCATGCAGGCCTTGAGGATGTGGTCGCTCTGGTGCGGCAGCGTCGAGGACTTGGCCGGGTGGTCGTCGCCCGCCACCACCAGCACGCCGCCGTGGCGCGCGGTGCCGGCCGCGTTGGCGTGCTTGAACACGTCGCCGCAGCGATCCACGCCGGGGCCCTTGCCGTACCACATGCCGAAGACGCCGTCGTATTTCGCGCCGGGAAACAGGTTGACCTGCTGCGAGCCCCATACGGCGGTGGCCGCCAGGTCTTCGTTGACGCCAGGCTGGAATTCGATGTGGCGGGCCTTCAGGTGCGCGGCCGCCTTCCACATGTTCTGGTCCACCCCGCCCAGCGGCGAGCCGCGGTAGCCGGACACGAAGCCCGCCGTGTTCAGCCCCGCCTGCTGGTCGCGCATGCGCTGCATCATGGGCAGGCGCACCAGGGCATGGATACCGCTCATCCAGGCACGCCCGGACTCCAGGATGTACTTGTCGTCCAACTGGACCGATTCAAGCGCCGCGCGCAGGTCAGGCGAAACAGGGGCATTCATGTCCACTCCGTGAGCAGTGAAGTCCGGCATTCCCTTCCCGGTTGTAACCGCTCCCCCCACCCCGGGCAATAGGGCGATGCGATAATTGCCGCCATGGACTTCGCCTCACGTATCGTCGCCTGGCAACGCCGGCATGGCCGCCACGATCTGCCCTGGCAGAACACGCGCGACCCTTATCGCATCTGGCTGTCAGAGATCATGCTGCAGCAGACCCAGGTCGCCACCGTGATCCCGTATTACGAGCGCTTCCTGCAGCGCTTTCCGGACGTGGCGGCGCTGGCCGCGGCCGCCCAGGAAGACGTGATGCCTTACTGGGCCGGGCTGGGTTATTACGCCCGCGCCCGCAATCTGCATCGCTGCGCGCAGGAAATCGTGCGCGACTGGAACGGCCGCTTTCCGCCCACCGCCGAAGGCATCGCCACGCTGCCGGGCATCGGCCGCTCCACCGCCGCGGCGATCGCGGCGTTCGCCTACGGCGAGCGCTCGCCCATCCTGGACGGCAACGTCAAGCGCGTATTCACCCGCCACTTCGGCATCGCCGGCGATCCGGCGCGGCGCGAAATCGAGCAGCGCCTGTGGGCGCTGGCCGAGGCCCAGGTCGAGGCCGCGCCCGACCTGGACATGGCCGCCTACACGCAAGGACTGATGGACCTGGGCGCCACGCTCTGCACCCGCGGCAAGCCGGCCTGCGACAAGTGTCCGGTGGCCGACAGCTGCGTGGCCCGGCGCGAAAGCCGCCAGGCCGAACTGCCCACGCCCAAGGCGCGCAAGGCCATTCCCGAACGCGAGACCTGTATGCTGGTGCTGCGCCACCGGGGCGCATTCCTGCTGCAGCAGCGGCCCGAGCCGGGAATCTGGGGCGGGCTGTGGAGCCTGCCCGAATTCGACGCCGCGCAAGACCCCGACAGCGCCTCGCGCGCGCTGGGCCTGGAGCCGGAAGAACGCTTCGAGCTGGCGGCGTTCGCCCATACGTTCACGCACTACCGCCTGCATATCAAGCCGTGGCTGGTGCCGGTGCGCGCGGCCGGCATCCGCGAAGACGCCGCCCCGCAACGCTGGGTGCCCGCGGATCAGCTGGCCACGGTGGCCTTGCCGGCGCCGGTGAAGAAGCTGTTGCTGGGGCTGGTGGAGGCGGGGATGCAGGAGGGGTTGTTCAGGGATGGGTAGCGCGGTCCAGATGGGTTACGCGCGCTTGATGTCTGGGTTTTTGTGCAAAAAATCTCGCGCTGCACCCATCCTACGCATGGGGACCCTGGCAAGTAGGATGGGTGCAGCGCGAGACTCCCGAGACAAGAACCCGAATATCAAGCGCGCGAAACCCATCAGGCAACATCAGCCGCCCCTCCCCCCAGTAACATCACCAGCTTCAGGTCCGGGTGCGTGGCCAGGCGGAACGTGATCTGCTGGTAGGCCAGCTTGCCGCGCCGCGGGTGCTGGAATTCGCGCAGCCCCCCTTCGCGCTCGACCACCGCGTGGCGCGTCCACCAGTGCGCGAACACCGGGCTTTGCCGGCCCAGTTCGTCCAGCAGCCCCAGCACCACCGGCTCGTCCAGGTGCGCGCCCGCGTCGGCGCGGAATTCGGCCACCACGCGCCGGGCGCGCTGGTCCCAGTCCACCACCAGTTCGCGCGCGGCCGGGTCCAGGAAGATGTAGCGCAGCAGGTTGGGTTCGGCGTCGCGCCGCGGCCAGTCGTCGAACAGGTCGCGCAGCGGCTCGTTGTAGGCCAGCACGTTCCAGGCGCGGTCCAGCACATAGGCCGGCGCGTTGATGGCGTTGACGCATTCCTGCAAAGGCCCGGGCACGCCGCCGTCGTCGCGCGCGTGCTGGGGGTCGGCGCAGTCGGCCAGGTCGAACAGGTAGGCGCGCTCGGCGCGCGCCAGCTGCAGCACGCCGGCGATGCGCGACCAGACCGAGGGCGATACCGAGACCTCCCGGCCCTGCTCGATCCAGGTGTACCAGGTCACGCTGATGCCGCACAGCTGGGCGACCTCTTCGCGCCGCAGGCCGGGCGTGCGGCGGCGCATGCCTTCGGGCAGGCCGGCCATCTGCGGCGTAATGCGCGAGCGGGCGCTGCGCACGAACTCGCCCAGCGCCTGGCGGCGCACGCGGGAACCTTCATGGCCGGCGGTTCCGGCCTGGGGGGAAGTAGTCATACCAGGATCAGCAATGGACTTGTACGTGTATGGGAGCGCGCCTATCTTAGCGCCTGCACCCCATTTCCCACCAAGGACGCCCATGACCGCCAGCACGCACGACGCCGCCGTCGACCGCCAGTTCAGCCCCCGCGCCGCCGCCTACCTCACCAGCGCCGTTCACGCCCAGGGCGAGGACCTGCTGCAGATGGCCGAGATCGCCGCCCGCCACCCCGGCGCCCGGCTGCTGGACCTGGGCTGCGGCGGCGGCCACGTGAGCTTTCACGTCGCGCCGCGGGTCGCCCACGTCACCGCCTACGACCTGTCGCAGCAGATGCTGGACGTGGTCGCCGGCGAAGCCGCCAAACGCGGGCTGGCCAATCTCGCCACCTGTCAGGGCAAGGCCGAGCATCTGCCCTTCGGCGACGGCGAGTTCGATCTGGTGATGTCGCGCTATTCCACCCACCACTGGCAGGACGCCGGACGCGGCCTGCGCGAGGCGCTGCGCGTGCTCAAGCCCGGCGGCACCGCCGTGTTCGCCGACGTGGTCTCGCCGGGCGAGCCGCTGCTCGACACCTGGCTGCAGACCATCGAGGTGCTGCGCGACACCTCGCACGTGCGCGATTACTCGGTGGCCGAGTGGACCCGCATGCTGACCGAAGCCGGCTTCACGCTGCAGGGCCTGACGCCGCGCCGCCTGCCGCTGGAATTCCAGTCCTGGGTGGCGCGCATGCGCACGCCGGACACGCTGGTGGCGGCGCTGCGCCACATGTTCGGCATCGCGCCGGACGTGGTGCGCGCGCACTACGAGGTGCAGGAAGACGGGTCTTTCACCAGCGACACCGCCACCATCGTGGTGAAGAAACCGGGCTGAAGCGGGGCCGGCCGCGCGGCGGACTCGACAGCCGCCGCGCCGACCTTGTATAGATACGGATGACCTTTCAATCCGTGCCGCAAGGAAGCCCCATGACCGACTCCTCCAGACAGCCCTCGCCCGACCTGACCGTTGCGCAGGCCGCGGCGCTGATTCGCCAGGGCGCCCTGACCAGCGTGGCGCTGACCCAGTCCTGCCTGGACCGCATCGCCGCCCGCCAGGACCTGAACGCTTTCATCACCGTGGACCGCGAAGGCGCGCTGGCCCAGGCCGCGGCCCGCGACGCGGCGCGCGCCCGGGCTGGCCGGAGCGCCGGCCCGCTGGACGGGGTGCCCATCGCCATCAAGGACAACATCCACGTCGCCGGCCTGCCCAATACGGCGGGCACGCCCGCGCTCAAGGATTTCCGCCCGGCCGAGGACGCGCCGGTGGTGCGCCGGCTGCGCGAGGCCGGCGCGGTGATCGTCGGCAAGACGCACATGCACGAGCTGGCGTTCGGGGTCTCGGGCTACAACCCCGCGTTTCCCGGCGCGCACGGCGCAGGCACGCGCAACGCCTACGATGCCGGCCGCATCGCCGGCGGTTCGTCCTCGGGCAGCGGCGCGGCGGTCGGCGCGCGTCTGGCGCCGGCGGCCCTGGGCACCGACACCGGGGCCTCGGTGCGGCTGCCGGCCGCGCTCAACGGCGCCGTCGGGTTCCGGCCCACGGTGGGACGCTACGACGGCGCCGGCATCACGCCGATCTCGCACACCCGCGACACGCCGGGGCCTATCGCCAACAGCATGGAAGACGTGGCGCTGCTGGACGCGGTGCTGGCCGGCGACGACCGGCCGCTGGCCGCGTCGTCCGCCGCCGGGCTGCGGCTGGGCCTGTGCGCGTATTTCTGGAAAGACCTGGAGCCGCCGGTGCAGGCGGTCATGGACGCCGCCCTGGCCCGGCTGCGCGCCGCCGGCGTGCAGCTGGTGGAGCTGGACATGCCGGGCCTGCAGGAAAGCAACGCCGCGGTCGGCATGCCGGTGTGCCTGTACGAACAGAAAACGGACCTGGCGGACTACCTGCGGCGCTATGGCACGGGCCTGAGCATGGAGCAGGTGGTGGCGCAGATCGCCAGCCCCGACGTCAAGGCCATCTTCGACGGCCTGGTCATGCCCGGCGTGCTGCCCACGCCCGCCGGCGAGATGCTGCCGCTGCAGCCGCTGTACGAACGCGCCATGGCCGTGCACCGCGGCGAACTCATCGAGGTCTACCGCCGCGCGTTCCGGCAGCACGCGCTGGACGCGCTGCTGTTTCCGACTTCGCCCGTGCTGCCCATGGCCGCCACGCCCGAGGCCAGCAGCCTGGAGAACTTCAGCCGGCTGGCGCGCAACGTGGACCCCGGCAGCAACGCCGGCCTGCCCGGACTGAGCGTGCCGGCGGGCCTGTCGGCGCAGGGCCTGCCGGTGGGGCTGGAGATCGACGGGCTGCCGGGCGAGGATCGCAAGATATTGGCGATCGGGATGACGCTGGAGGCGGTGCTGGGAAGGCTGGCGGGGCCTGCGCGCTGACCGCGCCGCCCCCAAACCCTCACCCCAGATTCGGCGCCAGCGTCCGTTTCAGGTCTTCGATGCTGCGCCCGCTGCGCGCCGCGTAATCCTGCAACTGGTCCTCGCCGATCACGCCCACGTTGAAGTACTGCGACTGCGGGTGGCTGAAGTAGAAGCCGGACACGCTGGAGGCCGGATACATGGCGTAGCTGTCGGTCAGCGTCATGCCGATGTCGGCGCCGTCGAGCACGCGGAACAGGTCGGTCTTGACCACGTGCTCCGGGCAGGCGGGGTAGCCGGGCGCGGGTCGGATGCCCACGTATTTCTCGGCGATCATGTCCTCGTTGGTCAGGGCCTCGTCGGGCGCGTAGCCCCACAGGTCCTGGCGCACACGGGCGTGCAGGCATTCGGCGAAGGCTTCGGCCAGGCGGTCGGCCAGGGACTTCAGCATGATGCTGGAGTAGTCGTCCAGCGCCTTCTCGAATTCCGCTTCCTTCTTCTCGATGCCCAGGCCGGCGGTCACGGCGAACATGCCGATGTAGTCGAGCTTGCCGCTGGACCTGGGCGCGATGAAGTCCGACAGCGACTTGTTGCTCACGCCCTCGCGCTTGGCGCCCTGCTGGCGCAGGTTGCGGTAGGTGAACAGCACTTCGCTGCGGGTTTCGTCCTTGTAGACCTCGATGTCCTCGTCGTTGACGCTGTTGGCCGGGTAGAAGCCGACCACGCCGTTGGCGGTCAGCCAGCGGCCTTCGACGATGCGCTTCATCATGGCCTGGCCGTCGGCGTAGACCTTGCGCGCCTGCTCGCCCACGACCTTGTCGTCCAGGATCGCCGGGAACGGGCCGAACAGGCTCCAGGTCTGGAAGAACGGGCCCCAGTCCACGTACTTCGCGATCTCGGCCAGGTCGTAGCTCTTGAAGCTGCGCCGGCCGATGAATTTCGGACGCGGCGGCGTGTAGGCGTCCCAGTCGATCTGCGGGCGCGAGGCGCGCGCCTCGGCCAGCGGCAGGATGGGCGTGGCCTTGCGATTGGCGTGGCGGCGGCGCACGTCTTCGTATTCCTGGGCCAGCTCGGCCAGGTAGGCTTCCGACTGGTCGGACATCAGGCTGGTGGCCACGCCGACCGAGCGGCTGGCGTCCGGCACGTAGATGACCGGGCCTTCGTAGTTGGGCGCGATCTTCACGGCGGTATGCACGCGGCTGGTGGTGGCCCCGCCTATCATCAGCGGGATCTTGCGGCTGCGGAAGTATTCGTCGCGCTGCATTTCCGAGGCGACGTAGGCCATTTCCTCGAGGCTGGGCGTGATCAGGCCGGACAGGCCGACGATGTCGGCGTTTTCTTCCTTGGCCTTCTCCAGGATCTGGGCGCAGGGCACCATCACGCCCATGTTCACGACTTCGAAGTTATTGCACTGCAGGACCACCGACACGATGTTCTTGCCGATGTCGTGCACGTCGCCCTTGACGGTGGCGATGACGATCTTGCCCTTGGCGCGCACGTCGCCGCCGGCCGCCGCGATCTGGCGCTTTTCTTCCTCGATGAAGGGAATCAGGTGCGCCACGGCCTGCTTCATGACGCGGGCCGACTTGACCACCTGCGGCAGGAACATCTTGCCCGCGCCGAACAGGTCGCCCACGACGTTCATGCCGTCCATCAGCGGACCTTCGATCACTTCGATCGGACGGCCGCCGCGCGCGGCGATCTTCTGGCGCACCTCTTCCGTGTCTTCCACGATGAAGGCCGTGATGCCGTGCACCAGCGCGTGCGACAGGCGCTGCTCGACCTCCGCATTGCGCCAGCTCAGGTCCTCTTCCTTCTTGGCCCCGGCGCCCTTGACGCTGTCGGCGAACTGCACCAGGCGCTCGGTGGGCGTGCGCTCGTCGTCGGCCTCGGTCTTGCCCACGGGCTCGGGCCGGTCCAGGATCACGTCCTCGACCAGGTCGCGCAGCTTGGGCTCCAGGTCCGCGTACACGCCGAGCTGGCCGGCGTTGACGATGCCCATGGTCATGCCTTCGCGCACCGCGTAGTACAGGAACACGGTGTGGATGGCCTCGCGCATGGGCTCGTTGCCGCGGAACGAGAAGCTCACGTTGGACACGCCGCCCGAAATGCGGGCGTGCGGCAGGTTCTCGCGGATCCAGCGCGTGCCTTCGATGAAGTCCATCGCGTAATGGTTGTGCTCGTCGATGCCGGTGGCGACGGCGAACACGTTCGGATCGAAAATGATGTCCTCGGGCGGGAAGCCCTCTTCCTCGACCAGGATCTTGTAGGCGCGGCCGCAGATTTCCTTGCGCCGTTCCAGCGTGTCGGCCTGGCCCTGCTCGTCGAAGGCCATCACCACCACCGCGGCGCCGTAGCGCCGGCACAGGCGCGCGTGTTCGCGGAAACTGTCCAGGCCTTCCTTCATGGATATCGAGTTCACCACCGGCTTGCCCTGCACGCACTTCAGGCCGGCCTCGATGACTTCCCACTTGGAGCTGTCGATCATGATCGGCACGCGCGCGATGTCCGGCTCGGAGGCGATCAGGTTCAGGAAGCGGTGCATGCAGGCCACCGAATCCAGCATGGCCTCGTCCATGTTGATGTCGATGATCTGCGCGCCGTTCTCGACCTGCTGGCGGGCCACCGCCAGCGCCTCGTCGTATTTCTCTTCGCGGATCAGGCGGGCGAACATCTTGCTGCCCGTGACGTTGGTGCGCTCGCCGACGTTGACGAACAGCGTCTCTTCGTCGATGTTCAAGGGTTCCAGGCCCGACAGGCGCGTCTTGACCGGAATGTCGGGCACGGCGCGCGGCGTCAGCGCGGCGACCTTCCCGGCGATGGCGCGGATGTGGTCGGGCGTGGTGCCGCAACAGCCGCCGGACATGTTCACCAGCCCGGCGCGCGCGAACTCCTCCAGCAGCGCCGAGGTGTCGGCCGGGGTTTCGTCGAAGCCGGTCTCGGCCATGGGGTTGGGCAGGCCGGCGTTGGGATAGACGCAGACATAGGTGTCGCAGATCTTGGACAGCTCGGCCACGTAGGGCCGCATCAGCGCCGCGCCCAGCGCACAGTTCAGGCCGATGGTGATGGGCCGCGCGTGGCGCACCGAGTTCCAGAAGGCCTCCACGGTCTGGCCCGACAGAATGCGCCCGGAGGCGTCGGTCACCGTGCCGGAGATCATCACGGGCAGGCGGATGCCGCGCTCCTCGAACACCTGCTCGGTGGCGTAGATGGCCGCCTTGGCGTTGAGGGTGTCGAAAATGGTTTCGATCAGGACGATGTCGATGCCGCCGTCGAGCAGCCCGTTGAGCTGTTCGACATAGGCGGTGCGCAGCTCGTCGAAGGTGACGTTGCGCGCGCCCGGATCGTTCACATCGGGCGAGATCGAGGCGGTCTTGGGCTGCGGACCCAGCGCGCCGGCCACGAAACGCGGCTTGTCCGGCGTGCTGTAGGCGTCACAGGCCGCGCGCGCCAGTTTTGCCGATTCCAGGTTCAGCTCATAGGCCAGGCCCGGCAGGTCGTAGTCGCCCTGGGCGATGGAGGTGGCGCCGAAGGTGTTGGTCTCGATGACGTCGGCCCCGGCCTCCAGGTACTGGCGGTGGATCTCGGCGATCACGTCGGGGCGCACCAGCGACAGCAGTTCGTTGTCGCCCTTGAGGTCCTTGCCGTGGTCCTTGAAGCGCTCGCCGCGGAAATCCGCTTCGCCCAGCTTGTAGCGCTGGATCATGGTGCCCATGGCGCCATCCAGGATCAGGATGCGCTGGCCCAGCAGGCGGGCGAAATCGCCGCCCTGGGTATAGGCTTCGGGCGGGTATGGCAGGCGGGGATACGACACGGGCAGGTCCGGATGGAGTGGGTGGCGACGACGGCGCGGTGTGGCTAAAAAGCGAAAAACGCCGAAAAAACAAGTCTTGATCGTAACAAAATGGGCTGGCCCGCGCCCGCCGGTGATACAGTTTCCGCCCCGAACCGGTGCTTTCGGCGCAATGCGCCTGCAGGAACGCAACACTTGCAGGCCGCGTGCGAAAGGTAAACGGGAAACAGGAAGATGTCCGCAGGACGGCAGGCCCAGGCCCGCCCCCGGCTCCAGCCTGTGCTGCCCCCGCAACGGTCCCCATGCGCGCGCCGCGCCATGGCAGCCCGATACCGGCCTGTTCGCCAGTCAGGACGTTTCCGTCCTCCCATCGTGCATGGCCTGCGGGGTCGCGGGCCGTATCGAGGTTACGTAGATGAAAGCCCGCTCCATCCGGCGTTACGCCGGCGCCCTGCTCTGTTCCGCTCCGGCCATCGCCGCCGCCCAGCAAACCGACGCCTCCGCCCCCGAACTCGACCCGGTCACCGTCACCGCCCAGCGCGTGCCGACCGACGGCCGCACGCTGCCGGTATCGATCTCGGTCATCAGCGCCCGCGACATCGAGGCCAGCAGCGCCCGCACCATGCAGGACCTGCTGTCGACGCAGGCGGGCATCCATCTGCTCAACACCACGGGATCGAGCGACAACGCCATCGTGGACCTGCGCGGCTTCGGCATCACCGGCGCCAGCAATACCCTGATCCTGATCGACGGGGTCAAGCAGAACACCAACGACCTGTCCGCGCCCAGCCTGGGCGTGGTGCCGCTGGACCAGGTCGAGCGCATCGAGATCGTGCGCGGCAGCGGCTCGGTCCAGTACGGCGGCGGCACCACCGGCGGCGTGATCAACATCATCACCCGCAAGGACTTCGCCGCGGAGCCGGTGACGGCCCGCGCCACCGCCACCCTCGGCAGCTACGGCCTGCGCCAGTACGACGCCGCCGTGGCCCTGAACAACGAGAAGGTCGGCGTTGACGCCTATATGCAGTCGCTGCACACCGACGGCTACCGCGACCACAGCGGCGAACGCCGCGAAGGCGGCGGCGGCGGCATCACGCTGCGCCACGACGGCGGTTCGCTGCGCCTGTACGGACGCACCACCAGCCAGAAGCTGGAGCTGCCCGGCCCGCGCACCATCAACCCGACCACCGGCGTCAACGAATACCAGGACGACCGCCGCGGCGCCAAGAACGACGTCGACTACGTCGACACCACGACCACCACCTTCGGCCTGCAGGCCGAGCAGCGGATCGGCGCCGGCACGCTGTACGCCGACCTGTCGACCCGCGAAAAGAAGCTCGACGGCCTGACCTACGACGGCTTCGGCGACATCCTGCGCGACCAGAAGCTGGAAGAGAACATCGCCAGCGTGCGCTACCAGCTGCCGATCTCGGGCGGCCACAGCCTGGTCTTCGGCGCCGACGCGCAGGAAGCCAAGACCACGGCCAACCAGAACGCCTACTACGACTTCGAACCGTCGAAGTGGCGATCCCGCCAGCACCAGTACGGCCTGTTCGCCGAAGGCCAGATCCGCGCCACCGACAGCACCTACGTGACCGCCGGCGTGCGCCGCCAGTACGCGTCCGACGACCTGGACGTGATCAGCGGCACCGGCACGGCCTCCGACCGCAGCAACCACCTCACCGCCTGGCAGCTGGGCGTGCGCCAGGACCTGGCCGCCGGCTTCGGCGTCTACGGCAAGATCGGCCGCAGCTTCCGCCTGCCCAACGCCGACGAACTGCTGTCGGTGCAAAGCCCGCTGGCGGCGCAGACCTCGACGGACAAGGAAATCGGCATCACCTGGCAGGACGCCCGCAGCAGCGCCCGCCTGTCGTACTTCCGTTCCGACCTGACCAACGAAATCCAGTACAACCCGCTGGCCGACGGCATCTGGGGCCCCGGCACCGGCGCCAACACCAACCTGGACCCGACCCGGCGCCAGGGCGTCGAACTGGAAGGCCATACCGCGCTGACCAGCAGCCTGGCGCTGGACGCCAACGTGACCTGGTTGGAAGCGCAATTCCGCTCCGGCACCTACGCCGGCGTGGACCTGTCCGGCAAGACCGTGCCGCTGGCCCCGAAGTGGCTGGCCAACGCCGGCGTCACCTGGCGCCCGACCGACGCCTTCCTGTGGAACGTGACCGCGCAATACGTGGGCAAGTCGCGCATGGACAACGACCAGGCCAACCAGTTCGGCAAGCAGCTCGACGCCTACGTGCTGTTCAATACCAAGCTGGCGTATAAATTCACCCGCAACATCGAAGGCGCCATCGGCGTGAACAACATCTTCGACCGCGAATACGCCACCTACGGCATCCGCGGCGGCAACGCCTCGTTCGAGATGCTGGACCCGGTCGCCAACTACAGCCTGTACCCCGCCCCGGGCCGCAACTTCTACGCGTCGCTCACGCTGCGCTACTGAGGCCGGCTCCCGGCAACCACCGAGGCCCTGGCATGACAGCAAAGCGCGTCCGCATCGCCGCAGGCCTGGCGCTGATCCTGGCGCTGGGCGCCGCGCCCGTCCTGGCGCGGGGCGGCGCGCCGATCCAGGTCACCGACGACCGCGGCCGCGAGGTGGCGTTGTCCGCGCCGGCGCGGCGCGCCGTCACGCTGGCCCCGCACGCCACCGAGCTGGTCTACGCGGCGGGCGCGGGCGGCTACATCGCCGCCACCATCCGCGGCAGCGACTATCCGCCGGCCGCCCGCGCGCTGCCGGTGATCGGCGACGGCACCCAGCCCGATCCCGAACGGGTGGCGGCCGCCCGCCCCGACCTGCTGATCGCCTGGCAGACGGCCGCCGCCGAGCCGCTGGCGCGAGTCATGGACAAGCTGGGCGTGCCGGTCTTCTACAGCGATCCGCAGCGCCTGGACGCCATCCCCGGCGCGGTCGAGCGCATGGGCGTGCTGTTCGGCACCGAAGCCCGCGCGCGGCCGGCCGCCGAGGCGCTGCGCGCGCGGCTCGACGCCCTGAAGGCGCGCTACGCCGGGCGCCGGCCGGTGCGCGTGTTCGTGCAGGCCGGCCTGGAACCGATCTACACCTTGAACGACGCCAGCATCGTCAGCGACGCGCTGCGCGCCTGCGGCGGCGTCAACGTCTTCGGCCAGGCGCCCGTGGTGGCCCCGCAGGTCACGCTGGAAAGCGTGCTGGCGGCCCGGCCCGAGGCCGTGCTGGCCGGCGTCGCAGGGCCGCAGGACACCGCGCGCAATCTCGCCGCCTGGCAGGCGCTGGGCCTGCCCGCCGCCCGCCAGGGCCACGTCTACGGCATCGACGCCGACGCGCTGTACCGCCCCGGCCCGCGCCTGCTGGACGCCGCCGAAACCCTGTGCGCCGACCTGGACCGGCTGCGCCGCTGAGCGGGCCGCGCCGCGATCGCCAAATAGTGGAACGGCGGCGCGCCGCCGGCGGGCGCTTCGTGCTTTATCATTCGGCAACGATATGCCAGTCCCCGCGGGCCCCGCATCGTGCGCGCCCGCTCTTTGAAGCTCCGCCATGACCACTCAAGACACCCTCACCATCGCCGGCCGCGCCTATTCGTCGCGCCTGCTCGTCGGCACCGGCAAATACAAAGACTTCGAACAGACCCGCGCGGCGCTGGACGCCAGCGGCACCGAGATCGTCACGGTCGCGATCCGCCGCACCAACATCGGCCAGAACGCCGGCGAACCGAACCTGCTGGACTACGTCCCGCCCTCGAAATTCACGCTGCTGCCCAACACCGCCGGCTGCTACAGCGCCGACGACGCCGTGCGCACGCTGCGCCTGGCGCGCGAGCTGCTCGACGGCCACGACCTGGTCAAGCTGGAAGTGCTGGGCGACCCGCACACCCTGTTCCCCAACATGCCGGAAACCCTCAAGGCCACCAAGACGCTGGTCGACGAAGGCTTCAAGGTCATGGTGTATTGCACCGACGACCCGATCCAGTGCCGCATGCTGGAAGACCTGGGCGCCGTGGCGGTGATGCCGCTGGCCTCGCTGATCGGCTCGGGCATGGGCATCCTGAACCCCTGGAACCTGCGCCTCATCATCGAACAGGCCCGCGTGCCCATCGTGGTGGACGCCGGCGTGGGCACTGCCTCGGACGCCGCCATCGCCATGGAACTGGGCTGCGACGCCGTGCTCATGAACACCGCCATCGCCGGCGCGCGCGACCCGATCCTGATGGCCAGCGCCATGAAAAAGGGCGTGGAAGCCGGCCGCGAAGCCTTCCTGGCCGGCCGCATGCCCAAGAAGCTGTACAGCGGCGCGCCCAGCTCGCCCACCGAAGGCCTGATCACCGGCGGCGCCAAATGAGCACCCGCCCCATCCCCAACGCGCTGACCATCGCCGGGGTCGATCCCTCCGGCGGCGCCGGCATCCTGGCCGACGTCAAGGCCATGAGCGCGCTGGGCGCCTATGGCTGCTCGGTCATCGCGGCCCTGACCGCCCAGAACACCCGCGGCGTCAGCGGCATTTCGGCGGTGCCGCCGGCCTTCGTGGGCCAGCAGATCGACACGCTGTTCGAGGACGTGCGCATCGACGCGGTCAAGATCGGCATGCTGGGCCAGCAGCCGGTGATCCAGGTCGTGGCCGAGAAGCTCGCCAAATGGACGCCGGCGCACGTGGTGCTGGACCCGGTCATGGTGGCCAAGAGCGGCGACCTGCTGCTGGAGCGCGACGCCGTGGGCGCCATGCGCGAGGCGCTGCTGCCGCAGGCCACCCTGCTCACGCCCAACCTGCCCGAGGCCGGCGTGCTGCTCGAAGAGCGCCCGGTCGAGACGGTCAAGGAAATGCGCCGCGTGGCCGAACGGCTGCGCAACAAGCTGGCGTATGCCGGCGAGCGCTGGGTGCTCGTCAAGGGCGGCCACCTGCCGGGCGACGACACCATCGACCTGCTGCATGACGGCGACCGCATGATCGAGCTGCCCGGCCACCGCATCGCCACGGCCAACACCCACGGCACCGGCTGCACGCTGTCGGCGGCGCTGGCGGCGCTGCTGCCGCAAACCGGGGACGTACCAGAGGCCGCCCGGCGCGCCAAGGCCTACCTGACCGAGGCCATCCGCCACGCGGAGCGCCTGTCGGTGGGTTCCGGCCACGGGCCGGTGCACCACTTCCACGCCTGGTGGTAGGCGCGGGCGCGGGCTGAAACCGTCCCCGGGGGGCCGGGGCGTCACAGTACGCTACGAATCGGTACAATGGTCTGTTGATTCCTCTGTTTTTTCTGACCGTCATGAACGCTTCGACCCTGCCCGACGTAGAACAAGCCCGCTTCAACATGGTGGAACAGCAGATCCGCCCGTGGGACGTTCTGGACGCCAACGTGCTGCAAGCGCTGTTCGACGTGCGCCGCGAACAATTCGTTCCGCCGGCCCTGCGCGCGATGGCGTTTTCCGACCTGGAACTGCCGCTAGAGATCAACGCGGTCAACACGCGCCAGACCATGCTCGCGCCCAAGGTGGAAGCGCGCCTGGCCCAGGAGCTGCAGCTGACCAAGTCCGACTGCGTGCTGGAAATCGGCACCGGCTCCGGCTACCAGGCCGCCCTGCTGGGCTACCTGGCGCAGCAGGTCACCTCGGTCGAGATCGACAGCCGCCTGGTGACCTTCGCGCAGCAGAACCTGCAGATGAACAACGTCACCAACGTCAAGGTCGAAACCGGCGACGCCCGCAACGGCTGGGGCTCCACCGAATACGACGCCATCCTCGTCACCGGCTCCGTGCCGACCGTGCCGGACGCCCTGAAGTACCAGCTGCGCGTCGGCGGCCGCCTGGTCGTCGTGGTGGGCCAGGCGCCCATCATGACCGCCTGTCGCATCACCCGCACCACCGCGGCCAGCTTCGAAACGGTGAACCTGTTCGAAACGGTCATCAAGCCGCTGCGCGGCGTCACGGTCTCCCAGTTCAAGTTCTGAATCCCGACCCCGCCGCCCGGCGCCCCCACGACGGCGGGACGGGCGGCTTTCCGCGCGGCCCTGCTCATCACTGAAAGATCATGCGCGTCCGATTGCTTACGGCTTTACTGGTATTTACCTGCGCCGCAAGCGTCGGCCCGTCGCTGGCGCGCGCCCAGAACCTGATGCAGGTCTGGCAGGCGGCGCTGGGCAATGACCCGATCTACGCCGCGGCGCGCGCCAACTACCGCGCCGGCCTGGAGAAAGAGCCGCAGGCGCGCTCCCTGCTGCTGCCCCTGATTTCCGCCGAGGCCGGCGGCGCCTACCAGGAAACCCGCAGCACCCGCGGCCTGGGCGTGGCCTACAGCGGCGGGCGCGGCGTATGGGACCTGTCCCTGACCCAGCCCCTGTTCGACTGGGGCCGCTGGCAGAACTACGAACAATCCAAGCTCATCGTCGCCGACGTCGAGGTGCAGTTGCGGCAGGCCTACCAGGACCTGCTGCTGCGCGTGGCCGACGCCTACTTCAATGTGCTCTACGCCCAGGACACGCTGACGGCCACCGAGGCCGAAAAAGCCGCCGTCGCCGGGCAGCTGGAATCGGCCAAGCGCAATTTCGAGCTGGGCAACGCCACCATCACCGACACCTACGAGGCCCAGGCCCGCTACGATCTGGTTGTGGCCCAGGAACTGCGCCTGCAGAACGACCTGGAAGTGCGGCGCGAGGAACTGGCCAAGATCATCGGCACCGCCCCGGGCGCGCTGGCCGAACTGCCCTACGGCGTGCAGCTGCCGGCCCCGCAGCCGGCCCGCATGAACGAGTGGAGCAACCAGGCCGAGGCCTCCAGCCTGGAAGTCCTGCGCGCCCAGCTGCTGACCCGCATCGCCGGACGCGAGATCCAGATCGCCAAGAGCGGCCACTATCCCACCCTGAACCTGCGCGCCACCAGCGGCAGCGCCAGCGACGCCGTCATGCGCAACGCCGCGCCCGGCAAGCCCATCGACAACACCGTCGGCGTGGTGCTGTCGATTCCGCTTTACTCGGGCGGCGGGGTTTCCTCGCAGGTGACCGAGAAAGTGCAGCTGGAACAGAAGGCGCGCCACGACTACGAGGCGGCGCGCCGCCAGGCCGTGCAGGCCGCACGCCAGTACTACACCGGCGTCACCAGCGGCCTGGCGCGCATCGAGGCCCTGGAGGCCGGCGAGAAATCCAGCCGCGCCGCCGTCGAGGCCAACCGCACCGGCTACGAGGTCGGCGTGCGCATCAACCTGGACGTGCTCAACGCCCAGCAGCAGCTCTACGCCACCCAGCGCGACCTGGCGCTGGCCCGCTACAGCACGGTGCTGTCCAGCCTGCGCCTGAAAGCCGTCAGCGGCATCCTGGGCGAGGCCGACCTGGAAGCGATCAACCGGTTGCTGCGCGACGCGCGATGAAAGGAATGGGGCCGGGGCCCGCCGCTTACCGCTGAACCTCGGCCGCGATCTTGCGCACCAGCGCGGTCGTCGAGCGCTCGAATTCGAACGGGATCGCCACGGCGCGGCCGCCCCAGGTCTTGACCAGGGCCGTCTCGGGCAGTTTTTCCATGTCGTAGTCGCCGCCCTTGACGATCAGGTCGGGCTTGAGCTGCGCGATCAGGGCTTCGGGCGTGTCTTCGTGGAAGGAGGTGACCAGCGTCACGCAGCCCAGCGCGGCCAGCAGCGCGGCGCGGTCTTCCATGCGGTTGAGCGGGCGCTCGGCGCCCTTGCCCAGGCGGCGCACCGACTCGTCGGTGTTGACCGCCACCACCAGCGTCGCGCCCAGCTGGGCGGCCTGGTCGAGGTAGGTTGCATGGCCCCGGTGCAGAATGTCGAACACGCCGTTGGTGAACACCAGCGGCCGCGGATAGCGGCCGGCGGCGATGGCGGCGACGCAGGCGTCGCGGGACAGGACCTTGGATTCGAAACGGGCGGCTGGCATGCGGCGATTGTACAGCCGCCCCCCGGCCTCAGACGGGCTGGATGATCTGCTTTTCCTTGGGCACGACCAGGGCCGCCATTTCCTTGCGGTAGCGGTTCAGGTCCTTGACCGTCTCGAAGCTGCGGTCCATCAGCTTGGAGAGGATATGCAGGATGCGGGTGGCGACTTTCTGTTCCCACACGCCGTCGAAGCGGATCTGCGAGTCCAGCCAGTGTTCGAGCCAGCCCGGCTCGGGCAGGCGCGACTGCACCGTGTCGTTGGGGAACAGATCCTTGTTCACGTGCAGGTTGGTCGGGTGCAGCGCCTGCTGCGTGCGGCCGGCCGAGGCCATCAGCACGCCGATCTTGGAGAACGCCAGGCGCGCCTGTTCGCTGGTGCTCTGGCCGCGGTCGTGCAGCGCGCGGCGCATGTATTGCAGGTAGGCGCCCGCGTGGCGGGCCTCGTCCTGGGCCACGGTCTTGTAGATGGCCTTGATGACCGGCTCGGTGTGCCATTCGGCGGCGCGGCGATACCAGTGGTTCAGGCGGACCTCGCCGCAGAAATGCAGCATCAGGGTTTCGAGTTCGGGGGCCCGGTCGAATTCGAAGCGCACGTTGTGCAGTTCTTCCTCGGTGGGCACCAGGTCGGGACGGAAGCGGCGCAGGTATTCGATCAGCACCAGGGAGTGCTTCTGCTCTTCGAAGAACCAGACCGACATGAAGGCGCAGAAGTCGCTGTCGCCGCGGTTGTCGCGCAGGAACATCTCGGTGGCCGGCAGCGCGGCCCATTCCGTGATGGCGTTCATCTTGATGGTGTGCGCCTGCTCGTCCGACAGCTTGCTGCGATCGAAGTCGCCCCAGGGGATGTCATGCGCCATGTTCCAGCGCACGGCTTCCATGGTCTTGAAGAGTTCAGGATAAAGCATGTTCTGCCCTTGTATTGATCCCGCTGATGGGGCTATGAAAATTGATGAATGGCACGCACCGCGCGGCACGCACTGCGGTCTTGCGCCGCAGTGCTATTTTTCGCCGTTTCCCGCGAAGCTATGATGACCGCTTCATGAATGAAACATGACAGTAGGCGTCTAAAACATTGCTGCGCCTACCGGGTCAATGCCCATATCGCGACTCCGACTGCCAGTGCGACGACGCCAACCAGCGCTGCAACCAGCCGGTTGTTCTGCTCCTGCGCCCGCCGCAACTGAGCCATTTCGGCCAGCAACGCCGGCGAAACATTGGGACGGCTCAACTGGTCATGGAGCAGCCTGGGCAAGGCGGGCAGCATTTGCGACCACTGCGCCGCCTCTTTTTCCAGGCTTTGCCTCAAGCCCTTGATCCCGACGCGCTGACGCATCCAGCGTTCGAGGTAGGGTTTGGCGGTTTTCCAGAGATCCAGGTTGGGGTCCAGCTGCCGCCCCAGGCCTTCGACGTTCAGCAGGGTCTTTTGCAACAGGACCAGCTGCGGCTGGATCTCTACGTTAAACCGACGCGAGGTTTGAAAGAGCCTCAACAGCACCTGTCCCAGTGAAATCTCGGACAGAGGACGGTCGAAATACGGCTCGCAAACGGCGCGCACGGCGCCTTCGAGTTCTTCCTCGCGCGTATCGGGCGGCACCCAGCCCGACTCGATGTGCAGCTGCGCCACGCGGCGGTAATCGCGGTGGAAGAAGGCCAGGAAGTTCTGCGCCAGGTAGTTCTTGTCGAACTCCGACAGCGAACCGACGATGCCGAAGTCCAGCGCGATGTAGCTGCCCAGCGTCTCGGGGCGGTCGGACACGTAGATGTTGCCCGGGTGCATGTCGGCGTGGAAGAAGCCGTCGGTGAACACCTGCGTGAAGAAGATCTCGACGCCGGTGCGCGCCAGGGTCGGGATGTCGATGCCGGCCTCGCGCATGCGGTCGACCTGCCCCACCGGCATGCCGTACATGCGCTGCATGGTGAACACCGTGGAGGCGGTGTATTCCCAGATCACCTCGGGCACGATCAGCATGTCGCCGCGCCCGGACTCCGGGCCGAAATTGCGCCGCAGCTGGCTGCAGTTGGACGCCTCGCGCACCAGGTCCAGTTCGTCGTGCAGGTACTTGTCGAATTCGGCCACGACTTCGCGCGGCTTCAGGCGGCGGCCGTCGGCGCCCAGGCGCTCGATGATGCGGGCCACCACCTTCAGCAGCGACAGGTCTTTCTCGATGATGTCCAGCATGCCCGGGCGCAGCACCTTCACGGCGACCTCGCGGCCGTCGTGCAGCACGGCGAAGTGCACCTGGGCGATCGAGGCCGAGGCCACCGGGTCCACGTCGAACTGCGCGAACAGCTTGTCGGGCGGCGCGCCCAGGGCCGCCTCGATGCAGGCGGCCGCCTGCGCCGACGGGAACGGCGGCACGCGGTCCTGCAGCAGGGCCAGTTCGTTGGCGATGTCGGCGGGGATCAGGTCGCGGCGGGTGGACAGCACCTGCCCGAACTTCACGAAAATGGGGCCCAGCGATTCCAGCGCCAGCCGCAGCCGCAGGCCGCGCGGCTTGCGCGGGCGGGTGCCCAGGCGGATGACGCGCAGCAGGCAGGTGGCCAGCGGATGGTTCAGGCTGGACAGGACCAGTTCGTCCAGGCCGTAGCGCAGCGAAACCAGGATGATGCGGATGAGGCGCAGCAGCGGAAACATGGATCAGGCGCCCCGCTTTGCGCCGGCCGCGGCCAGGCGGGTTTGCAACGCCGCCGCCGAGCGGGCCAGCGACTCGGCGCGGTCGTTGAGTTCGGCCAGGTCCAGGCGCCATTGCTCCAGCGCCGGCCGGCCCGCCAGCACGCCGCTTTCCTCGGACAGGTATTCGGACACGTTGCCGGCCAGGCGCTGGCCGGCCGTGCGCGCGCCCTCGGCCACGGCACGGGCGCCGCCCACGATGCGCAGCGCCGCGATGTCGCCCACCACCCGGGCCAGCGCGTCCTCGGGGTCCCAGCGCAGCTGCTTGGACAGGTCGGCCACCACCTGGGCCAGGGCGGCGTCGCCCGAGATATGGGTGGCCTCGGCGAAATCCGGCGCGTCGCGCCCGGCGCCCAGGCGCGGCAGCGGCAGTTTCTCGGGCGCCACCGTCAGCGTCACGTCGGGCACCACCGCCGGATCGGCCTGCGAGGCCAGCCCGTCGCTGGCGATCGTCAGGCCCAGGCCGAAGCCGCCCAGCGCGAAGCGCACCGTCTTGCCGGCATGCCGCGCCAGGCGGTCGCGCGCCCAGTCCTCACGCCGCAACAAGGTATTGAGCGCGCTGACGGCCAACCGCGTAGGAGTGGGCAGAAACGAAAAAGGCAGCATGACGGTGTGCAACGGCCCGACGGGCGGGTTGCTGGATTTGATGGGTAAATCGGGAGTGTAACGGGTTAGATGGGAGCGTGTTTTGCGCAGGCACATGGAAAACCGGCCCCTGAAGGGGCCGGTTCAAGCGGATGCCTTGCGGCATCCCCAACGGAGGGCGGGCGCGCCGCCTCAGCTGGCGTAGTCCACCGGGATCTGCTGAATGCCGGCCAGCAGCCAGCCGCCAGTCTGCGGCTTGAAGAGGTTCCAGACTTCCTCGAAGCGGAAGGCCTCGGCGCCCGGGGTCTCGCGCAGCATGCCGGAGAAGCGCACGCTGGCCAGGTGGCCGTCGGACACGGTCTCGATGCCCAGCAGCTCGGCGTTGAGCAGCACGACTTCGGTCTTGTTGGGCGCCGCGCCGCGCTCGGCCAGCTGCGGCTTGAGCTCGGTGATCAGGTCGTCGGTCAGGAACTCGCGCAGGCGGTCGGTGCTGCCGCTGTCCCAGACGGCCTGGATGCGCACGAACTGTTCCTTGGCCTGCTTGAGGAAGTTGGGCGTGTCGAAGTCGCCCGGCACGAACCAGTTGTTGTCGTCGCCCGCCTTGGGCAGGACGGCCGGCGCGGCGGCCGCGGCAGGAGCCGCCGCCGGAGCGGGGGCCGGCTGCAGCGATTCGCGCCACATCGGTTGCTGCTGGCCGTTGGCCGCATTGTTGTTATGGGAGCCGCCGAACGCGCCCTGCGTGGCGGCGCGGGGCGCGGCGCCGCGCAGGCGGCGGACGATGAACATGATGGCGAAGACCACCAGGGCGATCAGCAGCGCCGACGACAGGAACTCGGCGAAGGCGCCGGACAGGCCCATGCTGGAGAGCAGCGCGGCGATGCCCAGGCCGGCGGCGATGCCGGCGATGGGGCCGAGCCAGCGCGACGCGCCGCTCTTGGCGGCCGCGCCCGCGGCGCCGGCCGTGGCCGCGCCGGCGGTGGCCGCGCTGGGCGCGGAGGTGGCGCCGGCCGTGTTGTTGGTGGCCGTCGGCGGCGTGG
>Ga0182742_1001296_pt1 | contig 32756 bp, 21 predicted proteins | sample eDN5th37CBELigMG_FD_128880 | JGI IMG/M metagenome (GOLD analysis project Ga0182742, IMG submission 128880) | Enriched Miracle-Growth compost microbial communities from Emeryville, California, USA - eDNA 5th pass 37_C BE-Lig MG (version 2)... ... | reverse complement strand
GGAGATTACACAGTTACGATCCTAATGAAAAAATTCAAGATAAAGGCACATTCAAGTCAGCTTGTTTCCTTTTTCCCTCCTTTGGTTTTAGAGGAAGAATGTGAATATTGTAAGAAACCATTGTTAAAAAATCGTCCTTCTCGAACCGGATACTCACGCTTACAAGCTTACTGCCCAGTTTGTCATCATGTAGTTGGTCAATCGTATTGCCGGTGTCAAAATTGCCAAAAAAAAAATATCGAGCAAAAAGAACACCAAGCTGAAAAGGAAAAAATTCAGACGGAAGAAAAAAGGCTAGCTATTAAAAAGGCTTATGATCCCAACCTATTTCAAAAGGTAGAAGAACAAAACTTAACCTTGTTTCAGCGACTATCACTAGCTGTCCTGCTCAGGTTGGGTTTAAATGAGGAAGGAAAGGTAATTCATCCACCTATCGGGTATTTGAATATGTTAACTCCACAACCAGATTTAAGTGGTGAACTCTTATTAGCGTTAATAAACAACAACATCATTATCCCTGATATTCATTCTAGTATTGATGCATTTGAGGATGGAGATCAATTTCCTACTAATTTTCTAATCTATTGTGTTTCATACTATTTAAACTTGGCTCCCGAAGACGGCGATACTGCCGCTATGTTCAAACGGCTAATGATACCCGATCCAACTCTATTTAATGAGAAACAAGATTTATGCTTTGAAATATGGAAAGAAATCGCAATGAGTGAAGTACTAGAATACCTAAATTATAGTATTGAAAAAATTGGTTTTGAATTAAATCCTGGAAAAAAAACGATGGCTATACTAAGCTCGCTTTTGGAGGATTATTCAGTATCCCAACTCTATTCGATCATATACCGATCAATTGCCAATACAGCCAAATTTTATCAAGAAAATAAAATTACACGTAAACATGCTGGTAATATGGTGGTTACACACATCCAACGATATGGAGAAAGAGCCAAAGCTGAAGGCTGGGAAATAAAAGGATTCAGCCGCAACTATAACCTCCCACAAACAGTAATTAGTGAAATTTTCTTTAATAGGATATTGAACATTGGGTCTCTTGGTTTTTATTTGCCACCTACGAAAGAGTTATAGGAAAAGAGAAATTGTGAAGAAAACGACGCCTGGCACCATTCAATACTGGATGGTGCCTAGCGCCTTTTTCAGTTACCTATAAAACCTTCATAAGCCAAAGGACAACATGGTTCAGTATACAAAAACCTCAAGAATGAAAATTAATTATTGTACGGAGTATCAGTATTAGAATACAATTCTATAGGTGGGATCCGCCCTAGTCTATTAACATTTTAACCTCCACTAGCAGAGTTTTGAGAGATACTGTTGGTTGGGGTGGAAGTATTCTCCTTAAATTTGATTTTATAAGGGTTATCAGTATGCTTGTGTAAAATTTGTGCAAAATGATTTATTTGTAAGAAGAAAGCGGTTTTTATATCTCTTCTATTCCATCTAGCCTTAGGAAATGGCTGCAAAAACAGGATTGGTACTTAAAACCCATTCCCAAAATAATAATAATGTTTTCTTCCAATTCTTCATACATCATACCCTTCTACTTACCAACCCTTCTCAAAATACTTCCTCATTTCTTTTCGATCCAACACTTTCGTACAGCTTTCCCAATCAATTTTACCAACAGAGTTATTATACCTATTTTCAAAAGGATGTTTTTGGGGAACCTCGTTTATACGTTGCTTCGCTTTTTCGATATCATTTTGTGCAATATCCACCCAAACATCTTCCAATACATCTGGAAGTTGTCCGAATACACCATGAATGTTTTTAAAACGCTCTGACAGCAAGCTGTGTACCCTATCTTCAACCGAATCCTTATATCTTAGGTTGTAGACATGTACGACCTCATTTACTTGACCGATACGTTGGATACGCCCTTTCCTCTGCTCCAGTCTTGTTGGGTTCCAAGGTAAGTCAAGATTGATTAAAGTGCCTAACGTTTGTAAGTTTAACCCTTCACTTGCTGAGTCAGTACCAATTAATAATCTTAACTGACGTTGTTTTACTAATGATTTTAATTCCTCTTTTTCCTTTTTCATAAAGCTACCATCTACGAATAGACCTGACTTATCTCCACCTGCATATAAACCTACACTCTCACCTGGAAATTTTTCTGATAGCGATTGAGCCACCCATCTTGCTGTGTCAAAGTATTGGGAGAAAATAATACAACCTTTTTCAAGCCATTTCCAGTCAGTTAATAATTGGACAACCTTTTCGAACTTGGGATCAGTGGTTTCGTTTGTCTCCAGGGCCTTTACATATTTCACAAGTAATTCTTCTTCTTCTGGTGTAAGGTTTTTAATATCTTCTTCTACATACTGGTCATCTTCTTCATCTGCCCAATCAGAAAATGATGTATTCCATTCATTCAGCATCTTTCTGCCTGTATTAAGACCTGCAACAACTGAGCTTCCTATTCTTTTGAGCAGTAGCGTTTTAAGAAATCCACTACTTTTGTTCCTTTTCCCTAATAAATTACAGAATTCCTCTGCAAACATATAACCTTGCTTTAGATAGCTTGATAAAATTAGAGCATCGTCATCTGACTCGCCATGTAATTCTACTTCAATCTTCTGTAAAAAAGGCTCGCCCGTTTCAGGGTTAATTGTATTCTCTAAGTACCCACGTTCCCTTCGAACAACATGCCGAATATATGGATTATATCTTTGGTAGAAGTTATTGTCTAAGATTCGCCCTAACTTAGCTTGATCTGGTTTGGAAAGATCAAGTAAATTGGTATTTACAACAAATTGATCATCTTTTAGTCCGACTTTTCTTCTAATCATCCCAAATGTCATCTCATCTTCTTTAGATGGTGGGAAAGGGTTTCGCATCCACTCCCAATTTTCAGGATTTGCGAAATCCATTTGTTCTTCACCTGTGATAAGTTTCAGACTTCTTGGAATTTGCTCCCTTTTACGCCACATAGAAAACCTACTACCGAGAACGCTATCATTTTTTTGAGATAAGATATTCATTAAATCCCATAATTCAATTGGGTACAACTGAATGGGTGTTGCAGTAGCAAGTAACATACTCTTTGTTCGTGTCGATATACTTAGTAAAAACCCATATAGATTATTGGGATCAGGACTTTGGTTTTCTTTATTCTCGCCCAGGTTTTTCCTTCTCGCTCTATGTGATTCGTCAACAATCACACATTCATATTCCTTTGAAAGTAAATGCTCTATAATTGGAGATTTAGACACGATTAGCCCTTGTGAAACGATCCCTATTTTCCTTGGACATTTCTTAATATCTTCAAGTCCCCTGTTTGGATAATTAAAGCCATTTTCATCTATCCACTCTTTACCATTCCAAACAGCAGATGGTATGTTTAATAAAGTTTTTAGTTCATCCTGCCACTGCCATAAAAGAGTCTTAGGGACTATTACGAGAACTGGTTTTTCTCCATAAAGTGCCATTAGTTGTGCTGACATCGCAAGTTGAATTGTTTTTCCAAGTCCAACTTGATCGGCCAATATGTATCTTGCTCCATGACTGCGTTGATGATCTCTAAAGGCTAAATCCACAAAATATTTTTGGTGTTCCCATAATCCAAATTCTCCTCTAATAACTGGAGATTCTACTGCTGTTGAGGCAGGATCAGGATTCTCTTTCCACTCCTCAACTGAGTCAATTATTTCTCTTTCAGAAATTCGTTTTATATCCTCAATAATAAATTCTGATAACCGAACTGCACTCGGATCATTCCAAAGTGCATCGAACTCTTCTTGCACCCATTCAACCGCATCCTCTGAGTCGTCTTCCCAAACTAATTCATAGTTGAGTTTCCACCCATTATATGTTTCGTTAGCACTCCCTAAAAAGGTTGTTTTCTTGCCATTAGCTAAAGTAACAATGCCTGCTTTACCATGGATAAGACCGAATTTTTCATCTGGTATCACTCTCACTTCAAGTTTTCCAGAGGATAAAAGTTCGTACAACTTTTTAAATCTATTAGAGGAATCGGGGATTTCCTCTGGCTTAAACTCACACCATTCTTTTCTAATAGCTGACTGAGCAAGTCTTGCCGTTTCCACATCTTTTATGTGAAGTCCTGAATTACAAACAACTCTAACTTTTCCCTCTATTTTTTCAATTGCTTCACCCGCAATTTCTAAAATCGAGGAGCTAAAATAACCCGCAATTCTATCGTAACTTTTAGCATTCTGTAATCTATTGTTTAAAAGAGAGGCATTAATTGCCTCTCTCCTTGTAGAATACCTTCGTATCAAATCTCAGCACCTACCTTAAATTCCATCATTTCGAATCGCTTCTTTTAATAAATGAGCGTAGTATGCGTCTTGATGCCAATGATTCATATGCGATATATTTTCGAATCTGGATAAAAATTCGAGGATTTCAATAATCGAAGTACGTTTTTCCCAATATTCATTGTTCTGGTCATATTTTGCTTTCAAATAATTTTTACCTTCTGCTGTTGATTCTGCTTGAACACACTGGTAAATAGATACTAATACATGTCTCATTAGAGAACCACCAAATACATCTTTATCAATACCTCTTGTACGGTATTCAGATGGAGTCTTTAGGCGTACCGAATTAGCTTTGAAATTTTCAAACATATCTTGATAATCACCAACACCAAAACCCCTTGCCAATTCTTGATAAGCACTTATTTGATAGATGTTACCCATCTCCAATTCAAGCCCTCTAATGAAAAAGCGTTCTTCTGGAAGTAAATCTCTCCAAACAAGACTATCAATACCCTCTGGAATTAAATAATCAAATGCAATCTTTACAGCCTTATTTATAATAGATTCAATTGGACTTTCTTCCTTAGAATCCCTTGACTTAGCTAATTCATATTGAACATCAATATCTTCAATATCTTTATATGCAGTTAGAACCTTTAATGATGACGCATATGAAGCTAATAAATAATCGGCATCTGTAAAGTTAGGATCTTCTTTATCATCGAGTTCCCGCATGCTATCAATTTGGAACCGAACTTCCTTCTTGATTTTTCTAAATAACTCATCTTGAAAAACAACTTCCTCAGATGTTTGCTTCTTTAGTACAAGTACAACAGTTCCTTTAACATAGTTTCCATTTTTCAAACCTCCAGATTCAGTCTCAGTTGCAATATTCCATGCTGAAACTACCCTTAAACCTGATGACCAAAGTATCATTGCCAATTCCGCCCATACTCTTACATCTTGATGCGTAAACATAACCACTTGTGTTCCATTATTCGGCATATTTTCAGCAAGATTTCTATAAACTTCAATCATACTTTCATTGAATGTTTGGCCAGTTCCTTTTACAGCTAATACTCTTCTGCTATCTGAATTCCAATCAGGAAAGGCATTTTCTATTAGTAATTTATCCCATGCTAAAAAGAACTCTGTTAACTCATGATAGTTTACTGCATCTGCATAAGGGGGATCTGTAATCCAAATGGTAGATGTCTCTTTAATTTTCCTTGCATCAATACAATTTACCACTGATTTTCCATCTATATATTCATTATTTATATTCATAAACCAGACCGTATTCAATGAAGACATAGCCCTTGAACCATAATTAAAAATTGTATTTAGTGCCTGATTATAAAAGGTTTGTTCACTTTTCTCTGCTGAAGCACCACTATGCCATCTACTAAGTTTTGAATTATAATCTACTAATCGATTAACACCTAATGCACCTAAAACTGCCTCTTTTTTTGTAGTATGTAGCTCAAAAATAGTCTTATTAAATAGGCTAACTAATAATAATTGTCTTGGATTAAACAATTGATGCCAAAATTGCCACCCTCTTTCTCTAATAGGTTGATCATTATTATAACCACCCTCAATTAATGAAGATGGAATATATTGATTTTCTTGCCAATTAGAGAACCTTTCTAATAAAAGAGAAATTACTTTCTCTTCTCTCTTTAAATCATAAACATTTGGAGATCTAAAGTATCTTTCTGATTTTTTATTACCCTTTTCATCAACATACTCTTTTACGTAACGAACACAATAAAGACGTTCTTGAAAAACATCATCTGGTCTTGGAATAAATTCATTCTTTTTCCATTTTCTTAATCCATAAATAGTGTTTCCTTGGTCATCCTTTCTATCTCTACGAAGAACAGCAATTGGTGTTTCCTTTTTACAATGTAGACAAAATAAATTTCCACCTTTAATAGTTTTCATTTCATCCGCAAGTCTAATTTCTTCTTTTGAAGCACCTTGAACGATTTCTATATCGAAACTATTGGATTCATTTTCCTTTAGAATAGCTACAGTTTTTGTACCTTTTCCAATTATCCATGAAGGAGCCAATGGAACCCTATAGTTACATTCGGGACATATTGATTCATTACAGTATAAATAAGCATCTGCTCGATGGCCTTCTTCATTATGCTCAATTTTCCATTCTTTAACTTGTTTATTTACTTCATCATAAACCTTTTGTTGAAATTGCCTTAATTGATTAATTTCATCCGATGTAGCACTTGCAATATTTAGTGCTGACCATGTCAATACTGAGGCAACAGGGTTTAAGTCCGATGCAAAAACATCGGCCCCCAACCTGGCTGATTCAAATGGGATACTTCCACCACCTGAAAAACAATCCCCAATAATGGGTGTATGCCCGTACCTTTTCTCACCAAGTTGCTTTATCAGCTCTTGAAGGCTTGATGCAGATGTTTCTAAATGATTATTAATTTCTTCCCATGAATTTTTGGGAAGATTTTCTACGTGTTCTGGTCGATCACAATAAGTAATCTTTTCATCGTAAGATAGCCTATTAAAAGTTAGTTCTTGAATATGACTTTTCTCAGCTATTGTTATTCCCTTTTTATAAACGGGCTTATCTTCTGTAGATGTCGAAGAAAAATACTTTTCCTTTTCTCTAGTTGCCAGCATATTGTAAATGGTCTTTATTGTTAATTTTTTTGATTTTCTCAACAACAATCCTTCATCATCCATTGTCAATAACTTTAGAAAAATCTCTCTATCTTTTTTGGTATCATCAGAAACAGGTAGTAATACACCCAGTACCGTTGCTCTTACAAGGATTAGGGGTTTTCTCCCCCACCACTTACCGAGTCCTGTGATTGTTTGGCCTAAGTTTGCTTTTCTTTCTTTATAGCTCTCCTTTGACACTTTAGATACAGGAAATTGTGTTTCAATAAATGACTTTGAATAATCTAACAAGTGCCTTCCCTCCCTCTTTTATATTTTAAAAATCACAAAGTATAGTGAACGATTGTAATGTAGAAAATAATTATTACCTCATTGGTTAGGAATATCATCCTTTGTTTCACCCAAAATTAAATTCCATCATTTCTAACAGCTTCTTTAAGTAAACGTGCGTAGTATGCGTCTTTATGCCAATGTTGCATATGTGAGATGTTTTCAAATCTGGATAAAAATTCAAGAATTACAATAATGGCTGAACGTTTATCCCAATATTCATTGTTCTGATCATATTTGGATTTCAAATAATTTTTACCTTCTATTGTTGATTCTGCTTGAACACACTGATAAATAGATGCCAATACATGTCTCATTAGAGAACCTCCGAAAACATCTTTATCAATCCCTTTTGTACGATATTCCGATGCAGTCCTTAAACGTACCGAATTAGCTTTGAAGTTTTCAAACATATCTTTATAGTCTCCAACACCAAAACCTCTGGCCAATTCTTGATATGCACTTACTTGGTAGACATTTCCCATTTCTAATTCAAGCCCTCTGATAAAGAATCTTTCTTCTGCGAGTAGATCTCTCCAAACAAGGTTGTCAAAACCTTCAGGAATTAAATAATCAAAGGCAATTTTTACCGCCTTATTAATTATGGACTCAATCGGACTTTCCTCATTAGAATCTTTTGTTTTTGCTAATTCATAATTCACATCTATTCCTTCAATATCTTTATATGCTGTTAATACTTTAAGTGAAGATGCATAGGAGGCTAATAAGTAATCTGCATCAGTAAAGTTTGGATCTTCCTTATCATCAAGATCCCTCATACTATCAATTTGAAATTGAACTTCTTTCTTAATTTTTCTATATAATTCATCTTGGAATGCGACATCATTTGATGTCTGTTTTTTTAGGACTAATAACACAGTTCCTTTTACATAGTTTCCTTGCTTTAATCCTGAAGCATCGGTTTCGGTGGCAATATTCCAAGCTGAGGCAACCCTTAGCCCTGAAGACCATAAAATCATAGCTAATTCTGCCCAAACTTTTACATCTTGATGTGTGAACATTACAACTTGTGTTCCATTATCTGGCATATTCCTTGCGAGGTTTCTATAAACATCTATCATACTTTCATTAAATGTTTTTCCTCTACCCTTTACCGCAAGTATCCTTTTACTATCTGTGTACCAATCCTTAAATTCTTTTTGTAATAATAATTTATCCCACGATAAAAAGAACTCTGTTAGTTCATGATAATTTACTGCATCAGCATATGGAGGATCAGTAATCCAGATATCGGACATTGTACTTATTTCTCTGGCATCAGATAAATCTACTTTAGTCTCACCTAAAGGGAAAAATGCATTAAGAGTAATATTCCAAAGATTTTTCAAGTCAATCATCGGCCTGGTTCCATAATTGTAAAATGTATTTAATGCTTGATTGGTAAATACGTGCACTACTTTCTCAACCCCTGCACCGTTTACCCACATACTTAGTTTGGAGTTAAAATTAACAAATTTGTTAATTCCTAAAAGTCCTGTTGCTCTTTGCAAACGATTGTAGTTACCTTCCACGATTTCTTTGACAAACAAACCAATTATGAGTAATTGTCTTGGATTGAACAATTGATGCCAATATTCCCAACCACGTTCTCTCTGAAGCCTTGATGTTTCATCCCCTTTTTCTATTATAGTGGATGGAATGTATCCTTTATTTTGCCACTCTAAAAATCGCTCAGATAGTATCTCTTGTACTTGTCTTTCTCGGTTTAAATCGTCTATATTCGGGGCAGTATAATACCTTTCAGTTTTAATATCCCCCTTTTCATCAAATCTTTGTTTAACATACCTGATACAATATAATCGTTCTTGAAAAACGTCATTTGTATTTGGAACAAATTCATCTTTCCCCCATTTTCTTAATCCGTACACGGTATCTCCATTAGAATCTTTCCGATCCTTTCTAAGTACCGCAACTGGAGTAGTCTTATTACAATGAGGACAATGTAAATTTCCACTCTTAATAGTGACCATTAATTCTGCTTCCTTTATTTCATCCTTTGTAGCTCCTTGAACTATTTCAATATTAAAACCATTTGCACCATCATCTTCTAATAAAGCAACTGTTTTTGTACCTTTTCCGATAATCCATGAGGTAGCAAGAGGCACTTTGTATTCACATTCTGGACAGATTGTCTCAACACAATATAAATAAGAATCAGCTCTATGTCCTTCTTTGTTATGTTCAATCTTCCAATCCACAACTTGTTTATCAACCTTTTCATAAACTTCCTTTTGAAAATTCTTTAAATCCCCAATTTCATCTGACGTTGCACCTGCAATATTTAGAGCTGACCAGGTTAGTAGTGCAGCAACTGGATTTAAGTCTGATGCATAAACGTTTGCACCCATTCGTGCAGATTCAAAAGGTATGCTACCCCCGCCTGCGAAACAATCACCTACTCTTGGAGTATGACCAAATCTTTTCACACCAAGTTGATGAATTAGTTCCTGTAAACTTGTTGCTGACGTTTCTAAATGTGTATTAATTGTTTCCCAATCAATACCTGAAAGATCATCCAAATGCTCTGGTCGATCACAATATTTTAACTTTTCATCATAAGATAACCTATTAAATGCTAACTTTTGCAAGCTATCTTTTTCAGCTTTTGTAGTTTCCTTCTTAAATTTTGGTTTCTCTTCTGTTGAAGTAAAATCAAAAAAATTATCTTTTTCTCGATCAGTAAGATGATTATACACATCTTTGGTAGATAAGTTCTTCGACTTCCTTAACAACATACCTTCATTATCCATTGTTAATAACTTTAGAAAAATATCTCTATCCTTTTTGGGATCTTCGGATACAGGTAGTAATATCCCAAGTAAAGTCGATCTAACAAGAATAAGGGGCTTACGGCCCCACCACTTTCCCAATCCTGTTAATGTTTGTCCAAGGTTAGCTTTACGTTCTTTATAGCTCTCCTTCGAGACTTTCGATACAGGAAATTGTGTTTCAATAAACGATCTGCTGTAATCTAACAAGAAACTTCCTCCTGTCTACACATTCTTATATAACATCTCTAAGATGTTTCCTTGGTTTTTGTCTTCGTCATCAACAGGGTTTTCGGTTAAAGCAAACCTAATTGCTTTTCTCCACCCTCTTTTATCATCAGCATGACCTGTAATAGCATTTGCCATTGTAAATAACCACCATCGCTCTTCTCTACTTAAACCCATCCAATTTTTCAAAGCTGTTGGAATTAGTTGAGGATCCGAGTCTTCGATAGCCCACATTAGCAATACCATCTCTTTTCCTAATAACCGTTCAACTGGAACATGACCGATTTTAAACCTTCCAACCGTAATATCCTTTTCTTTTAGCCTATTATTAAATGCGGTAGTTAAAGGATCTTTAATTAAATTCCACTTATATCTATCTAATGTTACTTTCAAATTTTCTTCTACAATACCTGTATTCTGTTCTTCTGCTTCATCCCATTCAAAACGTTCATAAACAGCAACATCTTCCTTCGGGCTTTTCGGCGTTACAAGTAAAAAATGGTGTTTCGATTCTTCAGGTGTATAACCAAACCCTAACGCCTTTCTTTTTGCCATAAGATTGCCTCCTTATTGGCTTATACTATTCTTATATGACTCTAAACTGTATTTGTTTTCTGCTATCCAATCTTCAAAATGTTGACCTTTTTCAAAATTACATTTTTCTATGTTCATGGATATCTCAACATTTTTATCTTTAAAGAAAACGTTACGTAATTCATCTAATTGCTTAACAAAAGATTCTGTTTCATGAAAAACATAATTATCAAACGAGAGTTCTAACCAACTTTGTTGCATGCCACTAGATTTTTCAAATACTTGTAAGCTAACGCCTGCGACCTTTGCTTTATGCTTGTTCAAAGTTTCAAGTTGCTTATAAACCTCTGCTGTAACAGATGCTCGAAGTGAATGGGTTAAAGTTAATGGGAATTCTTTGTTTATTTCAAACTTAGTTTCCGTAATCGGAATTGATATCGGCTCAGAGTATATACCTAATTTTTCGTGTACAGCGATAGCTTGTACAAACTTTGTTCCATTTGGAACTTCAAATACATCATCATAAACCCCACCGCTATTTTTAGGGTTAGAGCCATCAGTAGTGTATTTTATTGTTACTTTTGGTGAGGACGCTTTTAACTCTATATAGTTCTTCCCATTTTTATCAAATGAGTTATATTGTAATTGAACATTATTTTCCCAACGTGTTAATGCCCCTGTAGTATGTTTTCCTGTTGAATCAACGCATAGGAAAGTCAAAGCCAACTCTGATGTCTTAAATGCGTTAAAGTCAGGCACTTCAGATGAACCAGTAGTTGCATCTCCATTTATTTCATAATAGACTTTATCTCCATTTTGGGGAGTAATTTTTAATGTAACTTCACCTGTCTTCTCGTCTCTAAACGATTCCCGTACATTTACAGATGTTTCAGGTGCAGGGGGTTCCTTGTCAAGATAGCCACCTTCTTCAATCCAAATACCCTTTTTCAAACATTCACTTTTTAGATCTTCTAAAGCTTTAGGATGATGCCAAGACCAAGCTGTGTTTGTAGCTACGCGTTCTTTTAAATCCATCCATCTTGCTTGGCGGGTAGTAAATATACGCACTTCAAACTTCCTTCTAAAAGTGTCATTTGAAGTGTTTTTATCAAACTTCATCACATCAATTAACACATTACGAATTTGCTCTTCCGCATCAAACCGATTATTCTTAAACTCCATTTTGAAATCGCTGGATTCAAAGCCATCCGCTGTTGGATAGAACAATGTGATAAATGTTTCTCTAGAAGTCTGGAGTAAATTGAGCTCAACCTTGTGCAAAATATCTTGGGCTTGTTGATATTGCGTATCACTTTCAGGAATTTTATCCTCATTTTTCATGCGGTTAATAATAGATTGAATTGCTTTTAGCTGCTTGGAAACATCCAATAAATTCTCCATTGAATTTCTTTGACCAGTTAAAAACATAACCCTATTCTTATACTTAACATTTTCATAGAACTCGGCTAAATCCCTTTGTAACCCAACACCATTCGGATTTGGTTCAAATAGAATCAACATAATTTTATCTTGTTTTATTTCTATTTCGTCGATTGCAGGGAACACTTCTACTTCTTGATAACAGTCCTTTAAATCAGGAGAAAACTTTTCTGCTAATATTTTCTTTATTTCTTGTTTAGCAATTTCGTCTGAATAGGTGTCTACTAAAGAAAGTAATTCTGCATTAACATTTTTTACATCTTTAAAATACAAACGATTATCACGATCAGTGTATAAATACCAGGCTTTAACCTTGAATTCTTCCAATGCACCTTTAATCTCAGTAATGCTTCTTCCTGGTTTCACCATTATCCCAACAGCTTCTTGCAAGGATAACCCATTTATAACTCCTGTTACATCTCCCAGTGAAGACACTAATAATAATTTGCTCAGGTCTTGCATATCCTGACTTTTCGTTACCGAGTCAATCTCTTCAGCAACAGCCTTACCGTGTTGGGCAATATCGTGAGAAATGGCATTTGTTAATCTTGATTTTATGCTTCGTACCATTGAAAACATTTCTGAATTGTTCAAGTCCATATCGAATGCGTTAAGTAAGAAGCTTGACTTTGCTTTTGGTTCATTCCCACTATATAAATTCTTTACCATTATCCTTGTTAGTCTAATGAAGCCCCTTGTCTGTTGGAAGCCAGGATTTTCTTTAAATCTTGCAAATAAATCTTTAATGGAAGGATGAAATGGGTATGCATCTTTAATACCTGTATAAAGTTGCTCAGGAGACATGTTTGTATAGTTCATTTGTTTAGCTTCCTTAACAGCCTCTTTATAGCCCATTGCTATCTCATGCTTTTCTTCTTCTGTTGCTGTTGTTTCAAACAGACGCTTTCTAAGAATATGGTACAAATCATCAGAAGTTGTTCCAACTGGCTCAATATTTATGGAACTGCGGCCAATCTCATTTTCTAAGTTCTTAAATGATTTTTGTATTAAACCTGATCCTGTTTCATAAGTTGCTTGTAAGTCAGAAATGACAAGACAAACATTGTGAAGCTCAGCTTTACCAAGAGCATTAAACAGGTTAGATAGAGCATTAGTAGTAATATCCGCAAGAGTCCCTGTACCAGCAGTGATCGTACGTGCATACTCCAGGTAAGGTGGTAACTCATCAAGTAAAATTAATGTTGGTTGACCTTTTAGTAAATTTATCCAAGCTGATTGCCCTGGCGCTTTTAATGGTGCATAATAATCCTTAAACAACTCCTCTTTACCAAGCTGTCTTGCTATTTCCCCCCAAATACCATATGGGATATCACTTTCACGACCTGTATATGCTACAACCCTAATTTCTTCATCAAAGGTTGATTTTCCATCTAATATTTTCTTTCTAAGAAAAGGGTTTTGTGCCAATAGGCCAAGTGCAACCATATTGTGCGTTTTTCCGCCCCCCATACTTTGAGTAAGTTTAACTAATCCACTTGGTGCTTTTCCTTCAAATCTTTTGAAGGCTGTTTCAAATACTAATTGCATACCCTCTGTAATATATGTCTCATTAAAAAATGCTTCCGCATCAATGGAATTATCAATTAAATTAGCTAAATCTAATGTGTCATCTCTTTTCGCCTCATCAAAAACACTTTGTCTTGGCTTACATGCTTCAAAAAGGGTTTTCATATTTGACCTCCTAGAAAATTGTATAAAAAGAAGAATTTTATAGTTATACTACAATCATAATGAATAGACTACATTGCTTTTTAGATAATTATATTATTTGTAAAGACCTTCCGATTTTTACTTACTAATCAATATGGAGTATTTTCTTGACTATTTCTAATCTACGTTTCCCACATTGTTGCTGTATTATGGTCGTGAACTTTTGGTTTTTAACAAATTTATTAGGATTATTTTCATGTATTGCTATAATATAATCAATCATCTGCTGTTCAGATAATCTATTGTTCCAATGATCATCGATTATCTGATTCACTGCGGAAGCTAAGTCTCTTTGTGTTCGATGAAACAACTTCAGCTCCAAAATCGCCCCTCCCTTTTCACTCTACTTTTACTTACCTTTTATTTTACTCTTACTTTTTTGGTATAACAATGGTAGATTCACCCGACATGATAATATCGTTTGACAAGAAACGACAAACCCTGAACACATAAAATGACTGTAGAAATTAGTCAAAATAACAACTTCTACAGTCACTACAATGGTTAGCTTGTAACATTTTACGTGAGTTTATGGATTATTTAAAAAAGAATCATTAAAAAGCTATAGCCTATTATAGAAATAGCGTATTTTTTCAACTATCAGTTTTCGTCTTTCCTCTAGGAAAGCATCGTAGTCACCTGCAGCTAGGTCAAAGATTGAATCAGGAATACAGTTCATTCTTAAATTTTCTTTAAGATCCTCCCAGGAATTAATTTCACCAATTTTCATTTGATCCCCATTTACTTGTGCCTTAATAGCACCCATATACTCTTTTGGAGATTTTGCTTTGATAGCTAAGTTAATTACTTAAGATTCGGTGCCTGTGCGTTGCGATCTCGAAAGTAGACAGTTATAAATTCGGATTTATTCTTAGAAACCAGGTCTGGTAAGGCTTGGTTCCTTTTTTCTTCTCATCATCATGAAGTGTCTCAGATAGGTGGAAGGCCGTCAAGGAAACCACTTGACAGCCTTCCACCTATCTGAGGTTGGGTTGTTCAAGATGAGAAGGAGAAAATGTGGCATATGCCCTTTCTTTAACTCGCTTTAGCATAATAAGCTGGAGTCCTATAATTTAAAACCCCTTGTATACGTTTATAGTTATAATAATTCATATATTCATGGATAATCTGTTTCGCTTTATCGATAGAGATTACTGTCTTTAATTCTTTTCGCTCTGCCTTGAGAAAGGAAAAAAAGCTCTCTATGCAAGCATTGTCAAGGGCATTAGCCTTCCTTGACATGCTTGGAATAATTTTGTGCTCGTCCATTAATTCATTCCATCTATTTGATCGATATGGCATTCCTTGATCAGTATGAAGGATAATTCCCTTAGCTACTTTTCTAGTTTTTAATGAAGATTCAAGAGTATCCTCGACAAGTTGGACATCATGAACTTCAGACATTTTATATCCCAATATAAAGTTATCATGTAAATCCATTAAAGCAGATAGATAAAGCTTTTTATTCCCAATAGGAATTTCTGTAACATCTGTAACCCACTTTTCGCTTAGTGTATTAGTGGAGAAGTCTCTCTTTAATAGATTTTGATAGATATGCCCAGCTGACGTTACCTTGTTACCGTTGACTGATTTTGCTCTTCTTTTGCGAGCTTGGCTCTTTAGGCCAAGCTCTTTCATTAACCGCCTTACTATTTTTTCACTAACCGGAAGGTTATATGTATTCGTTAACTCACCATGTATTTTTCGATAGCCAAAATTCTTATGGTGGGCATGAAAAATTATTCTAGTATACTCTTTTAATTCCTTATCTTTTTTAGACTCCTTTTTCTTTTTTCCTTTATTTTTTAAATATTTATAGTAACCAGCCCTAGTAACACCTAACTTTTCACACATTTTTGAGATAGAATACTTTGACCTTAGTGAGTGTATAACCTCGAACTTTAACTTTTTGCCTCCCTTCTTTGAAGTTGTAGGTACTTTTTTAGTAGCTCATTCTCCATCTTTAGCTCTTTGATTTGTTGATCTTTATCAATTCCCCGATAGGTTCTAATTTTTCTATTTAAGCCTGCTTCGCCATAAGTTTCATATTTTTCAATCCAAATATAGATATAGTCAGGATCTTTAACCTCATAGTCTTTCGCAACAGACTTAACACTTTCACCAGCTAGTACTCTTTTAACAGCCTCAAGTTTTAATTCAGGTGAATACCTGTTATTGGTTTTATTAGTAGACATTTAGATTCGCTCCTTTTTGTCCTAGTGATGGTCAAAAGCTCCCGAATTTATACCTGTCAACTAAGAGGGGCGCAATCCACTGGCACTACCCGAATAATCTCGTTTCACACTAATATTTCACAAGCAAAACTACTAGAAGCGTAGGGAAATAATCCCTACGCTTCCTCACGAGCCCTAGCTTCTTCTATTTATCTAAGTAGAAGCTCAGTCACTTCCCCACGTCATTATAATCCATTGTATGACAACAAGTATCTAAACAAGGGTGGACTGATGCTACTACAGTTTTACTAAGATTCTGTGCCTGAGCACTAGCCGAAATTCTTGTAGTTTAGCATCAAAATAATCATCAGCAGTTACTTTAAAAATATCTAACGGCTGAAAACTGTCATCCTTTATCGGATCTAACAGAAGAGAAAGTTTGTTTCTCAGAGGAATCTTTGTTTGTTATTGTGACAATTCATTTAAATTAAACCTTTTTTCTTTAACTCTTCAATCATCTTTAATTCTTCTGCGGTTGGAACTGGTGATTGTACTTCTTGAACTGGAAAGTCAGGTTGATTTAATCCCCAATCATTAAGTAAGACTAACAACTCGTCAGAAATCCGAATATCTCTTTCTCGAATTTCATTTAGCCCCCAATCATTATGTTCCTTAGAAAGGTCAAGTAATATCTGTACTTTGGATTTCTTGTAACTGTCTTGTTTCTTTTTAAAGTATCCATTACTAGCAATAATGTTCAGCTTTTTCTCAAACGGAACCTTATTCCCTATGTGTTCCACTAGTTCTTTTACTTCTTCATCGGAATTGCTTGGAAAATAACTTGATTGCCATTTCTGAGGAAGAATATGTTCTATTTCCCACTTCTCAGGGAGAAGTTCCTCTTGCTTTTGATAAGCAAGAACCTTCAATATCATACGGACAGTATTGCGGTGAGCCGTCTTAATCTTCCCTATTAATTCCTGTTCATCTACTGTAGCAAAATCAAATATTGGCATAGGCGATCTAATAATTTCAGAGTTTAAGTTCAAGATTCCTCTCTTTACAGCATTAATAGTTGGTGTAACTATATACCGCGCCGCCAAAACTGCAAGTAGTTTCTTAAGAAACTTCAAGAAAAGTTCTTCAAAATCTTGCGAATCATGATATTTAAGATAGTAAATGACTACTGGGTACTTCCAAAATTCATTTGGATACGAAGATAACCCATCAAGTACTTTTTTAATTTCAATATTCTTCGACCAGTCTTCATCTTCGATTTCTACACGATTATTAACTACAAGCCATAAGTTAAGCACCGTATTTAGGTTGTTCATCACGTTCTTCTTATATAACTGCTCAAAATTATTCCTTGAGTAGTACTTCCTTATCCCTGGTGTTGTTGTATTTCTATCATTTTCTAACGCTCTCAAATAGAACATATAATAATAAAACAATTTTTGAATACTTTCATTCGCATTTGTAGCTTCATAATCAAGTTGTTGCCACTGTTCAATAAAAATTGCTTTCCCTTCAGTATCCAAATGATTATAGATCTTTGCTTTAAAAATATCTGCATCGGATAAAGCTAGTCCTCTATCGTTCAAAGTTGAAAAGATTGTTAATGCAGTATCTTGTGAATCTGCAGTAATTGGTAATAAAATCGCTTTGTTCAAAACATTTCGGATAAACCAGAAAAACAATTCAGGCTCATTTGAAGCATAATTCTCTATTAGCTCTGTAAATAATTTGTAGTTTATCGAATAATTATCTTTCGCACCTTCTTCAATAGTGCCACTGATAAGAATGTTGGCGAAGGTTTTGTTTCCCTCATCTCCCATCACCCTGGATTCAATAAGCGTTTTTTCGTAATCAACCTCTGCTGTTAATTCATCCTGTTCCCATAATGCCGATTCAATTTGTCCCTTAAAGTTTTTCACTTCCTTTGTTTCTTTCATTGAATTAAGCTTTGAGTAAAGTGCTCGAAGCAATAAAAACAAAGAAGTGATGCGCTGTTGACCATCTATAATTTCCTGTTCATTGTTCTCATTTTCGTAAGAAACAATCGTTCCCAGAAAGTAAGTGCTTTCATTGTTATTTTCCGTGTACTCTACTAAATCATCAAAAAGCGTTTGAATTTGTTCATCAGACCAAGCATATGGACGTTGATACTCAGGAATAATAAATCTATTCACTTTGCCTGTTTCTAATAACTGTTTGACACTTTGTTTGTTCACTTCGATTGTTGTAGCCATTATATATCCTCCGTTCTGAACATTTAGCTATTCTTGATTTTATCAATAATCTTATTGATATTACTTAATACACACTCTGCATATTTTACCCAAAAAACAAATGAACTTTTGCTACTTACCCTCCCTCTGGAGCAATATAGTACACTTCATTCAATATTCTAGCTAAAACATTTCGTTTCAACTAGAGAAGCTCTCCAAATAATAGGAACAACAATCTCATCAAGGCTCTTGTTAATTATATAAATTTGATACTATAGACATTCATTTTTCTATAATAACGTTTGTAGTTAAAGTTTTTTCAAAGTTATTGATTGATGTTCAATACCATTCTCCAATAACCAGAATTCTTACACTTTCTCAAGAAGAGTTTCATCTATTTTATAATCTCCTCGTTCTGGATTTCATGTTCAGAAGGTGTGCGTTTTAGCCATTAATATGTACAGCTTTATTCCTCATCAATATATTTGATATAGCATTGACCATCAACAGAAACAATTTCTGCCTTTTTACTAGTCATATCAATATATCTATCCATTGAGGAAATAGAAGAATCAATCAATTTCATATCATTCATTTGATTTTGAAACTCTTTATTGCTAAAAATATAGGCTTCTTTTTTCTTCTTCCTATGGCTTTCATTCAAATCATTAACCATTGATTTTGCTGTTTGTCCAATTAATTTGTAATTACTACTTTTACTGCCTATAACTTCACCAAGGACATCAACAAGAAACCCACTTCCCACCGTAAGCAATTTCTGTTTATTACTGACCTTATTAAGTGAGTTTGTTTCATCAATATAATGATTAGCACACTTATTTGCATTATCATATACGCCTTTATATTGATTTACTATATTGCTAATCTCGTTACGGTAAAGTCTCAATTCTTCAGTATCTATAACATTGTTTAATTTTATTTTTAGAATTTGTGCTAAGTTATATAGATAAACAGTGTAACGATATTGAATCATATTTTTTCTCAGTTGTTCTATATTACTTATTATCACTTTCTCCTTGTCATAGATAGATGCTTCTCGCATTATATTTTCAATCATACTTTCAATCTGTTTTTTGTATAAATTGATTCCTCGTTTAGCAACTGTTCGTATCTGATCAATTTGAATAAGTGTTGCACGAACTCTTTCTGAATCATTCTTTATGAAGTGTAAATGCTCAATAATCAAATATAACTCTTGGAGTGCTGTTTCTAATTCGCTTTGCTTATCAGCATCAATGTACTGTTTTATGTCTTTAATTCCATCTTTGACATCTACTAAATTCGCATTGACCTGTGCCATAAAATACTGTCCAGTCACAGTTGATAAAGCATTAAATGCATTTAAGGCAACCTGAGGTGCGTTAGAAATAGATAAAACCGCATCATTTTTTAACCATCGTGCTTGTCCTTTCACCTGGTTTGTAGCATTATCGAGGCTTGCTCCAATAAATTTATCTGTTGTCCCTTTTATTGTCGCCAGATGCATTGAAGGGTGTATAAGGCATTTATAGGAGTTTTCTGTAGCTGTTGAAAAAGCCTTCTTAACTGCATCTTTATATTCTTTATCTACTAAAAGTTGTGTTGCTAGTTGGAGTAATGGTTCCACATACTTAACCTCGTTTAATGACATTTTTCTATATCCTTGATTTTCTAAATCTGTAGGCAACAACTCATTAACGAAAAATTCGATACCAAAGTTATCTTTCATATGTTCTTGAAGCTCGCCATTATTTACATTCTGTCTTCCCGCTGTATTTTTTTCATTGTCCATGAAGTATCCTCCTAATATTTAGTCCAACGAATCGGCTTACTTAACCTACTGTTATCAAATCAGGCAACCCACCCCTATGCGTTCTCTCCTATTCTCTGAGTATATAATTATTTACATTATTTGTAATCATTATTAGTATAAGAATACCATTTCATAAACTTGATTGTTTGGCAATGTAGCATATATAAATTGTAAAAATTCTTGTGTAAAAAATGTGTAAAAAGATTTCAAAACCCATCTTTTTCTTCCGTTTTCCCACAAAACAAAAAACACCCACAAACATTGATAAATCAACATCTGCGAGTGTTCTATCGTTTCTTAATTTAACTCGTTTTTACCTAAAGATGCCGGTGGTCAGGGTCGAACTGATCTTTAAACACCTATATTTGTGCCAATCTATTCTACTAGGTTAGAAGAGTTTAAAGTATAATCGAAGGCCATAGCGCCTTGATAAATCTTGGGTGTTTATAGAACCAATTAATTATTAATTAATTAATAATGACTTAGAGGTAGTTAACACAGAACATTCTATCTCTACGAAACCTCCTAAAATCCCCCCAACCTCCCTCCCAAACAAAAACTTAACTATCCCAACAGATGCACCCATGTCCCTCTTTCACGGACAGTGCCCAGCGCTATGTGATATTAAAAAAGGGAAGGTTCGCTGCTTTCCAGCAAAGAACCTTCCCTTTTATCTTTTTTAAAACTCCTCATAAACAGCAGGATCTTGATTTTTCATTCGACCATCTGGTCGGGTTAATTTTGAAATACTACTCATTTCAGCGTCATCTAAGTGAAAATCAAAAATTGAAATATTTTCGAGTTGTCTTACATGTGAAGCAGATTTTGGAATCGAGACTGCTCCCAGTTGGTAGTGCCAGCGCAAGATAACTTGTGACACTGTCTTTTGATGACGGTTTGCAATTTGTTGGATCGTATTATTTTTAAAGAGCTCTCCTCCTCGAAATAATGGACTCCAGGATTCCGTCACAATCTCATTCTGTTCATGCCATTTTCGTTGTTCTTCTTGATTGAAAAATGGATGTAATTCGATTTGGTTCACGCTTGGCTTCACACCGGTTTCATTTTCCAAACGTTCGATATGCTCAGGTAAGAAGTTACAAACACCAATTGAGCGAATAAGCCCCCATTTTTTTGCATCAATTAATGCCTGCCAAGCCTCAACATATTGTTCTTGTTTCGGATTCGGCCAATGGATCAGGTACAAATCATAGTAATCTAAGTTTGCACGATATAAGGATTCTTGTATGGTTTCAACAGCCTTATTATATGTATGATAACGACCTGGTAATTTGGAGGTAATGATTAATTCCTCCCGTGGAACAGTGCTGCGTCGCACCGCTTCCCCTACTGTTCCTTCATTTTCATAATTATAGGCTGAATCGAGCAGACGATAACCGTGGTTGATTGCGTTTTTAATTGAATTGACCCCTTCATTCCCTTTAAGGGCATAGGTACCCAACCCAATCACCGGTATCATAAGACCATCATTTAGACTAATCTTCGGTATAACATTTTCCATATTCCCACTCCTCTCAATATCACTTCTTATTTATTATGTTACTGCAATGACGGCAGTTCTTCAAAGATTAGAACTTGGGGGGAATCCTATGCAAACAGAGTCTTGAATTCGCTTGCATTGCACCTCCTCTTAGCGTTTCTTTTCGTCCTCATCATTTCTCTTTAAATGGTTATCAGTGCTGCTTGATAGAACCTGTATACAGGCTTTCAAATGATATGATCCATCAATGTTGGAGATATTAAGTTCGTTCCCATTTTGTTGGCCGCCTTCTTTTCGGTGACCAACAAGCGGTAAAAAGAAAACATGTTTATTCCAAATATTATCCTTAAAGAATTTCACGATAGTCCGACTGACTTCTCTTATACTATTTTTTCTCTTAGTACCCTATCCATTAGGTCATTCAAGCACAGGTAAAAATAATGGACCTTTTTTTCACAAATGGATTTCATATAATCCATTAACTTTCGTAATGTGTTATGCAATAACCCACTAGGTTATATGCTTTATTTCACCAATAACATACATGAATGTCCAAAAGTATTTGTAAAACAATCAATTTTATTCTTCTCCTATAAAAAAATACAAATATTATGACACTACTCAAACTGATTCATCTTTAGCTTAAAACGTTTATATAGCAATAAGAACAAAAATTTAACAATGATATTTCTCGTGTAACAGTACAAAATATTGAGGAAACACAAAAGAAGGTAGGAGGTTATTCTTAATAATGGCTGAATTGGTCCAATGTAAAGCATGTGGGAAGGAAATCGCCAAAGGGGTTAAAAAATGTCCTAATTGCGGAAAAGATCAACGAAATTGGTTCATGAGACATAAATTCCTCTCCTTTGTTTTAGCAATCATCGTTTTATCTGTTGTCGGAACCATGTTCGGAGGCGGCGGAGAAGAACAAACGTCTACAGGAGGTAACGAACAAACTGGAGAAGCACCACCAGAGGAGAAAGTTTTCGGGCTCAATGAGACTGTAAACGCAGATCCTGCAGAGATTACCGTCACAAAAATGGAAGAAAAGAGTGTCATTGGGGACCCTGACTTTTTAGGTAAAAAGGCCTCTGAAGGAGCCACTCTCGTAGCAGTTCAATATAAAGTTAAAAATGTTTCTGATGAACCTATGGGAATGTTTGATTACCCTACAATAAAATTAGTTGATGAAAAAGGAACCGAATATGATGAAGATATCGAAGCTAGTGGTGCATATGCAGCCGAAACGGGTATAGACGATTCGAAAGTCTTGTCTGACCTAAATCCTGGAATTACTGTTACAGCTACAGATGTTTATGAAGTATCAAAAGATGCATTTGCTTCTGGCAAATGGTATATCCAAATTGGGGATGCCAAAGTTGCATTGAAATAGTTCATTAATAACGCAGCAGGTTCTTTCACTAGAACCTGCCTCTGTTTTCATTTTCCTTTTCAGTGTTCCTGCGCTGCCTTTCTTCCCCTCGATTTCATCATTCAAATCTTTCAACTTCTCGCCTTTGCCCTCGTTCATAAAAGTATCAGTTATCACATTTCTGAAAAGGGAATGTAACTCTTTTATAACCTCTATTCTTGGTCTTCGTATCTCCACATTAATCACCCCACATCTCCTCCTCATCCAATATCCTTCATCACCGCCGTACTTCAAGTATTCCGCATCGTTAGCGAAAAGCGTTCCTGGTTGTTCCAGAAACGCACCCTTTAAAATAAGAAAAACATAGGGAGATTTGAATCTTCCTATGTTTCATATATATTTATTTATCTGTTTGTTTTTGCTTCTTTTTCAAATACTCTGTCCGTATTTTTTCAAGATGCTGCTTTTTATCAAATTTGGCAGGAGTCCGTTTTTCATGAAACTTTGTCACAGCCATCTGACCTTTGGTATCCAATTGATATTTCCCCACTTAGTTCACCTACTTTTCTTGTCTTTACAGAGAATCCCTTCTAACTTTACTGAAGGAAACCTTACTCCTTTATTAGTGTACTGCTAACTTTACATCTATGCAGTAAAAATAATAAAAACTTAACGAATCTCTCCACCATGTTCCTGTCCCCTGTGCACTTTGTTCGTAGCGATTTTCGTACCCTTTATAAATCGGATCATATAATGAAAGAACCGTTTTAATAAGGAGTGGAGGTTATGAGTCTAGAAAGAGATAATACTAAAAGAAAGCGACCTAATATCCTTATCTTAATGGTCGATGAACAACGATTTCCGTCTATATACGAGACAGCACGATTAAAGAGGTGGTGTAAAGAAAATCTAGTAGCACAAGAGCTATTAAAGAAAAATGGAATGGAGTTTGTTCATCATTATGCAGGCAGTACCGCTTGTTCTCCGAGTAGAACTACCTTATATACTGGGCAATATCCTTCTTTACACGGAGTAACACAAACGACAGGAGCGGCCAAAGGTTCTTTTGATCCTGATGTTTTTTGGCTTGATCCAAACTCCGTGCCGACGATGGGACATTATTTTCGAGCTGCAGGGTATGAAACGTACTGGAAAGGAAAGTGGCATGCTTCCGATGAGGATATTTTAATTCCAGGCACACACAATGCTTACGCTAGTTATCATGCTAAAACAGGTGCACCGACGAAAGATGGGGTAGCCCTTTACGAGAAAGCGAATCGGCTCGATGCCTTCGGTTTTTCCGGTTGGATTGGTCCAGAACCTCATGGACCAAGCCCACGTAATTCTGCTTCGTCTGCACGATTCGGTCTTTCGGGACGAGATGAGGTATATGCTGCAGATACTGTGAAATTAGTTCAATCTCTAGAGAAAAAAGCTTCTAATGGAAAGGACCAAACACCGTGGTTTATTATGTGTTCGTTAGTCAACCCACATGATATTGCATTGTATGGAGTGGTCACTGCTCGCCAACCTTCTTTTCATTTTCAAGTTGATCATACTCTTCCACCCATTCCAACAGCACCAACTACTCGCGAATCTTTAGACACGAAGCCAGCAGCGCATACAAGTTATCGAGACACATACCCAAAAGCCTTACAACCGATCGTGAACAACCAATTTTATCGTCAGTTGTACTATAGCCTTCAAAAGAAGGCCGATCAAGAAATGCTAAACGTTTTTAAAGCACTTCAACAGTCTTGTTTTTATGAAGATACGATTGTATTATTTACCTCAGACCACGGTGAATTATTAGGCGCTCATGGGGGTCTTTATCAAAAATGGTATAACATGTATGAAGAATCGATTCATGTGCCTTTAATTATCCATAGCCCAAAACTGTTTCCGAAAAGCACTACTACCGATACGCTAACGAGTCACGTAGACATCCTCCCAACTTTACTAGGTTTAGCTGGTCTAGAGGTAGAACTTTTACAAAAAAAGCTTGCGAAATCACATACGGAAGTACGTCCTTTTGTAGGTAGAGATTTATCTTCGTTCGTGAAAGGAAAAGGAGAAGGGCCAATAAGAGAAGAGCCGTTATATTTCATGACAGATGATGATTTTACCAAAGGATTAAACCAAACAACCGTAACTGGGGAGCCATACGAATCAGTCATTCAGCCGAATTCGATTGAAGCAGTCATTACGAAGTTAGAAACAGGAGAAAACAATCAAAAAGAAATTTGGAAATACGCTCGTTATTTTGACAACCCTCAGTTTTCGGATGATGGAAAGGACCATTCCACCCATGACGAATACGAGCTGTATAACCTTACAAAAGATCCATTAGAAGAAAAAAACTTAGCAAATGAAGACTTTGCAACAGAAGAAAGTAGAAAAATTCAACAATTGTTGGAGAAATTGTTAAAGGAGCAGTCTAGGGAGAAAAGGTTATATCCTAAAGGAACCGTTTAAATAACTGTTGAACAGAAACTGTACTTCATTAGAGGGACCTGTCTTCATTTGGAAGAAAGACCCTCCTCGTGATGATAAAAATGAAGCAGGAGCATTGGTTGTTTTCAATCTATTCAACTGCTCCTTTTAAACCTTCAGCGCGCCTTTGTTTGATGCCTTCAATTGTTGGTGGAATAACATGTCAGGTATCATCCCGACTAGTTGTGTTTCGGTGCCATTTAGATAATTAATACAGAAGCCTTAATGTTCCTTTGTAGAAGCACTGCCTTCATGAATCGTTCGGTCTAATGCTCTCTTGGTTAGGGTTTCAAGCCCTATTTCTTCATAGTACCCCGGTTGTTGGCGCGGGCTTGCTACTGTAGGATCAGTGGATTCATCTGTATTTTTTCTTGTTATTGGTCCTGTTTCCTTCATCATGATCTTCCCTCCTTTTTGATTAGTATGGTTAAAATCGAAAAAACATATGATGTGCCCGTTAACCGAAAGCAGGTGACAGGCACCATCCAAAATCTGGATGGTGCCTGTCACCTGCTTTCTCTGCTATGTACTCTATCTTTGCTTAAAAAAGACTTTTATAGAATCCATGATAAAAGCGATTTTCATTTCAGTAGTAAGTTTAATGTCATCTTCAATAGTCATGAATGATCTAAATCGTTTTTCGTGGTAATCAGATAACATCGAATAAAGAAAAAGGATAAATTGATTATCAATTAAAAAACCTAAAGCTCTTTCATCAACTTCCTCGATTACTTCCCCTCTTTTTTTGGCCTCACTCATCATATCGTAGATGTACTTCCCCGATTCCTTAAATCTCTCCGAGAACCGTTCCGAAAACATTTCCATGTGGGGTGACCCTAGATTCGAGTAAACAGTAAGGTATGAAGGAAATCTCTCACATATATCAGCAATTTCTCTTAAATATTCTTCTATTGTATATATAATCGAGATTTCTATCTTCGTATGTTTTTCATACAAATATTCCACCATGATTTGTTGACAGCGCTCTAAAACCGCCATAAATAGCTCTTCTTTATTTAAAAAGTACTTATATAACGCTCCATTAGAGATATTGGCTCTCTCACAAATCTCCTTAATTCCTGAACCATAGTACCCTTTACTTGCGAAAGCTTCTGCTGCGGCGTCAAGTATTTTTGTTTGCTTTTCCTTAGGTAATTTCTCAAACGTGTTCAAGAGTGTATTCAGCTCCTATAGACAATTTTTCCCTTTAACCGTATCTAAATTCTCGCCAAAGGGATAAATTTCCTGCTTTTTCATTTTGTTGTTATTCAATTCAAGTTTAAAAACACTCTTAAACCTTTGCATTGGCAAATCGATTTGGATTTAAATGCTGAATGTTATGTGGTGTACAGCCATCGATAACCAGATCAGCAGCAATTTTCCCCATCACAGGCGCCATTTTAAAACCATGCCCTGAAAACCCTCCTAGAACAAGGACATTTTGACTTTTAGGAGCAAAACCGACAACCGGATGATGATCGGTAGTAAACCCATCCATATAAGCAGACACCCGCACTGGTTCTGGAATGATGTCCGGGAGATATTTTCTAACCCCGTCCATTAGGTTTTTCAGATCCTCGACTTTTACATTTCTGTCCACATTGTCCGGATCCTGTATTAACCCGTCTCCATTTCCTGTGACAGGAGCTAGTTTCACCATATTTCCATCCAATGTTGGAATACCGAAAAGGTTGATATCATCATTCAACCTTACGAAAATCGGGAAACGTTCAGGAATAAACTGCTCAATATCTTTAGCTGCAAACCAAGCTAGTAGTAATCTATTAATCTCAAAATTCTCTTTATAGTTTGGTAGCATGCGACTTAGCCAGGGACCAGCCGTAATAACTACTTTCTCAAACATGTATTTTTGGTTATCGACGAATACCGTAACCCCATCAGAATGGGGTTGTATGGATTCTACCCTTGAATATCTGTAAATCTTACTCCCTAGCTCCTCTGCCTTTCTAGCTGCAGATAGAACCGAAAGCTCAGGCTTTATATAACCAGCTTGTTTATCTAGAACCATGAACTCTCCTGAACGCAGAGGATGCTGTGGATAATGCTTGCGAGCAGTTTCACCTTCTAAAATCTCGTGGTCAAGATTGAACTCTTTTATGCATTGAAGGATATTTTTCATTGAAGGGTTGTTTACTTTGCCAATCATTAAACCACCATTTAAGGTCAATAACCGACTGCCTGTATCCTTTTCTAGCTCTTCCCACTGATTCTTTGCTTCTTGCAGTAACGGCACGTATTCTGACCCTTCTAGATAGGCTGTCCTAAAAGCCCGGGATTCTCCCCCTGCAGCGGATCGATCATGTCCAATTCCGAATTGTTCAAAGCCGGCAACCGAAACTCCTCTCCGTGCTAATTGCCACATCACCATGCTTCCCATGGTACCTACCCCAATAACAGCTATTCTTGCATCCATAACATAACCCCTTTTACTAAGAAATTTCCTAGACCTTTTATTTCCCTAAAATCAATTGAGGCAAGAATAGAGAAACCTCAGGAACATAGGTGGTAATAATTAAAGTCGGAAGCCATGCAAATAATAGGATGATAAAAGTAGGTTTCATCATCTCGTTAATTGGTGCCTTTGCTAAGTTCCCTCCAAAATACAGTAGTGGAGCAGTTGGTGGGGTTACATTTCCCATTCCAAGGTTGACTGCCAAAATGGCCGCAAAATGGATGGGATCAATCCCCATATTAACTACAACTGGTAGCAAGATTGGGGTGACTAACAAAACCCCACTAATATCGTCCATCAGCATCCCGATAATTAGCATAAAGACATTGAGCATAATCAGTAAGATTAAGGGGTTCTCTGATACGGAAAATAAAAGGTCCGTCATGATTCCAGGTACATCTTCCATTACATACATCCTGCTTAAAATCGTTATCGCATACAACATGACCATGATGACCCCTGTTGTCGTTGCTGCTTTAATTAGAACTTCTTTTATATTGGTTACATTTAGACCTTTATAGATCCAGAATCCAACTGGAATCGCGTATAAAGCAGCAACTGCAGCTGCTTCCGTCACGGTCATGATACCTCCATAAATTCCACCTAATACAATAATAGGCATAATTAATCCAGGAATTGCTACATACGTTTTTAATCCAAAACGCTTTGTCTTTTGAACAAGTGTCATATTAACCGAAACTTCTGACATTTTAATCGGCTTTTTTCTCATATAAAAAATATTAATGATACTTAACAAAATAATCATGATAATACCAGGGATTACCGTCGAGAGGAAACTCGCTAATACAGATTGATTCCCAATCCATGCATACAGAATCATGATGCCACTTGGTGGAATCAATAATCCTAGAATAGAAGCGTTTGAAATGAGCGCAGCCACATATCCTCGTGGATATCCTTGTTCATCAAGCCTTTTAAACATGATTGATCCAATTGTACTCAGTGCTGCTAATGCACTCCCGGATACTGAACCAAAAATTGCACAAGAGAAAACTGCAACAATGCCAAGCCCGCCTTTAATCCTTCCTACAAATTGTTCTGTCCATTCGATAATAATTTTTCCAATACCGCCTTTTTCCATCAAACTCCCTGCAATAATAAACAGCGGAATGGCGAGTAAGACAGGTGCATTCAATTCTCCAAAACCATACGGTACTAGAAAACTAGGATCATAACCCAGTGAGAAAATGAGATACACAGTTGAAGCCAAAAAAGTAAAGACAACTGGAACACCGATTAGTAATAAAAGTATTAATATCGTTAAGGCAATCAATAGATTTATGACCATACACTCACCTCATTTTCATTAAGTTTTGTAGCGATATAGGTTATTGATATCCTTCACTAATTCAACCAGAGTATAAAGCGTCATTAACCCAAACCCTACGAGCATGGAGCTCTGGGGAATATACATTGGATATTTCCATACATTCGACTGCGCCCCACTATTAATGCTCCAAATGATATACTCTATACTCCAATATGCAAAGATTGAGATGAGTGAACAATTAATGAGTGAGATGATTACTTTTAGCCATAAACGTTTTTTCTCCCCTTTTAGATACACACTGACAATATCCGCAGTAATATGTTCTTTTTTATATGTTCCAAAAGCAGCCCCTATAAAGTACATCCAAAAGGCAGGAATGATCATTAACTCTTCCAAACCGTGCAAGCCGGTTTGGAAGACATATCGTAAAACGACGGTAACGACAAGTCCTAGTAAAATTAAAGAGCTTGAGAGAATCATAATTCCCCTTTGGACTACTAAGAGGGAATTCCAAGTAGTATGGACTAGTTTCAAATCCTTTCCCCCCTATTAATTATTGTTCTAATGCTGCCATCAATTCGTCTAATAAATCTTTTCCAATCGTTTTTTCAGCCACAGACCATGAGTTTTCACGTGAATGATCAGCAAATGTCTGTAATTCTTCCTCGGTGAACTCAACGACTTCAATTCCTTCTTCCTTAAGCTTTGCTCGGTACTCCACTTCCAGTTGTTCCGCAGTTTCAAAACTATTGGCAGTCATTTCATCTGCTAACTTTTGAAATAATTCTCGATCTTCTTCTGTGAAACTATTCCACAGGTCTTTATTGATATACATATTGTGTGCCTCAAAGAAGTTATTATATTGATAGTAGTACTTAATAACATCTCTAAATTGCATATAGTTCACTTGTGGGTGTCCACCAACCCACCCCTCGACTGTACCGGATTGAAGGGCTGTATAAAGGTCTGCATACGGTAAAGGTACGGTATTAAACCCCAAATCCTCTGCGTTTTTAATAAACGTATCCATTCCAGGGACACGAAGCAATACCCCTTTATTACTGCTGAAATTTAATGGGTCTTTCACTTCTTTCTTTGATCCTAATCCACCAAATCCTTGAGCATAAAACCCTAGTAATTGGATATTCTGATCATTATCAATTTCTTGTAGCGTCTTACCAACAAAAGAGTCTAAATTAAATTGTTCTTCCGCTTGGGCATAATCTTTGAAAAGGTACGGTAGATGGACCATTTCCTGACGACTATCTAAATGGGATGGATTAGACATTAATCCCATGTCTAAAGTTCCTTTACTGATTTCCTCATACATTAAGGTATAATCACCAAGCTGACTTGCTGGGAAAACTTTTATTTTGATTCGTCCATCAGTTTGCTCCTCCACATCTTTAGCCATTTTTTTCATTGCAATTGTTGTAGGGTGGTCTTCCGGCATAATGCCTCCAAACTTTAACTCATACGTCTTTTCTCCCCCTTCCCCAGAAGCTTGATCTTTGTTTCCACATGCCCCTAAAAGCAAGGCTAGAACTAGCAGCGAAATGAATAAAAAACCTTTTTTCATCCCTATCCCTCGATTCTTATTAATTTATTATTACTAATTTGATAACATCTGAGATTGACTAAAACGGTTTGGATTAAAATGGTCAATCAAAAAGTCTGTTTTTCCATCCACTAACAGATCCGTCGCAATTTTCCCCATCACTGGAGCTAGTTTGAAACCATGCCCGGAGTAACCCCCCATAATGTAAGTCCTACTTAAGTTTGGAACCGCCCCAACTACAGGATGTTCATCTGTTGTATAGCCATCCATGTGGATACTAATTCTTACGGGGTCCGGTTTCAATTCAGTAAAATACTTAGCTACAGCTCCATTAATCCCTTTTAGTTCCGAAAGGGTAATATCACGGTGTAACAGGCTAGGATCTTCTACATCACCAAATGTATCAATGCTTCCAATTTTCACCATACTTCCTTCAAGAGTAGGGACACCAAAAATACTAATGTCTTCACAAATCCTTCCGAAAACAGGAAATTTCTCAGGTTTATAATTTTTCAATTGATGTGTTGGGTACCATGTCATTACAATTTTTCTTGGGGTCAAATGATTTTTAAGTTGAGGATAAAACTTGGTTGTCCAAGGGCCGGCTGTGATAATGACTTGATCAAAGTCGTAGACTTGACCATTTGCCGTAACCTGAACTTTATCATCTAGTTCACGTATATCATCGACCTCTGTATGACGGTGTATGGTTGCACCTAATGCTTCGGCACGTTCTGCTGCCGAAAACACAGCCAACTCAGGTCGAATAGCGCCGGCTTCCTTATCAAGAACGATGATTTCATTTTCAAAAAACTTGTGCTGAGGATAACGATGAGCGGCTTCAATACTATCCAAAATCTCATGACCAATGTCAAAGTCAATTACGCTTTTAACAACGTTCTTCATTTTATACGAATCTTCTGGACCTATCATTAATCCACCATTAAGATTCAGTAAATCCTGACCCGTTTCTGACTCTAACTCTTTATATAATTCTCGGGACCTCTTAAGTAATGGGACGTATTCAGCGCCTTCCATATAGGCCGTTCTAAACATCCGCGATTCCCCGCCAACCGCTGAGCGATCATGTGCAATTCCAAATTGTTCAAATCCAACTGCTTGAATCCCTCTTTTCGCCAATTGCCATAGCGTCATGCTCCCGACGGATCCAACCCCTATTACCGCAACTCTTTGATTCATCAATGTTACCTCCTTTTAACCTTTAGATTTGTTATTTTTAGAGAGAGTGACTGTTCACTCTTTTATTATATAAACGAACTAACATAATTACAATGTTAATGTTAGAATATTTAACAAATTAAAAATAATCTGATTTAATTCAAATTGGAATCATAATAAAATCAAGATTTTCAATTTACTCTTAAAATCACATTTTTTATCATTAGTTGGCACGGAATTTGCCACTAAATATCAATAAGTTAAAAAGCCTAATCCTTCATTATCGAAGAATTAGGCTTGTGATCATTGAATAGTATCCTTGTACTACGTAACAATTACTTTTTTAAGTTTTACTTTCTTATAATATATAAGCACCCTGATACTTGAATAAACTAAAGGTCTTATTAAATGATAATCACAATAAAGCCTAGGCTTTTCACTTAACAATTAAGTAGTTTTAATCCTTACTTCTAACTGAATATCCACATTGCCATGAATAGCACGGCTAATCATACACGATTTCTCCGCTTTTTCTGCAAGCTTTAGTGCCATTTGTTTGTCTTGAACGGTAGCATTTGGTTTCAATACGATTTCTGGTCGATGGATAATTTTTTTATATGTAAATACACCATTTGTTACATCAACAATGGCTTCTGATTCCATCGTTAATTCATCTTTCTCTAACTGACTACG
>Ga0182742_1001294_pt1 | contig 32762 bp, 38 predicted proteins | sample eDN5th37CBELigMG_FD_128880 | JGI IMG/M metagenome (GOLD analysis project Ga0182742, IMG submission 128880) | Enriched Miracle-Growth compost microbial communities from Emeryville, California, USA - eDNA 5th pass 37_C BE-Lig MG (version 2)... ... | reverse complement strand
TCTCGGGCGGGGAGAAGCAGCGAGTCGCCATCGCCCGCACTCTGCTGAAGGACCCGCCGATCCTGCTGCTGGACGAGGCAACGAGCGCGCTCGATACCCGGACGGAGCAGGAGATCCTCTCCACGCTCCACCGTGTGTCGGAGCACCGCACCACCATCGCCATCGCGCACCGCCTTTCCACCATCGCGGACGCCGACCTCATCAACGTGATGCAGGATGGCCGGCTGGTGGAGCAGGGCAGCCATGCGGAATTGCTGCGGCTGGACGGCCTCTATGCCGACATGTGGCTGCGCCAGCTGGCCGAAACCGCGCCTCTGGACGAAGCGGCGGAGTAGCGGGTCCAGATGCGCCGCCCCCGCCCGCTCGATTGCCATTGGCGAGAGCCGCGCGCAGACGGTAAGCCGCTGGAGGCGACGGGGGGTGTCCGGAGTCGCCAAGAGGATCCTGGACCATGAAACCTGTACTCGCGGCCGCTGCGGCGCTTCTCCTGACCACGGCCTGCTCATCGCAGCAGGAGGAGCCGCAGGGACAGCTGCTCACCTTCAACGAGGTGATGAAGAACGAGATTGACCCTCGCGCGGACGAGGTTTGGGCGATCGGCAATGCGGCCATCAACGAAGATGCGGGAATCGATCCCGCCAAGATGACGGATGCTGACTGGGACAAGCTGGCCGCCTCGTCCGAATCGCTGCGCCAGGCGGCGCTGGACCTCGCGCGGCTGGACCCGGTGGTTGTCGTCAGGCCGGGCGAGAAGATCGCCGATGAAGGCGTGCCCGGCGGCGATACGGCGGCAGAGGTGCAGGCGAACATCGACCGCAACACGCAGGGCATGCGCGACATGGCGAACACGCTTGCGGGCCACATGGCCGAACTGACGCGGGCGGCCCAGACGCGCGATGCCGCTAAGGCCGGACCGCTGATCAACCAGCTCGATGGTGTGTGCGAGGCCTGTCACCTGGAATATTGGTACCCTTCGCAAAAGGCGCTGGTGGAGGAATTCCAGAACTCTGGCGTGGTCGATCCATCTACCGATGAGGCCCCGGGCCTTCCGCACACTTGACCTGGGTCAAGGCCAGGTCTCACAGGCTCTGAGACACTAAGGCTTTGCACGAACGGGGAAGCTCAACGTGAAACTCCGGACATCCCTCCTCGCCGCCGGCACCGTCGCAGTGCTGGCCCTCGCTGCCTGCACCTCCTCCGGGATCGCAGCTGACAGTACCGCAGCCGCACCAGCCGCAGGCGGAGAGCCGCTCTATGTCCGGCAGGTGATGCAGCAGCGGATCAATCCCGCCATCCTTGGTGTCTGGAATGTCGGCAACAATGCGATGAACGAGGAAGGCGGCATCGACCCTGCCCTCATGGACGATGCCACGTGGTCCTCGCTTCAGGACGCGGCCACCCGCCTCGCCGCCGCTGCGCGGGACATGGCCGCCGCGCAGGACCTTCGCGCCGCTCACCCGAACAACACAGCCGTTACGGAAGGCGACGTGCCGATGGCGAAGGTGCAGCAGCTGATCGATGCCGATCCCGCCGGCTTCCGCCAGGCCGCGGCGGAGCAGGCCGCCCATGCGGAGCGGCTGGCCGCCGCCGCTTCCGCCCGCGATGCAGCGACGGCTGGCCCCTTGGTCGCGGAGATGGATGGCGTGTGCGAAAGCTGCCACGCCAGCTATTGGTACGCGGAATAGACGGAGAGGCTGATCTGCCCGCCGGACAAGCCAACGGCTTAGAGCACCCACCATCCGATGATGCCGCCTATCTGCAGAGCAAGGATGACCTGCAGGTGGGTCGAGAATGGCTCCTTGCGCGTCTTGTGACGGAACAGGTGCCGCGCCAGGAACGCACCGGGTGTGCCGCCAATCAGCGCGAGACCCAGAAGCTCAGCCTCCGGCGTCCGGCGCAGCCCGTTGATCGCCTTCTGCTTGTCCTGCCAAAAGCAAAAGGCAGTCCAAGCGTTGATCAGCAGGAGAGCGGCGGCGGCGATCTGGATCACCGTGCCGCACTGCTCCCCTCAAAGTTAAGATCAGATTGCGAACCGGCGCGGTCGGCCTCGGCCGTCCGCCCCTACAGGATATACTTGCTCAAATCGGCATCACCCGCGAGGCCGGAGAGCTTGTCGCGCACATAGGCGGCGTCAATCGTCACCGTCTGGCCCATGCGCTCCTCGGCATCGAAGCTCAGCTCTTCCAGCAGCTTCTCCATCACCGTCTGCAGGCGACGCGCGCCGATATTCTCGACGCTCTCGTTTACCTGCGCGGCGATGCGCGCGATCTCGTGGATCGCGTCCGCCGTCACCTCCAGAGTCACCTGCTCGGTCCCGATCAGCGCCTTGTACTGCTCGACGAGGTTGGCGCGCGTGTCGGAGAGGATGGAGACGAAATCCGCCTCCGTCAGCGCCTTCAGCTCCACGCGGATCGGCAGGCGGCCCTGCAACTCGGGCAGCATGTCGGAAGGCTTGGCGACATGGAACGCACCGCTGGCGATGAACAGCACATGGTCCGTCTTCATCGGGCCGTACTTGGTGGCGACGGTGGTGCCCTCGATCAGCGGCAGAAGGTCGCGCTGCACGCCCTCACGGCTGACGGAGCCGCCACGAACGTCTGAAACCGCGATCTTGTCGATCTCGTCCAGGAAGACGATGCCGTTCGTCTCCGCATTCTGCAAAGCGACGCGGGCGACATCGTCCTGGTCCATGCGCTTCTCGGCCTCTTCGTCGACCAGCTTGTCCCAGGCATCCGGCACCTTCAGCTTGCGCCGCTTCATCGGCACCTTGCCGAGCGCCTTGCCCATGATGTCGCTGAGGTTGATCATGCCGACATTGCCGCCCATGCCGGGCAGTTCCATCGGCATGGAGGGCGCTTCCTCCACCTCGATCTCCACCTCGACCTCATTCATCGCGTTCTCGACGATACGGCGGCGGAAGCTCTCGCGCGTCGCTTCGCTGGCGCCATCGCCCACGAGGGCGTTCAGCAGGCGCTCCATCGCTGCCTTGCTCGCCGCCTCGCGCACGGCCTCTCGCCGCCGCTCCTTCTCCAGCCGAATCGCTTCTTCGGCCAGGTCGCGGGCGATCTGCTCCACGTCCCGCCCGACATAACCAACCTCGGTGAACTTGGTCGCCTCCACCTTGATGAACGGCGCCTCGGCCAGCTTCGCCAGCCGCCGGCTGATCTCGGTCTTGCCGCAGCCCGTGGGGCCGATCATCAGGATGTTCTTGGGCGTCACCTCGTCGCGCAGCTCGGCCGGCAGGCGCTGCCGCCTCCAGCGATTGCGCAGCGCCACGGCAACCGCGCGCTTCGCTTCCTTCTGTCCTATGATGTGCTCGTCCAGCGCGGCAACGATCGCCTTGGGGGTCAGATTGTCCATGTTATCCGTGAAGTGGGTGTGATCAGATGGTCTCGACCGTCACGCGGTCGTTGGTGAAGACGCAGACCTCGGCCGCCACCGCCATTGCGCGGCGGGCGATCAGTTCGGCATCCTCTTCGTAATCAGAGAGCGCCCTCGCGGCGGCGAGCGCGTAATTGCCGCCGCTACCGATCGCCGCGATCCCGCCTTCAGGCTCCAGCACGTCGCCATTGCCGGTCAGCACCAGCATCGTGTCCTTGTCGGCCACGATCATCAGGGCTTCCAGATTCCGCAGATATTTGTCGGTGCGCCAGTCCTTGGCGAGTTCCACGGCGGCGCGCAGCAATTGCCCGCGATATTGCTCCAGCTTGCGCTCCAGCCGCTCGAACAAGGTGAAGGCATCGGCCGTCGCACCGGCGAACCCGGCGATAACGCTGCCCTGCCCGCTCTCGTCGGTGGCGCCGATGCGGCGCACCTTGCGGGCGTTCGGCTTCATCACCGTATTGCCCATCGATACCTGGCCATCGCCCGCGATCACGGTCTTGCCGCCTCGCTTGACGCCGATGATGGTCGTCCCGTGCCACTGGATCAGGCCGTGGCTGGCCCTGCTCTCGTCCATCGCGGCGATATGGGAGGATCGCCGAAGCGCTTCAAGCAAAGTGCGCCGGCGCGCGGCGGAAAGCCTTACTGCCCGGGTCCTCCAGCGCCACCACCCATGCCGGCTGCGCCCACCTGGCCGATATTGCCGAACAGATCCTGCAGGAAGGTTCGCTCGCGGCCCAAAGTCGGCGTTTTGCTGCCGTCGGGGCTGATGCGGGCGACCTGCTCCATCCCGGTCTGCTCGGCGGAGATCACGTTGCCCGCCTCATCGAACCGAACCGCCAGCACGGTATGGGCCGTGAAGCGCGGGTTGGTGAACGGCGCCTGCGCGGTGTTGCTGCCCACATAATACCAGACCGGATCGCCATACTGGCTAGTGAAGCTGGGGCGGCCCAGCGTCCGCTCCACCGACAGCCGATTGTCGATGCCCGGCTGGACCGACTGAATTAGCACCTGGTCCGTGATGTAGCCACGGTGATTGACGATGGAGCTGCAACCCGTCGCCAGCGCCGCCATGGCCAGCACTGCACCGATCCTCGCTCTCACCACCATGCCTTGCCCTTGCTCAGATGCCATCGCGCCGCTCAACTGCCTTCCGCCGGTGTTTGCCAACGGGGCGCGCGGGCCTATATCGGGGGCACGCCTTACGGGGCGGGCCGCGCCGGCGCAATGCCGCTTGCGGCTCCCGCTTTGAACCGTGCGTGAATGGCGCCAGGCCATCCACCACGTCACTGGCCAGCCGAAGGAAAGGTCTACCCGTCCCCATGTCCGTTCTCGCCCGCCTGCTCCGCTCCCGCCCGGATCCGAGAGAGGCGCTGCGGCCGCTGTGGCACCGCGTCGTCCTCGTTTCGCGTGAGCCGCGCTGGTATCGCGAGGGCGGGGTCGCCGATACGGTCGCCGGCCGGTTCGACATGATCGCCACCGTTCTGGCGCTGGTTCTGCTGCGGCTGGAGCGAGCCGGTGCGGAGGCGCAGGCGCAGGTATTCCTGACCGAGCTGTTCGTGGAAGACATGGACCGGCAGCTTCGTGAAACGGGCGTGGGCGACCTCGTCGTGGGCAAGAAGCTGGGCAAGCTCGTCTCCGTCCTCGGCGGTCGCCTCGGCGCCTATCGCGCTGCGCTGGCCGAAGGGGCCGATGAGGAGGCGCTCGTGGCGGCCGTGGAACGCAACGCCACGATGGTGGAAGGCAGGCAGCCCTCCGCACTGGCCGCGATGCTGCGCGACTATGATCACCGGCTGGAGGCCCTTTCCGCCGACACCATCCTTGCAGCGGAACTGCCGGAATGAACGAGCCCGAATTTTCCCGCCCGGTGGACCGCCGCCACATCAGCGGCCAGCCACTGGATCTGGAGGCGAGCGAGGCAGAGCGCGCCGCGCTGGCAAAGCGATTCGGTCTGGTGAGGATCGACCAGCTTTCGGCCCGCTTGCACCTCACTTGCGAAGGCGATGTGGTGACGGTGCAAGGCCGCCTCTCCAGCCGCATCGTCCAGAGCTGCGCCGTCTCCGGCGAAGACCTGCCCGTCACGATCGACGAGCCGCTCGCCTTCCGCTTCGCCCCCGAAACTGCGATCGAGGAGGAGGAGATCGAGCTGGAGGAGCAGGACCTCGACGAGATCAGCTATTCCGGCCACACTTTCGATGTCGGGGAAGCGGTCGCCCAGAGCCTCGCGCTGGCGATCGATCCCTACGCCACCGGGCCTGAGGCCGACCGCGCCCGCAAGGAAGCCGGTATTTCTGACGAGGCGGCGAGTGGGCCGTTCGCGGCGCTCGCGGCGCTCAAGAAGGACTGAGCGCGCCTCCCGCTCCAGCCGTGGGCCAATCGCGAACGACCGGGTGTAGCTTTCCTACCTTGTCGCAAGCCCGCACATTTGAGGGTGGCTCTTTCCTCATCGTGAACCCCAGGCCTGCCGCAGCGCCCCTGTAGGCGCGCGACGCTGCCGTGCGAGCAAACTCCATCAGACAAGAAAAAATGCGGCGGCAGGGTGTCAAGTGTCACCCGCCGCCGCTTATTTCGTAAAATCAAAATGTTAGGCGCCGAAGCCCAGCTTGACAGGGTGTCAACTTTGTCAAGTTAAGCCGTGCGCTCTGCCGGCGTCAGAATGGGATGTCGTCATCCAGATCGTCGGCAAAGCCGCCACTGCCGCCGCTGCGCGATCCGCCGCCGGTCTGCCCCCAAGAGCTGCCGCCGCCGGACGATCCGCCGCCCGAGGAGCCGCCGCCGGAGGAACCGCCGCCGCGATCCCAATCGCCACCACCGCCGCCGCGCTGGCCACCGCCACCGCCGCCCTGCGCGCCGTCGAGCATGGTCAGGGTGCCATTCATGCCGACGGAGATTTCGGTCGTGTACCGGTCATTGCCGGATTGGTCCTGCCACTTTCGGGTCCGCAACTGGCCTTCGATGTAGACCTTGCTGCCCTTGCGCAGAAAGCGCTCGGCCACGCCCACCAGTCCGTCCGACTGCAGGACGACCGTATGCCACTCGGTGCGCTCCTTGCGCTCGCCGGTGTTGCGGTCCTTCCACGATTCGGATGTGGCGATCCGCAGATTCGCTATCCGCCCGCCGTTCTGGAAGCTTTTGACCTCCGGGTCCTGCCCCAGATTGCCGATCAGCATGACCTTGTTGAGGCTGCCCGCCATGAATGTCCTCTCAGAATGATCAGAGGCCGGCGGCGACCGCCAGCCAATAGGTGATTCCGGCGAAGATGTAGGCGAGGCCGAACAGGTAGAGCAACATGACCACCGGCCATTTCCACCCATTCGTCTCCCGCCGGGCAACGGCGATGGTGGAAAGGCACTGCGGGGCGAAGACGAACCAGGCGAGGAAGGCCAGCGCCGTCGGCAAGGTCCAGCCCGCCCGCAATTGCGGAATCAGCCCTTCGGCCGCCTGCTCCTCATCCTCGGCATCGACGGCATAGGTCGTCGCCAGGGAGGACACGGCCACCTCGCGCGCGGCCATTGCCGGGATCAGCGCAAGCGCGATCTCGTGATTGAAGCCGATCGGCTTCACCACAACCTCCACCGCGCTGCCGATCCGCCCGGCGATGCTCACCTCGGACTGGCTCTCGCCCGGTCCCGCTTTCGGGAAGCTCAGCAGCAGCCACAGGACGACGGTCACCCAGAAGATGATCGTGCCCGCACGGCGCAGGAACAGCCATGCCCGCTGCCACAGCCCGATGCCCAGATCGCGCAGGGCCGGCAGCTGATAGCGCGGCAGCTCCATGATGAAGCCGGATGTGCCGCCCTTCGTCGCCGTGCGGCGCAGCACCAGCGCGGCGGCCATCGCCCCCACAATGCCGGCGGCATACAGTGCGAACAGCACCAGCCCCTGCAGGCCGACGCCCCAGCCGACGCTTGTCGCCGGAATGAACGCGGCGATGATCACCGCATAGACCGGCAGCCGCGCCGAACAGGTCATCAGCGGCGCGATGAGGATGGTGGTCAGCCGATCCTTCGGGTCCGCAATGGCGCGCGTGGCCATGATGCCGGGGATGGCGCAGGCGAAGCTGGAGAGCAGCGGAATGAAGCTGCGGCCCGAAAGTCCGACACCGGCCATCATCCTGTCCATGATGAAGGCGGCCCGGGCCATGTAGCCCGATTGCTCCATCACCAGGATGAAGGCGAACAGGATGATGATCTGCGGCAGGAACACCACCACGGAGCCGACGCCTGACAGCACGCCCTGCGTCAGCATGTCCCGCAGCAACCCCGCAGGCAGCACCTCGTTTGCGACATCGATCAGCCCGCTGATCCCGGCATCTAGCGCATCGGCGAACGGCGTCGCCCAGGCGAAGACCGCCTGGAAGATGACGAACAGCAGCGCGAAAAGGATCGGCGGCCCCAGCCAGGGATGCAGCAGCACCCGGTCGAGTCGCGCATGCAGCCGATGCTCCCTGCTTTCCGACAGCACGGCGCCGCGCGCCATCTTCCGCGCCGCCTGTCGCCGCTCCGACATCGACGCCTGCGACGTCGGTGACGCCGGGCCAACGTGCTGCTCCTGCGCGGGCATGTTCGCGATCGCCTCGAGCAGGCCGTCCAGCCCCCGCTTGCGCACAGCGACCGTGGCGATCACCGGCACGCCGAGCGATTGCTCCAGCGCCCGCGGGTCGATCACCAGACCATCCCGCTCCGCCAGGTCGACCATGTTGAGCGCGACCACGCAGGGGCGGCCTAGCGCGATCAGCTCCTGCGCGAAGACGAGATGCTGTTCCAGATTGGCGGCATCCACCACCAGCACCAGGATGTCCGGCATGGCCTCGCCCGGGAACTCGCCCAGCACGACCTTGCGCGTCACCTCTTCGTCAGGGCTCGCGGGGTCCAGCGAATAGCTGCCGGGGAGGTCGACGAGGTTCAGCGGCTCGCCGGTGGGCAGAGTCAGGCGGCCTGCCTTTCGCTCCACTGTCACGCCGGGGTAATTGGCGATCTTCTGCCGCGCGCCGGTCAGCGCGTTGAACAGGGCGCTCTTGCCTGCATTGGGGTTGCCGACGAGCGCGGCGGTCCGAAGCTTGCTCATGCCCGTTCGCCCACCTGCTCGGCCCCTTCCTGCACCGTGACCGCGCGGGCATGGACGCGGCGCAGCGCCACTGTCATGCGCCCGATCTCAAGCGCCAGCGGATCACGCCCGGAGAAGATGCCGCGATGGGCGACCGTCACCTGTGCCCCCTCGTCAATGCCCAGAGTGCGCAGCCGCTTGGCCTCGTCCGGCGAGAGCAGGTCCCATTGCACAGCCACGATCCGGGCCGGGCGGCGCGGAGGCAGCAGGTCGAGAGTCATGGAGTCATTCACTCCCGTGCGGTGCCAGACCGCGCCGGTATTTGCAACTGGTTCTCATTAGTGCAGAGTTGAATCCCGATGAGAGCTGCGCCACCATGCACGTTAACGATGTTTCGGAACTGTCCGATTAATAAACCGTTTCGGTTTCAAAGCGGGGAGCAGGAGAACATAACGGTGGCAGGTTCAGCGTTTCATCCGGCAATCACAGTGCCGGCCACCAGACCTGAAACAGGCGGTGCGGGTCATGACAGCGCAGACAAGTTTCCAATGCCGGTGCGGATTGCGATCATCGTCGGCCTGGGGCTGGCATGCTGGGCCCCGATCGTGCTGTTGCTGACCTGATCGGCCAGACAAGGTTTCAAATTACCGCAATCGCAGGCGACGGTTCGCGCTCGGCCGCTATTGCCCGCCAAAGGTTGACCGCTCGGGATAGCGCAGGCGACCGAGAAACCGGACGAGATCGAACCCCTCACGGCCGCGCAGCACCTGCCCTTTCGCCTTCTCGAACCGCATGACGTCATCGATTCGGCGATCGAGAAAGGCGCGCGTTTCCGTCTGATGCTCACTCTCGTCGCCGATAAAGACAGCCAGGGTGGACGAGTAGATTCCCGCCAGCAGCGTGCGCTTGGTGTAGTGATTGTAGTCGGTGGCCGTATCGCCGGCGAGGCGCCACATCACATCCGCGCTGTTCCACGCCGTCCGCAGGGCGCGAGGCACATTGGTGGGCAGCGCCATGATGGCCAGCGCCCGGCGCAGTGCCTCCTTCCGCCCCGCCACGGCATCCAGCCGGAACAACACCAGCGTACGGATGCGGTCGCGGATCTTCATCGAATCGAGCGTGCCGGCCGCGAAGACCTTCTCCATCTGGGCATCAATCGAGGCGATCCAGGCCGCGATCATGTCCATCGGCCCGCCTGCAAAAGCGAGCCTTGCCACCGCCAGCGGCACGCCCGCGAGCGAGGCCGCCTGTTCCAGAGCTGCGTCCGTCCAGCCGTCAAAGGCGGCCGCTGCGGCGATTTCGGGAGCGAGAGCGAGTCGGAGTTCGTCCAGCGTGCGGTCCTCTCCCGCTCCGGCTGCGCCCATGCTCACAGGCTGGGTCCGTAAACTTCGCCGGAGCCCCGGCTTCCGCCCTCAGTCTTGGCGCTGCGCTCGATCTCCGTCATCACGCTGCTCTGCGGCCCATCAAGCATGGCATAGTCGCGAGCGGAGCGCCCGGAATTGTCCGTCCGGTCCGGGTTGGCGCCCGCCTCCAGCAGGACGCGCATCAGCGGGATGTCACGACGATGTACTGCGGAGATCAGCGGGGTCTCCCCTGCGGAGTTGGGCTCGTCCACCCGCGCCCCTGCCTTGACCAGCGCCGCGATCCCCTCGTGGAACCCCAATTGGGTCGCCCGCATCAGCGGGGTCACGCCCCGATTGTCCGCGAGGTTCGGGTTGGCGCGGCGCTGGGTCAGGAAGTTGAGCCAGGTCATATCCCGCCGCTCGACTGCGATATGCAGCGCTGTGCGGCCATTGGCCACGTCTCGCGCGTTGATGACTGTGGAGCCGGGCGCGTCCAGCAGCTCCATCGCTGCCTCGCCGTCCTTCTTCTCGACCGCCTGGAGGAACTTGTAGCCGTCGGAATAATTCTGCGCCGCCGCAGGTCCTGCCCAGATCGAAAGCGCGGCAAATACCAGCAGCACGGCCGCCATTGCGCCTGCGCGGAGCTTCGCCATCAGCCCCGCCGCCTCCATGATCGCTCCGCCCGCGCGGCCTGTCACTCGTCCATCCTCCTTGCCGTTCCGCTGGAAAGCGCACCTGGTGCGCTCACCGCCTGATTCAGCCCTTGTCCTGCCGCCGTTAGCAGAGCATGAACCGGCGCGCCATGACCCTGCCTTCGTTCCGTTTTCTGGCTGCCGCACTGGCGCTCGGCCTGCTGTCCGCCTGCGGCTCCTCGAACTCGGGCACGGCGGAGGCGCCGCTTGCGGGGGCGCAGATCGGCGGCCCGTTCGAGCTGGTGAATACCAGTGGCAAGCCGGTGCGTTGGGACGATTTCGCCGGCAAGTACCGCATCGTCTATTTCGGCTATGCCTATTGCCCGGATGTGTGCCCCTATGACGTGCAGCGCATGATGCAGGGCTACAACAAATTTCGCGAGGCTGAGCCTGAGCTGGCCGCTGAGGTTACGCCGATCTTCATCACAATCGACCCGGCCCGTGACACGCCGCAGGTGGTGGGCGAGTTCACTTCCGCCTTCTCCGACGACCTTGTCGGCCTCACCGGCACATCCGAGCAAATCGACCAGGCGGCCAAAGCTTTCGCCGTCTACTATTCCAAGGGTGAGGAAGGGCCGGGCGGCTATCTGATGGACCACAGCCGCGCTGCCTTCCTCATGGGCCGCAACGGCGAACCGATCGCGCTGCTGCCCGTCGAACAGGGCGGGGATGCCGTGGCCGCGGAGTTGGAACGGTGGGTGAGCTGAGGGACCGCTTCTGGGAGCTGCCGCTCACCGCCCTCACCCGCCCGGAATGGGAGGCGCTGTGCGACGGTTGCGGCCGCTGCTGCCTTCACAAGCTGGAGGATGAAGAAACCGGCGAGGTCCTCGAGACCAACGTCGCCTGCCGCCTTCTCGACACCGCGACGGGCCGCTGCCGCGACTATCGCCACCGCAAGGCGTTCGTGCCTGATTGCCTGCGACTGACACCGCAGCTCGTCGCCCGTGTGCCCTGGCTTCCCGAAACCTGCGCCTACAAGCGCCGCGCCGATGACCGCTCGCTGCCCGAATGGCACCCCCTGCTGACGGGGGATACACAGGCGATGGAGCAGTCCGGCGCCAGCGTGAAAGGCCGCGTCATCAGCGAAACTGATGCCGGGCCCCTGGAACACCATCTGGTGGAGTGGGAGCAGCCATGATCGATTGGCTGCGGCAGGGGGCCGTTCCCCAGACCGTAGCGATCAGCGGGCAGGACATCCCCCTTTCGATCCGCCGCCATCCCCGCGCGACTCGGCTCACCATGCGGCTCGCCCCTGATGGAAGCGAGGTCCGCATCACCCTTCCGCGCTGGGGCCGCACGATGGACGCGCTGGCTTTCGTAAACAGCCGACGTGACTGGCTGGCCCAGCAGATCGCCACCATCCCCCGCTCTGCGCCCGCACTGCCGGGCGGCACGCTGCTCTATCGTGGGCAACAGCTCCGCATCGAGTGGGACGCTCGCCACAGGCGCAACCCGCAGGTGGAGGACGGACGCGTCATGCTCGGCGGCACAGAAAACGCAGTGCCATCCCGCCTGCGCCGCTGGCTGGAGAGCGAGGCGCTGCGCCTCTGCGGAGTCGACCTGTCTCACTATTGCACCCTTGCAGGCGTGACAGCGCCTGATCTTCGCCTGTCGCGTGCACAGCGGCGCTGGGGCAGCTGCTCCAGCCGCGGCTCCGTGCGGATCAACTGGCGGCTGGTGCAGGGGCCGGACTTTGTCCGTCGCTCTGTCGTGGCGCATGAGGTCGCGCATCTCGTCCATTTCGACCATTCGCCCGCATTCCATGCTCTCCTCACACGCTTGTACGAGGACGACCTTGCCGCCGCCGACCGTTGGCTGCGACAGGAGGGGCGGACGCTCTACGCGGCCTTCGGCTAAGCGGGCCCGGAGACGGGCACCGTCCGCTCACGGCACATCGTGCCGAAGCCTCACAGCCTTGACCGTGTGCAAGATCGAACGGCACTGGCGCGGCCCGCCGGGCGCGCCTATCTTCGCCTCATGAGCTTCTGGCGCCGAATATCGCCCCGTCGCGCCGTCGCGGATTTCGCGCACGAGTGGCAGCAGCCGAATCCCTATCGCTGGCGGGTAATGGCTGTGTCCATCGCCGCGACCTTTGCGATCCTGATGGTGTTCATCCCGGAAGACCAGCGAGTGGCTCCCCAGCCACCACAAGTCACCTGGATCACCACCTACGCGCCCGACCGGACGGATGAGGAAATTCTGGCCTCCAACCTCGCCAACCAGAAACGCAAGGAGGAGCTTGCCGCCCAGCGGGCTGCGCGGGAGGAACGCCGCAAGGAACTCTATCGCCAGCTCGGCCGCGCCACCGGGGTTGATGTCGACGCGATGGAGGCGGAGATCGCGCGGGAACAGGCCGCCGAGCAAGAGACCGCAGCAGCCGCGCAGCCACCCGCCGCCGGTCCGCAGGCCCAGCGCTCTGCCAACTAGCAACAGCGATTGTCGCTGGCTCGCTGCGGCTTCCTGCCTGGCCGAGCGCGCGCGCCCGCTCAGCCGGCCCAACCCTGCCGTCGGCGCCATTGTCGTACGCGACGGAATGGCAGTCGGGCGGGGGTGGACGCAGGCCGGCGGGCGCCCTCATGCGGAAGCGGGAGCTTTGGCCGAAGCCGGCGAGGCAGCACGGGGCGCGACGCTTTACGTGACACTTGAGCCCTGTGCCCACCGCTCCCACCGCGGCCCCGCCTGCGCCGACATCATCGTTGAAGCTGGCTTGGCCCGTGTTGTCGTCGGGGTCACCGATCCTGACCCACGCACGGCCGGCCAGGGCCTGTCTCGACTGCGCGATGCGGGCATCGCCGCCGAATGCGTCGGTCACCCGGCAGCCAGGGAAAGCCTCGCCGGCTATCTCACCCAGCGGCGGCAGGGGCGGCCGCACGTCACCCTGAAGCTCGCCACTTCCCTCGATGGCTTCATCGCCACCGCAACGGGAGAGAGCCGCTGGATCACCGGCCCCGCCGCTCGCGCTCATGCGCATAGAGAGCGGGCACGCGCCGACGCGATCCTCGTCGGGGGCGGCACCCTCCGCGCGGACGCTCCTGCGCTCGACGTACGTCTTCCGGGGCTGGAGAAGCGAAGCCCTCGCCGGCTGGTTCTTACCCGGGCTCCCGCACCGGAAGGCTGGACCGCCCTCTCCGAGCCGTCGGGCATTCGAGAATTGCCGGACGTGCAATACCTCCTGGTGGAAGGCGGAGCCGCCGCCGCCGCCAGCTTTCTTTCCGGCGGCTTGGTAGATCGCCTGCTGCTCTATCGCGCGCCCATCCTCATCGGCGGCGGGCTGCCGGGCCTCGGCGATCTCGGCCTTCGCTCGCTAGCGGAAGCGCACGGGCAGTGGCGCCTTGTCGATCGTCGCACCTTTGCGCCCGACACGCTCGAAATCTACGAACGCGCGCGTTAGAAGGCCTCATGTTTACCGGCATCGTCACCGCCATCGGCACAATCGAGAGCGTGGAGCAGCGCGGCGACCTTCATGTCCGCATCGCCTGCCCCTTCGACCCGGCTGCCATCGCCATAGGCGCCTCCATTGCCTGCTCCGGCGTCTGCCTGACGGTGGTCGAGCGCGGCGGACAGACCGGCAAGTCCTGGTTCGCCGTCGATGTCTCGGCTGAGACGGAGAGCCGCACCGCCAAGGGCATGTGGCGCACCGGTCGCACGCTCAACCTGGAGCAGTCCCTCAAGGTGGGCGACGAGCTCGGCGGCCACATCGTCTCCGGCCATGTCGACGCGGTCGGGATTGTTGCTGATTGGGAGCCGGTGGGGGATTCAACACGCCTCTGCGTCCGGGCGCCGCAGGCACTCGCGCCCTTCATCGCGCCCAAGGGCTCCGTCGCGCTGGACGGAGTGTCGCTCACCATCAATGAGGTGATGGACCGCGCTGACGGCAGCGTGGAATTCACCGTCAACGTCATCCCTCACACTGCAGAGGTGACGACTTTGGGTGAAATCGCGCAGGGCTCACAGCTCAACATCGAGATCGACACCGTCGCCCGATATCTCCAGCGGCTGGAGAGCTTGCGCGGGTGAGGCGAAGTCCGACTTTAAACCACAGGCGTCGCTCCGGTAAGCCTAGCCTGTCGTTGAAGTCGACTTGGCAGGAACTTCCCTGACCGCATGGGCAAGCTCACGCGGTCAGGACACGGCGCAACCGCGCTGTTCTGGAGCCCCCTCTCGATCAGACGTCCAGATTTGCAACGTTCAGAGCGTTTTCCTGGATAAAATCGCGGCGGGGTTCAACCAGATCGCCCATCAGGCGGGTGAATATCTCGTCCGTGACGTCCGCATCCTCCACCTTCACCTGCAACAGAGCGCGGTTGTCCGGGTCCAGCGTGGTCTCCCACAACTGCTCCGCGTTCATCTCGCCAAGACCCTTGTAGCGTTGGATGGACAATCCCTTGCGGCCTGCGGCAAGCACCGCCTCCAGCAGTTGGCTGGGCCGAGTGATCGCTCCTTCCATGGCAACTGGCGTAGCCGTTTCAGCCTCGCCCTCAGTCACCTCAGCGTCCACGGCCGTTTCTGGCTCAGGGTCCAGTTGCGCTGTGCTCTTGGTGAAGCGTGAGGGGGCGGCATAGACCTCCGCCTGCTCGGACGCGCGGGCGTGCAGCTTGCGCGCCTCCGCGCTGCCGAGGAAGCTGCGCTCGATCAGGTGCGTGTCGGTGACGCCGCGCCAGGTGCGGTCGAAGCGAACCGGTCCTTCCTCTGGCAGGCTGGCGGACCAGATCGCCTCCGGATCTCCCATCTGCAGCTGCGCGGCTGCGCGCTCAAGCGCGGTGCGCCGGGCATCCGCGTCCAGATCCGGGGCGAGCGCGCCGGCCAAAGCCATCGCCTCCACCACGTGCGGATCGTATTTGCGCGGCACGAAGCCGATCAGGCTCTTCATCCTGAGAGCGTGCTCGACCAATTCGGAGAGCTCCGCGCCGCCCCGGGCGCCGCCCTGCGTTTCCAGCACACGGCCCTGCAGCCCGGCTTCAACAAGATACCGGTCCAGCCCTGCCTGGTCCTTCAGATAGACCTCGGAGCGGCCCTTGCTGACCTTGTACAGCGGCGGCTGGGCGATGAAGAGGTGCCCCGCCTTCACGATCTCCGGCATCTGGCGATGGAAGAAGGTGAGAAGCAGCGTGCGGATATGAGCGCCGTCCACGTCGGCGTCCGTCATGATGACGATCTTGTGGTAGCGCAGCTTGCCGAGGTTGAACTCGTCGCGGATGCCGGTGCCCATGGCCTGCACCAGCGTGCCGACCTCCTTGGACGAGATGATCCGGTCGAACCGCGCGCGTTCCACGTTCAGGATCTTGCCGCGCAGAGGGAGGATGGCCTGGTAGTGCCGGTCCCGCCCCTGCTTGGCCGAGCCGCCGGCCGAATCGCCCTCCACCAGGAAGAGTTCGGACTTGGACGGATCGCGCTCCTGGCAGTCGGCGAGCTTGCCGGGCAGGCTGGCGATGTCCATCACCCCCTTGCGCCGGGTAAGCTCGCGCGCACGCCGCGCCGCTTCGCGCGCGGCGGCGGCGTCGATGATCTTCTGGACGATGGCCTTGGCGTCGGCCGGATTTTCTTCCAGCCACTCCGTCATCTTCTCGCCCATCAGGCTCTCGAGCGGCTGGCGCACTTCGGAGCTGACCAGCTTATCCTTGGTCTGGGAGCCGAACTTGGGGTCCGGCAGCTTGACACTCACGATCGCCGTCAGCCCCTCGCGCATGTCTTCGCCGGAGAGCGTCACCTTCTCCTTCTTCATCATGCCAGAGGCATTGGAGTAATTGTTGAGCGTGCGCGTCAGCGCGGCCCGGAAAGCGGCCAGGTGGGTGCCGCCATCGCGCTGCGGGATGTTGTTGGTGAAGGTGAGGACGTTCTCGTAATAGGAATCATTCCATTCAAGAGCGACGTCGATGCCGATGCCGTCCTTCTCGGCCGAAACGGAGATCGGCTCCGCGATCAACGCCTGCTTGTTGCGGTCGAGATACTTCACGAACGCCGCGATGCCGCCCTCATAGTAGAGCTCGTGCTCGACAGGCTCGTCATGCCGCGTGTCGCGCAGGATGATCCGCACGCCCGAATTGAGGAAGGCGAGCTCGCGATAGCGATGCTCGAGCTTCTCGAAATCGTAGTCGGTGACGTTCTTGAAGGTCTCTTCGCTGAACTTGAAGGTGACGCGGGTGCCCTTCTTGAGGCCGTTATCATCCCCGTTCGAGTCGACCGGCGGCGCGTCTCCCACCACCTTCAGCGGGCCGACGGAATCGCCATGCTCGAACCGGATCCAGTGCTCCTTGCCGTCGCGCCAGACGGTCAGCTCCAGCCATTCGGAAAGCGCATTGACGACCGAGACGCCCACACCGTGAAGGCCGCCTGAAACCTTGTAGGCGTTGTCCTCGCTGGTGTTCTCGAACTTACCACCGGCGTGGAGCTGGGTCATGATGACCTCAGCGGCAGAGACGCCTTCCTCCTTGTGAATGTCGACCGGGATGCCGCGGCCGTTATCCTCCACACTGACCGAACCGTCGGCATTCAGCTCGATCAGCACTCGGTCGCAATGGCCGGCCAAAGCCTCATCGATGGCGTTGTCAGAGACCTCGTACACCATGTGGTGCAGGCCGGAGCCGTCGTCCGTATCGCCGATATACATGCCAGGCCGCTTGCGGACCGCATCGAGGCCCTTGAGAACCTTGATCGAGTCCGCGCCGTAGCCGTTGCGCTTGGTGGTGGTGTCGCCGCTATCCGTCATATGTCAGTATATAGGAATCAGCGGGGGATAAGGAAAGTTAAGGCTGGGGTCCTCCACAGCTTGTGTGGAGGAGGGCGGCGAGGAGAGGATCTCGAGCGGGACCTCAGACAGCAAGACGGCCGCTCAACTGAGGAGCGGCCGCCGCTTTGTACCGTTCGGCCTGGAGCCTTCAGAAGGTCCAGATCATCGGAAGGCGGTAACTACCGGCACTCTCGATGTAAGCCTCGATGGCCCGCTTGATGAACTTGCCCATAATATCTCCTGTCGCGAGAGCGCCGCTGCAGATGCGCGGCGCTCGCCTGTCGCTGGCCTATCGGTTGCGACATATTATTATTCAAATGCGAAAACTTCGACATGTGTTGCAGAACGTGCAACAGGTGCTTTCTACCCAGTGACCCGAGCGGTATCGCCAAGGGATTGCCGGTCAGAAACGATCGGCGATCGCTACCTGGCTGTAAGCTACCACGGGCGCGATCTGCTCCCGCGCCTGGTTCCGCGCCGTCTGACGGCACTCCTCCCAAGCGCGCATTGCTTTAAGATCGCGCATGGTAGTGGGACGAGCGCAGACTGTCTGGATGGCGGCTTCGACGCGGCGGCCGAGCGTCTCCGCACCCGCGCGCTTGTCCAGAGCGAGGTCGGAATAGACGATCCCGACTGCAACAGTCTCTGCCTCAACACCTGGCGCGGCGGCAATGGCCGAGCCGGGGACTGCGGCGGCGGCGAGAACGATGAGAAGCGACTTGTGCATGATCGACCCCTTTCACTGCTGATCCGTCGCCTTTGCGGGGACATCCGGACTGAGTTGCTCTGTCAGCCTTTATGTGCACTGCATCATGGACATGCTGCAAATGCGAAGGGGTAAACGGCCGTTGCGCTTTTTGCACCAGAAGTTTTTACCACGGATTAGCAGGTACTGGAGGTACTGAGCCCTCGAGGATACGCGAACGGGTTGAGGCTGCCGCTGGACAGTGGCGGATCGCTCCGCCTAACGGCCCGGCATGACCATGCGCGACGCTCTCGATTCCGCCCCTTCGGATACCCGACAACCGGACACGATCCTGATCGTGGACTTCGGCAGCCAGGTGACTCAGTTGATCGCCCGCCGGGTACGGGAGGCCGGCGTCTATTCGGAGATCGCTCCCTTCACGCAGGCGGAAGAGGCCTTCGCCCGGTTGAAGCCCAAGGGCATCATCTTCTCAGGTTCTCCCGCCAGTGTGCCGGAGGAAGGATCGCCCCGCGCCCCGCAAGCGCTGTTCGACAGTGGCTTGCCGATCCTCGGCATCTGCTACGGCCAGCAGGTCATGACCAGCCAACTCGGCGGCGAAGTGCGGCCGGGACACGAGACCGGCGAGGGCGGCGAGTTCGGCCGCGCCTTCCTTACCGTAACGGAAGACTGCGTCCTGTTCGACGGGCTGTGGCAGGTGGGTGAGCGGCACCAGGTGTGGATGAGCCACGGCGACAAGGTGACCCGCTTCGCGCCGGGCTTCCGCATCGTCGCTACCAGCGACGGCGCGCCTTTCGCGGTGATCGCGGATGATGAGCGGCGCTATTACGGCACGCAGTTCCACCCGGAGGTGATGCACACACCCGATGGCGCTCGGCTTCTGCGCAATTTCGTGCGCCATGTCTGCGGCTGCCCGGGCGATTGGACCATGGCGGAGTTCCGCAAGACCAAAATCGAGGAAATCCGCGCCCAGGTGGGGGACCGTCGCGTGATCTGCGGCCTTTCCGGCGGCGTCGACTCCGCTGTTGCCGCAGTGCTGATCCACGAGGCGATCGGCGAGCAGCTGACCTGCGTCTTCGTGGATCACGGCCTGCTGCGGCAGGGGGAGGCGGACCAGGTCGTGGGCCTGTTCCGCGGGCACTACAATATCCCGCTGGTGCATGTGCAGGCGGAAGAGCTGTTCCTCTCCGGCCTCGCCGGGCTGACGGACCCGGAGGCCAAGCGCAAGTTCATCGGCAAGACCTTCATCGACGTTTTCGAGGAGGAGGCGAAGAAGATCGGCGGCGCCGATTTCCTCGCGCAGGGCACCCTTTACCCGGACGTAATCGAGAGCGTCAGCTTCACCGGCGGGCCTTCGGTCACCATCAAGAGCCACCACAATGTCGGCGGTCTGCCGGAACGCATGAACATGGCCCTAGTCGAGCCCCTGCGGGAGCTGTTCAAGGACGAGGTACGAGAGCTCGGCCGCGAGTTAGGTCTGCCGGAGATTTTCGTCGGCCGCCATCCCTTCCCCGGCCCCGGCCTCGCCATCCGCATTCCGGGAGAGGTGTCGAAAGAACGGTGCGACATTCTGCGCAAGGCCGACGCGATCTATCTCGAAGAGATTCGCAACGCAGGACTTTACGATGCCATCTGGCAGGCATTCGCGGTGCTGCTGCCGGTCCGGACCGTGGGCGTCATGGGGGACTATCGCACCTATGATTCCGTCTGCGCGCTGCGAGCGGTCACCAGCACGGACGGCATGACAGCCGACGTCTACCCGTTCGACGCGCAGTTCCTCGGACGGGTCGCGACTCGCATCGTGAACGAAGTGCGCGGCATCAACCGCGTGGTCTACGATTACACCAGCAAGCCGCCCGGCACCATCGAATGGGAGTGAGAGAGCTGCGCATCCGCCCCGCGCAAGCGGAGGATGCGGAGGCGCTCGCTGGCTTGATCCACCAACTCGGTTATGCCGTCTCCCCTCTTCAGGCGGTTGAGCGCCTCACGGCGATTGGCCAGCAGGGCCATCTGGTCCTCGTCGCTGAGCTTGCAGGAGATGTTGTGGGTTGCGTCAGCACCTCGACAATGCACGTGCTGCATCGGCCCGCGCCGGTTGGCCGTATCTCGATGATGGTGGTGGACGAGGCTCTGCGCGGCCAGGGGATCGGGGCCCGCCTGGTCAACGCCGTCGAGCAGGCACTGGCCGAGAGCGGCTGCTACATGGTCGAAGTCAGCAGCAATTTGCGCCGAACCGCTGCCCATGCCTTCTATGAACGGCTCGGCTACGAACGTACAAGCTACCGTTTCGCACGCGAGCTTCCTACCACCTGAACCCCGCCTCCACCGCCCGCTCCTCGGCCGGTGTGCTCTTCCGCCCGAGCACTGCGTTGCGGTGCGGAAAGCGGCCGAAGCGCGCCACGACGGAATGGTGGGTACGGGCGAACTCCCAGCCGAAGCCGGGCCCGAGCCGCGCGAAGTAGCGCACTGAGGCCCGCTGGTCGGCCACGTCCTCGCTGTGCATCAGCGGCATGGCGAGAAACTGACGCTCCCGCCGGGTAAGAGCGGCATCGAAGCCGCGCTCCATCGCGCCGAGGGTGATCTCTCTGGCCAACGAATCAGTCGCGAAGGCCCGCGGCGTGCCGCGAAAGAGATTGCGCGGCAGCTGGTCGAACAGCAGCACCGCGGCGAGCGCCGTCTGCGGATCGCTCAGAAACTCGCGGGCGGGGCGGACAGAGAGCATGGCCAACTCGCGCGAAAAGCGGCGGCGGAGTTCGGTATCTACTCGCTCATTGACCGCAAACCAGTCGACCGGCCGCAGGCGGTGGAACCACAGATGCAGCAGTTCCGCCGCCCAGCGCCGTTTAACCAGCACGCTACCCGGTCGCCAGCACTCAGCCCGCGTCAGGCTTCGTGTAAGGCACGAAATCGCTCAGGAACACGACGCCTGTCGTGAAGCCCAGGTTGCGGTCGAAGGTGCGGGTCACGTCCTGCTTGCACAGCTGGCTGCCAATGCGCTCGACGATGAGCGCATCGTGGCGGCCGAGCACCTTCGGGTCCTGTGGCCGGGCGACGTAGATCGTCTTCCCCGCATCGTAGACGACGCCGACATGTTCGATCACTTCAAGACGGTTGCTCCGCGGCGCGGGGATGCAGCTGACGGGCTCGCCCGCCACACGGCCCTCGAGGATCTTCGCGAGGCGCGCCTCGCCCTTCTCCGCCAGCGTCTGGGCAGAGGCCGCGGCTCCAGTCAACGCCAATGCAGTCGCGGCAAGAATCGTTGCAATGGTCTTCATGGCAAAATCTCCGTTCTGCGGCTTCCCTACAGAAGACGGAGTGAACCTGCGCTGACCTTTACGCGAGGTGCGTCCCGGACTGCCCGCCTTGTCGATCGTGCCCTCCGAGGCCTTCTCCCGGCGCGCCGCCGGGTGCCGGTTCCGGCAGATGGCCGGGCGATAGCTCATGCAAGCTCCGATCATCGCCGCGCTCCGACTCGTCATCTGCCGGACCACCGATCAGAATGAAGCGGCGGTCGCAATATCCGCAATCGACGAACCCCTTCTCGTCGATCTGATAATAGACGCGCGGATGACCCAGCGCGGCCGGGCGAATATTCGGGCCGCCGCGAATGTCTCCGGAACCGTCGCACCAGACGGTGTGGGTCTCGACCTTGGTGATTTCTGGCGGATCCTGCATGGCGCGAAGCACTATCGCCGCTCCTGTCCCGCCGCAATCCCTGCCGACACCCTCGCGCGGCCCTTTACGCGAAGGCCGCGCTTCGCCACATGCGCGCTCATGTCAGACGCCGCTCCAGCCATCGAAATCCGCGACCTCGTCAAGGAATATGCGGCGCAGAAGAATGCACCGGCCAAGCTCGCGCTGAAGGGTGTGAGCTTCGACGTGCCAGAGGGCGGCATCTTCGGCCTGCTGGGTCCGAACGGCGCGGGCAAGTCCACGCTGATCAACATCATGGCTGGCCTCGTGATGAAGACCAGCGGCACGATTCGCATCTGGGGCCACGATATCGATCGCGACCACCGCAATGCGAAGCTGTCGATCGGCATCGTCCCGCAGGAGATCGTGTTCGACCCGTTCTTCACCCCGTTCGAGGTGCTGGAGAACCAGGCCGGCATGTATGGCGTCGCCAAGGCGCTGCGCCGCTCGGAAGAGCTGCTGCGTGCCGTGCACCTGTCGGACAAGCGTGATGCCTATGCCCGGTCCTTGTCGGGCGGCATGAAGCGGCGGCTGCTGATCGCCAAGGCGATGGTCCACCAGCCGCCGATCCTGGTGCTGGACGAGCCGACAGCCGGAGTGGACGTGGAACTGCGCCGCCAGCTGTGGGAACTCGTCACCGAGCTGAACCGCGAAGGTGTGACTGTGGTCCTCACCACGCACTATCTCGAAGAGGCGGAACAGCTGTGTGAGCGGATCGCCATCATCAACCATGGCGAACTTATCGCCAACAAGCCCACGCGCGAACTGGTCGGCATGGCGCGCGAAAAAATCGTGCGGGTCACCGTGGACCGGGATCTCGCAGGACTGCCGAGCGACAGCGCCTTCTGCAAGGCGGTGGTGACAGATCCGCGGACGCTGGAGATCACCTTCGATCGTGACAAGTCCAGCGCCGGACAAGTGCTCGCCGCCGTGCAGCAGCAGGGCTACGCGATCGAGGATGTCACCACGCGCGAGGCTGACCTGGAGGACGTGTTCGTTCAGCTGACGATGCAGGCGCGCGACGCGGCCTGAGGCTTTCCGCTGGCCGGCTCTTGCTTGCAGCGCGCTTCCTCTCCCGCCATGACGCTTCGCCATGGCGACGGCGCGACACGAATTTGACGTCCTGATCATCGGCTCCGGCGCGGCGGGGCTGACGGCTGCTCTCACATTGGCGCAGGAGCTGAAGGTCCTCGTGCTCGCGAAGGGCTCGCTGAAGAGCGGCTCGACCGCCTGGGCGCAGGGCGGGATCGCCGCCGTGCTCGATACGGGCGACACGTTCGAGGACCACATTCGCGACACGATGGTCGCCGGCGCCGGGCTTAACCGGCGAGAGACGGTCGAGTTCGTGGTCGGCCAGGCGCCCGAGGCGATTGACCGGCTGTGCGAGCTGGGCGTGCCGTTCAACCGGCATGAGGGGGTGCTCCACCTGACGCGGGAGGGCGGGCATTCGCATCGGCGGATCGTCCATGTCGCGGACGCGACGGGATGGGCGGTGCAGGCCGCGCTGCTGAAGGCGGCGGAGGAAAATCCGAACATCACCCTCCTCGCTGATCGCACCTGCATCGACCTCATCACCGGCCGCAACGAGGAGCGCTATTCCGGCTCAGGCCGTGTGTGGGGGGTCTACGCGCTGGACACCGTCACGGGCGAGGTCGCGGCCTACACCGCGCGGGCGACGATCCTGGCCGCGGGGGGCGCGGGGCGGGTGTACCAATTCTCGACCGCGCCGCGCGGCGCCACTGGCGACGGAATTGCGATGGCCTGGCGGGCGGGCGCGCGCGTCTCCAACATGGAGATGATGCAGTTCCACCCGACCTGCCTCTACAATCTTTCGGTCAAGAACTTCCTCATCACCGAAGCCGTGCGCGGAGAGGGCGGGCGGCTGATCAACCCGCGCACCGGCGACCGCTTCATGGAGCAATATGATCCGGAGCGGATGGAGCTTGCGCCACGTGACATCGTGGCGAGAGCCATCGATGCGGAGATCAAGCGCTTCGGCCTCGACTACGTCCATCTCGACATCAGCCACATGCCGCCCGAATTCGTGAGGGAGCACTTCCCGACGATCCATGAAAAGTTGCTCGGCCTGGGCATCGACATGACGCGCCAGCCGATTCCCGTCGTGCCCGCGCAGCACTACACCTGCGGCGGCATCCTGATCGACCTTGCCGGCCGGACCGACCTGCCCGGCCTCTATGCCGCAGGAGAATGCACCGAGAGCGGCCTGCACGGCGCCAACCGCCTTGCCTCCAACAGCCTGCTTGAATGCTTCGTCTTCGGCGAAGCAGCGGCGCGGGATATCCTCGCCCGCTGGAGCAGCTTCGATGCGCCGCCCGCGATCCGCGAGTGGGACGAGAGTCGCGTGACCGAATCCGACGAGGAGGTGGTGATCCGGCAGAACTGGACCGAGATCCGCCGCTTCATGTGGAACTATGTCGGCATCGTGCGTACCACCAAGCGACTGGAGAGGGCCGCGCACCGCATCAAGCTGCTCAACGAGGAGGTCGAGGATTATTACGGCCACTTCCGCGTGACCACGGACCTGATCGAACTACGCAACCTGCTGCAATGCGCCGACCTGATCGTTCGCAGCGCCCTCAAGCGGCACGAGAGCCGGGGGCTGCACTTCACGCTCGATTATCCGGAAACGGACGAGGTTGCGCGGGACACGGTGCTGGTGCCGTAACCCCGCGACTCACGGACTTACCGTTACAGGGTTTCGCGCTCTCCGCTGGCGGTAGGCGCATCAGGCGAATGCTGCACCGTCGCCGAGCTGCTGAGAGGGCCACCGGCGACGAGGTTCTCTTCCGGAACGGTCCGCGGCGCCTTCGCCTGCTCAGAGGTGAAGTAGCGGTAACCGGCATATCCCAGCGCACCCAGCGCGGCGAGTTTGATCAGCATTTGCATCGTCCTTGAAAGGGGTTTGGAAGAGCTTTGCAACGGTCTGGAAGGCTGTTGCAGCGGATGGAAACGGCGCCGCAACCGGGTGGCATCCGCCCCGCAAATCAGCCCGGCGGCAGCTCCGTCAGCGCGCGATCGGGCTGCGGCCGCTTCGGCTCGTCCCGGGCAAGATCCTCCGCCTCGCTGGCGGGCAGGTGCGCGTCGCTGCCTGCGCCGGTGGTACGATCACCCTCCATTTCCGCCTCATCGGCATCGCGGGCGAGCTCTTCGGATGAAAGAGGCGTCGTTGGGGCAGGCGGCTTCATGATGTGTCCTCCGGCGTTGCCCGGATCAACGGCCGGACGCCTGATGTGCTCCCGGAGGGATCATGCAATCGACGCATTATCGCGGCATGCTGCCGATTCCGCCGAAGACGATCGTCACCGGGCGCAGCGATTTTTCCGCAGTTTCATCTTTCCTCTTGCGCAAGCCGCAAGCCCTGTTCGCTCCACGCGTCGGGCCGACTTTGGGGCGCCGCAGACGCGCGGCGGAGGGGCGATCCGAAGCCTTTGCGTAGAACCCCCTCTTGCGCCGAGCCCGGGATCGATTCACTATCCCTTGTGGTCGGTTTGCGGGTCGTACCCACAATACCTAGATCAGCTGTTCTGCATGAAGTGCCTGTTGCAAGGCCCGAGGTGGAGCAGAATGGGGATAAGTTTTTCCCCGTGAAGGCACGCGTCGGGATAGGTTGGCACGAGCCGCCTGATTCGAACGCATGCGGAACATCGAAGGCGCTGTCGCAGCGCCGACAGATCGAGCAGGGGGCGCCAAGGCATGGATTTCAGGAACAGCGACGAGGCGATGATGGACCTTCAGGGCGATAGCGCGACAACCGAGGCAGAAGGCTCGGTGAAGGTGAAGGCCAAGGCGAAGGCGCTGAATAAGGGCGGCCTGTTTGCTGACGCCGTGGCGCAGGCCTCTGCCGGTGCGCTGGCCGAGGCCACCCGTGCGGTCGCCGCCGCCAAGAAGCCGGCCGCTTCGGATTCCAAGTCCATCAACGCGCGGCGCTTCACCGTGCCGACCGATTCGTCGCGCGATGCGCTGTTGACGGAGTTCGGCAAGGACACGTTGCGCGACCGCTACCTGCTGCCGGGCGAAGACTTCCAGGACCTGTTCGCGCGGGTGGCGGATGCCTATGCCGATGACGAAGAGCATGCTCGCCGGCTGTACGACTACATCTCCAAGCTGTGGTTCATGCCGGCAACCCCGGTGCTCTCCAACGGCGGCACCAATCGCGGCCTGCCGATCAGCTGCTATCTCAACAGCGTGGACGACAGCCTGGAAGGCATCGTCAACACCTGGAACGAGAACGTGTGGCTGGCGAGCCGGGGCGGCGGCATCGGCACCTATTGGGGCAATGTGCGCGGGATCGGCGAGCCCGTCGGCCTCAACGGCAAGACCAGCGGCATCATTCCCTTCGTCCGGGTGATGGACTCGCTGACGCTGGCGATCAGCCAGGGCTCGCTGCGGCGCGGGTCCGCCGCCTGCTATCTCGACGTCAGCCACCCCGAGATCGAGGAGTTCCTCGAGATCCGCAAGCCGAGCGGCGACTTCAACCGCAAGGCGCTGAACCTGCACCACGGCGTGCTCATCTCCGACGCCTTCATGGAAGCGGTCCGGGCCGGAGAGAAATGGGATCTGAAGAGCCCGAAGGACGGCTCCGTGCGCGCTACGGTGGATGCGCGCTCGCTGTTCCAGAAGCTGGTCGAGACGCGGCTGGCGACGGGCGAGCCCTACATCGTGTTCTCCGACACGGTGAACCGGATGATGCCGAAGCATCACCGGGAGCTGGGTCTCAAGGTCTCTACCTCCAACCTGTGCAGCGAAATCACGCTGCCGACGGGCCGCGACCATCTGGGCAATGATCGCACGGCGGTCTGCTGCCTGTCCTCCCTCAATCTCGAGAAGTGGGACGAATGGCAGGGCGACAAGCGCTTCATCGAGGATGTGATGCGCTTCCTCGACAACGTGCTGCAGGATTATATCGACCGCGCGCCGGAAGAGATGGCCCGCGCCAAGTACTCCGCGATGCGCGAGCGCAGCGTCGGCATGGGGGTGATGGGCTTCCACTCCTTCCTGCAGATGAAGGGCATCGGCTTCGAGACCGCAATGGCGAAGGCGTGGAACATGCGCATGTTCCAGCATATCAACGCCAAGGCGAACGAGGCGAGCATGGTGCTGGCGAAGGAGCGCGGCCCCTGCCCCGATGCGGAAGACGTGGGCGTTATGGAGCGCTTCAGCTGCAAGATGGCGATCGCGCCGACCGCGTCGATCAGCATCATCTGCGGCGGCACCAGCGCCTGCATCGAGCCGATCCCGGCGAACATCTACACGCACAAGACGCTGTCCGGCAGCTTCGTGGTCAAGAACCCCTATCTGGAGCGCCTGCTCGCTTCGAAGAGCAAGGATTCCACCAATGTGTGGAACTCGATCCTGGAGAAGGGCGGCTCCGTCCAGCATCTCGATTTCCTGACGCCGGAGGAGAAGGCGGTCTACAAGACCAGCTTCGAGATCGACCAGCGCTGGCTTCTGGAATTCGCGGCCGACCGTGCGCCCTTCATCGACCAGGCGCAGAGCCTGAACCTGTTCATCCCCGCCGATGTCGACAAGTGGGACCTGGCGATGCTGCACTTCCAGGCATGGGAGAAGGGCATCAAGTCGCTCTACTACCTGCGGAGCAAGAGCGTGCAGCGCGCAGGCTTCGCCGGCGGCGTGGAGGCGGACAACACGCCCGACCTCGCCAAGTACGAGATCGGCGAGAAGACGGATTACGAGGAGTGCCTCGCCTGCCAGTGAGGCGGGCCAACTTGGAAGGAGGTGAGCGCATTGTCCAAGAACGAGAAATCGGGGCCCACCCTCGGTTCGATTGCCAGCAGAGGCATGAAGAACCCTTCAAGTCTTTCCCCGAAAGAGATCAGGTCCCTCTCTGCTTCGGTTTTGACCCAGCGTCCGGATCGCAAGCGTTGAGGTTAGGATGAAATGGCTTGGTTGAGGGGGTGATCGCTAGGTCGCCCCCTCCTTGTTAACCCTTGCAGCCTCCGCCCTCTGAGGCGGTATTCTCAAAGGACGACTCGGCGAAGGACCGGACATGTTCAACTATGCGAAGTCTCTTCCGGTGAAGCCTGCCTCCATCCTAGTCGCAGTCGGTTGCCTGCTCATCCTCTCCGCCTGCGCGCGGCAGGTGCCGGAAGCGGTGAGCGCCGGTGCGGACGTGCCAGGCTTCTGGTGGGGCTTGTGGCACGGCTTCATCTTCCCGTTCTCGTGGATCGGGTCGCTCGTGCGGGATGACGTCGCCGTCTATGCCGTGCCGAATACGGGCGGCTGGTACGATTTCGGCTTCTTCCTGGGGATCACCGTGCTGGGCGGTGGGTCCTGGTTCGGCGGCAAGGGGCGGCGGCGCGGCTAGGCGCGGCCGCCCTGCCCTACGTCAATCGCCCTCTTCTTCCTCGAACAGCACCGCATTGGCGGCGGTGGCGCTGAGGCGGACCTGATCGCCCTCGACGTCCGCCACGAGGCCGAGCGAGATGTAGTGATGGTGGCCGGAGTGCTGCCCTTGCGCCCCTTCAATGTCGGCGCCCGAATCCTTCTTGGTCAGCTTGATGCGGTCGCCATCGACATGGTCGACAGTGCCCACATGGACACCGTCCGCGCCGATCACTTCCATATGCTCGCGAATTTTGCTGGCATCGGTCATATCCGTCTCCTCAACAATTTCCTGAACAACGGCTGGGCCGCGAAAATGGCGGTGCCGGGCGCAGCGAAATGAGCCCGACCGCGACGTCGCGGTTGCAGCTCAGCTGTCGCCGTCGATTTTCTTCATGCGCTGCTCGCCCGCGCCGCCATAGCCACGCTGGCTGGGATCGGTGGCGTCGGGCGCGTCGCGCATTTCCTCGCCATCCTCAGCGCCGTAGCCGAGGCCTTGCTGTGCATTGTCGTCGCCCTGCCCTGCGGCCTGCTGGCGCCGGGTGCGCTCTGTCTCGGGGTCATTCTGCTGCATGTTCTGGGGGTCCTGTGTTGCATGGCCTGAAGCGGCCTCTGCCTGGCCAGCGGGGAAATCGGCCGCCCATCCGGCGCCGCCGGACGAGTCGGAGCCGCCGACCTGACCAGGCCGCGCCTGAGAGGGGGCGTGGTGTATCGGCGAGTTGCCTGCCGTGCTCACCGATTGTTCCTTCCATCATTGGTCTGCGACTGACCGGCTTGCTGGCTCCTCAGAGGATTTCCGTTCTCGTCCACCCGCCCTCCATCAAGGTTCAGGCGTGCGCCCTCCTTGCCTTCGACGTGGCTTTGGGCGCGGGCCTCGCCCTCTCGCGGGCCGGTGCGGGGCGGCTCTCCCGGCGCTGTGCTGGTGTTGAGGGTGACGTTGCGGGAATCGTTCGGTTCGTATTCGCCCATGGCATGGCTCCTCGAATGTCCGAGACCTCGCACGGGTGGCGAGGCACCTTGCAGGGGGAAACGGTCGGGGGGCGGCAGCCGTTCCGCAGGCGCAGGAGCCCGGCTTGCAGGCGGAACGGGCTAGCGGGTTTCCGGGGCGGGGAAGCCGGCGAGGCCCGGCCATTGGCGGGCGGCAAGGCCCATCGCCTTGAACAGGCGGCCCATTTGCTCCGGCCCCGCAAGCCGTTCGACCGCACGTGCAAGCTCCTCGCTTCGGTCGGGAAACCGGGCGGACAGCGCGGCGGCACGTTGCTCCAGCCCCAGAGCGCGGAGCCAGCTACCCTGCTCCATCGTCCCGAGCGAGCGGGCGCCCTGCGCTTCGGCCGCCGCGGCGACAGCGGCGAAGTCGACATGGGCGGTCAGGTCTGCCTCGCCGGGAGCGGCGAAGACATGCACCTTCTGATGCCGGCGCACGGCCTGAAGCGTGGAGCCGGTGCGCGGCTCGGCGTGGCCGTAATCGATGAACAGCGCCGCCCCGCCCTGCCGGGCGAGAAGCCGGGCGACCTCCTCCACGACCGCGACGGCGGCGGGGCAGGTCTCGAGAATTGTCTCGGGCTCAGCGTCGGCAAGGCCGGGTGGAACAGCCGCGTCCATGGGCTTGCTGCCGGCGAAGAAGGCGAAGGCCCCCTCCTCGTCCAGCCCCACCATCCGCTCCCGCCAGCCAGCTTCGGTGCGAACGAGCTGGCGGATCGGCAGCGCATCGAGGAATTCGTTGGCGACCAGAAGAAGCGGACCATCGTCCGGTAGGCTGCCGAGATCGTCGTGGAAGACTGCGTCGGGCACCGCCTCCTGCTGCACCCGGCGCAAGGCGGGCGATCCCTCCACCAGATGCACCTGAGGCGCGAAGCCGTGCTGCGCCATGGCCCGCAGCGCATCGCTTGCGAGAGTGCCACGGCCAGGGCCAAGCTCAACATAGTGGACGAGCTCCGGCCGACCCGCCCGGTGCCACAGATCGGTGAGGGCAAGTCCGATCAGCTCCCCGAACATCTGGCTGATCTCTGGCGCCGTAACGAAATCGCCCGTCGCGCCGAGCGGATCGCGCGCGGCGTAATAGAGCGCGTTCGACTCGCCCATGAACTGCTGGACGCTGATCGGTCCGCTCTCGCGGATCAGCCGCCGGAAACGCTCCGCCAGCGTCAGCTCGCTCATGCGGCGGCGGAGATCTGCGTGCTCCCCAGTGCGGGCCGCCGCAGCGCCCAGACAACCAGCGCCAACGAGGCAAGGATCAAGGGGATGCTGAGCCACTGGCCCATGTTGAGCCCGGTCTGGCGTGCGAATTCCGCCAGCTGGGCATCGGGCTCCCGGAAGAACTCGCAGATGAAGCGTGCCATGGAGACCACCGCGGCGAAGGTGCCGACCAGCAGGCCGGGCCGCCAGCGGGCGCGGGTGTACCAGAACAGCGGCAGCATCACCGCGATCAGCAACGCTCCTTCCAGCGCCGCCTCGTAGAGCTGACTCGGATGGCGCGGCAGCCCGGTTGGATCCGCTGGGAAGATCATCGCCCAGGGCACATCGGTCGGACGACCCCACAGCTCTCCATTGATGAAGTTGGCGAGGCGGCCGAACAGCATGCCGAAGCCGACATTGACGGCGATGTAGTCGCACACGCGGATGAAGGAGAGCCGCCCGCGCCACGAGACGAAGGCGATCGCCAGCGTGGTGCCGATGACGCCGCCGTGGAAGCTCATTCCGCCATCCCACAACCTCAGCAGGTCCCAGCTGATCGTCTCGCTCGGCGTCCAGCCGGTGAAGAGGGAGGGCTGGTAGAAGGTGGCGTAGCCCAGCCTGCCGCCGAGAATGATGCCGAGCGTGCAGTAGAAGAACAGGTCATCCGCGTGCCGCTGCGCCATCGGGCTGCCGGGCGCCTTCACCATCTTCGACAAATGCCAATAGCCGAGCAGGATGCCGGCAAGATAAGCGAGCGAATAGAAGCGCAGGGTAAAGAACCCCAGGTCGATGCCCGGCCTCAGCCCCAGCTCATCCCAGCGGATTGCCTCCGTGGCGGCGACCCCGGCGGTCAGCAGATCGATCATGCCCGTCCCTTGCTCCCGTCGAATGGCAGGGCTGGGGCTTTGGCACGGAACGCGGCGGCGCGAAACCCCGACCCGAGGGATGAGGTCAGCGCCGCAAGCGCGCGTTGGCAGGGCGGCCGCCATACCCTATCTGGCGGATGTGAGCGTCCTCCGCATTCCCCATCAGCGCGCCGTGATCGACCGGCGCCAGCTTGCCTCCACTATCGCCGCGCTCGTGGCCGAGCATGGACGCGAGAAGGCGCGGCCCCATATCGTGGAGCAGCTGCGCGAGGCGCTCGCTGGCGGGCGGGAGGAGCTGAGCCGCCGGCTGGCCGAGCGCCCCAGCGCCGGGCACGAGATCACGCGAGGGCACGCCTTCCTGACCGACCAGCTGATCCGCGTGCTTCACGATCACATCATCACCGATCTCTACCCCGCGCCCAACCGCTCCGCCAGCGAGCGCCTCGCCCTGATCGCGGTGGGCGGCTACGGGCGCGGCGAGATGGCGCCGCATTCCGACGTCGACATCGCCTTCATCACCCCGGACAAGGCCGCCGCGTGGTGCGAGCAGGTGATCGAGGCGCTGCTCTATTACCTGTGGGACCTCAGCCTGAAGGTCGGCCATTCCAGCCGCTCGCTGGACGAGATGGTGCGAATGGCGCGAGCAGACCTGACGATCCGCACATCCCTGCTCGAAGGGCGCTATCTGTGGGGAGACCAGGCCCTTTACCAGGAGACGAGCCGCCGGTTCTGGAGCGATGTGGTGCCGGGCTCCGAGAGCAAGTTCGTCTCGGAGAAGCTCGCGGAGCGCAGCGCGCGCCACAAGCGGATGGGGGACAGCCGCTATGTGGTCGAACCGAATGTGAAAGATGGAAAAGGCGGCCTGCGGGACCTGCAGACGCTCTACTGGATCGCCAAATACGTCCACCGGGTGCGAAGCGCTTCGGAACTCGTGGGTGCCGGGCTATTCACATCCAAGGAATATCGCAGCTTCCGCCGTGCGGAGGCCTTCCTGCTGGCGGTGCGCTGCCACCTGCACACCATCACCGGGCGGCCGGAGGACCGGCTGACCTTCGACCTGCAGCGCGAGGTGGCGAGCAGGATGAACTTCGCCGATCGGCCGGGCAAGAGCTCCGTCGAACGGTTCATGCAGTTCTACTTCCTGCAGGCGAAGCATGTCGGCCACCTGACGGGCGTGTTCCTCGCCCATTTCGATGAGCAGGCTTCGGAGCGGCCCGTCAGCAAGCTGGCGCGCCTGAGGGGGCTTGCGGCGAAAGACAGGCGGGTCGGCGATTACCCCCTCGTCAGCGGCCGCCTCTCCGCGCCTGACAATGAGTGGTTCAGGGCCGATCCGGTCCGGTTGATCGAGGTGTTCAAGATCGCGGAAGAGGAAGGGCTGGAGATCCATCCCCGCACCATCCGCATGATCCGCCGCGACGCCGAGCTGATCAAGCCGGAGGTGCGGCGGGACCCGCGCGCCAATGCGCTGTTCCTCGATGTGCTCGCGGGCCGCAACGATCCCGAAACCGTTCTGCGCTGGATGAACGAGGCTGGCGTGTTCGGCCGCTTCGTGCCGGATTTCGGTAAGGTCAACGCGCAGATGCAGTTTGACATGTACCACCACTACACGGTGGACGAGCATACGATCCGCGCGATCGGCCTGCTGTCGCGGATCGAGCGGGGAGAGCTGGCGGAGGACCATCCGCTGGCGACGGAAATCGTTCACCGGCTCTCGATCCGCCGGGTGCTGTATGTGGCAACCCTGCTGCACGACATCGCCAAGGGGCGCGGCGG